>LULX01000730.1_pt1 | contig 14101 bp, 21 predicted proteins | sample 729511 | NCBI WGS metagenome assembly LULX01 (sample SAMN03860278, study PRJNA289734) | marine metagenome | biome: seawater column; feature: ocean; material: water; isolation source: Red Sea water column Station 91 - depth 500m | place: Saudi Arabia: Red Sea | collected 2011-10-15 | depth 500 m
CTCACCACATTTCTCGCAAATATAGTCATAATAAGGCATATTTTTCTCATTTATATGTGTGTTTATATTTTATCCAAGCCAAGTACATGGCCCCACATAACACACACCCTTACGTTTTTTCCTAGATGATTTTACTTTTGATTTTCTAGAAATTTCAACTTTTGGTATCTCTTTTACCATTATAGGTTTTTTTATTACCACTACTGGTTTTTCTTCATGTGTATGGACAACTTCTCTTGTTTCCAAAACACAATCTGGACACTCACCAGTTTTTGTGTCCACCCAGCACCCAGCGATTGCGTGACAGACCTCTTCTGTCACATGTTCAACCCCTGCAAGTGCTGATGAACTCAAAAATAGAACAAACCATAATGTAAGTACTAAATGTTTCATATTTGCTCCTTTATTATTGTTACATGTATACTCCTTTATTATTGTTACATGTATATTATAACTTATTGGAACAAAAATGTCAAGTTATTTTCAATGTTTTTTGTAGAAAATATGTCTATCTATAGAAGCCATAACTTTTTTCTTTTTACTCCAGCTTGGATATTTTTCCATCCAATTTGCATGATAATGCGTTGCACCATCGGTGATGTCAATCAATACTTTGTCATAATGATTGACTAAAACTTTCTTAGCAAGTTCTTGTGCAGATTCCCAAGTTCTACCTTCTCTTGGTTCATCTATTAAACCATCACAATACCACGAAAATTGACATCTATCTCTCACAGGAAAATGTTTATCTTTCTTAACATTATAATAATGAATGCCTTCTTGCACTACACCACAAATGGTATTGGGATAATTACCATTAATCGCACGATTAATCGTAACATTTGCTACTGCGAGTTTCCCTGCTGTACTCTCCACCCCTGCTTCAAAGTAAATGTTTTTCGCCAGACACTCTGCATCTGCTAATGTATATTTTACTCTGTTAAAATCGAGAGGTTTGTAATAGTTCTGTGTAAAATCTACAGCACTCTCTACTTTTGGGGGTGGCACCCATATCGTTGCTGTAGAACCACTATTAATCGGAGAAGTTGTATACCATAGTGTAGCAAATAAAGCAAGGAACACCCTTACTATTTTTACCATACTTGTACCTTTGTTTGGTTATTAATTTCATTCATAAAAAACATGAAATATAAAACTCATCAACCAAATGTAGTTATATTTATGCGTTTTTACTGTTCAGCCAACGTTTTTTTACCAATCTACACCCCCACTATTTGTTGTTGGAGTATTGTCTTTTTTCTCAACTTTAACTGGAACTTCTTGTTTTTCTTCAACATCTTTTTTTTCTTTAACATCTGGAAGAAGATCTGGCCAAGTATCTTTAACTAACTTGTAAGATAACCCCTTATAAGACAATTTTTTATCCTTAACAGCAATAATAAGTTTTGCATCATTTGGATCAAGTCGTTCTAATAATTCAACAAACATTGATTCCCTTCTGAGCATAGGAAGATCATGAGGACTTGGATCAACATAATAATCCAACTTTTTTACTTCAAAATGAAGTGAATTTGGAGTTGAATCTGCTACTTGTCCTGGCGTATATGGTGGTGCTCCAGATGGAAGATACCATTTAACATCTGGATGATAATTCAATTGTAACAACGCCCTAGTTGCAAAATTATCTCTATCTGTGAGAATTTGTCGTTTCTCTTCTCTTGTTTTGGCCTTACCAACCAATTCAAGGGTTTCTAAAATATTAAATTCTGCCATATCAAACTTCTCCTGTAAATTGTTTATCTGTCAATGCAACAGTTTTTTTAATTTTAGGAACATATTCTTGTGATGTTCCAAATTCTGTTTCATTCATCCCTTTTGTCCAAACTGCACTAATATCTGGATAAAATACCCCCACAGACCTCTTAGGAGTACCGTCAGGGTAATATGCCATAGTAACACATCTTGGAACCACTTTATGTTCTTCATTTTGGCCCGAAAACATTCCAATCCAATCACCAGTTTTCAAATAATGTTCACAGTATCTAATATATGATTTACGAGATGCAGCCTGATTTTCCGCAATCCTGCGTTCTTTTTCTCCAACGTGTCTACCTCTTCCTTGTTTACCCAACGCAGCAACCATTTCTTTATTGTGTTTGATCCACTCTTTTACATTTTTAAAAGAATAAGTATCATCATCTGGAAGAGCAAGAACACGTTCATTCACATTTTTATATTCTGCTGGTTTTCTTTTCTTACGCATTTCTTTCATGCGTTCCCGAAGAGCCTCACGTTGTTCTTCTGAGATTTTACGAGTACGTTTCACCTTCATTGGTTTACGTTCAATTGTCACTTTCTTTTTTGCCATTATGATTTTTTCTCCAAGTTATTTTTAATGGTTTCTAACATCATAGTCCACTGTTTTGCAGTAGTTTCAATATCATAGTGCATATCATAGTATTGTTTCTGAAATGCAAGACCAGCTTGAACTGGTGGTTCCCAAAAATTATCAATTGCATCTTTTAGAACATATGCAAACTTTCTAGCATGTTCGACCTTATCCTCAACCATTCCATACATCCATGCAAAATTTGCACATGTTTCTGGAAGAACTGCAAGGTTTGGACACACCACAATACATCCTGCACTCATTGCTTCGATTGCAGAAATACATCCTGTTTCTGGATATACATTTGGATATGCGAGAATATGTGTTTGTTGAAGTGCAGCACGAATTTCTTCGTTTGAAACAGTTCCATGATAATTCACATTTGGTGTTTCTTTACACGCTTCATAAAGAGGTTCCCATTCTTTGTCTTGTGCTTCCCAACCATATATTTTAAAACTTGAATATACATCAAGTTCTACATTTTCTAATTTTAATGCTTTGAATGCACCAATCAGAACATCCAACCCACGATGTGGTGTAGAAGTATATGCAAGTCGAATTGGGCCATCTTTTGGTTTCGTGTGTATTGGAATTGGTTCTATTGCATTTTTCAGTACAACACTTTTTTCATATTCAACACCAAGATCTATATTATATTTTTCAAGTGACCAATCAGAAGGAAATACAAATCTTTCAAATTTGTCACGATGAGATTTTTCTTTTAAAAATTGTACTTCGGGATCTTTTGATGTGTCTTGAAACCAAAGTATTTTTGGTTTATCTTCATAATGTCTAACTCTTGAAAGAATGATCTGAAAGTAGTTCCAGAGGTCTTCAGGCACTCTCTCCTTGACTCTTTGATAAATTAACTCACTTCCACCCTTTGCATTCTTTGATTGTTCAACAACATCACCACCAGTTGGAAGTGGCGGTAGGCCTTGTTCTTTTCTTTTCCGAATTTCTTTTATTTTAGAATCATCGAACTTCATCATACTCATTTTGGTTCTCCGATTCTATCAATTTCTTCAATTCTCTCAAGGGCTTCAAGAGATTCATTATTATTTTCTGCAGGCGGTTCTGGTTTCTTTTTACCAAAGAATTTTAGAACCACCTGTAAAATTTTATCAATCATATTATTTTATTTCCATTGTATTATTATAACAAATCATTTCAAAAATGTCAAGTGCTTTTTTAAAAAAGTTTACCTTGTTCCATGCCATGCAATTTATATTGAAGTTTTCCATCATGAAACACTTCAACATCATTACCATCTAATTGTTTAACTACGGCTAAATTATCTGCGTCTATTTTACTGAATTTTACTGTCTGTCCATTTTTGTAAGCAACTATATAAGGGTTTTGCTCTTTGGGGGTTTGCATAACTGTTCCTTTAAGTGAAATCCTGTCTTACATATGTAAAATGAATCTACAATGTCAGATACAGGGTTAGAAATTTTAGTTGATTTTGGAGACAATTGACTCTGCAAATCAACATGTGATTCTGACAAAAATGTTTCATACATTAGTTCTTTATTGGCATTTCCCTTTCCTGTGGCGTGTTTTTTAATTACTGTGGGTGGAATTGTTATATATTTAAATTTGGTTTCTCTTAATTGTTTTTTGAGTATTCCCATATTTTCTGCAATATGAAATACTCTACCAGTTGCCGCAAATGCATAATCTTCCAAGTAAATTTCACTTACTCTATCATCGAACCACCGAATACATTCAATAGTCCAAGATGCAAGTTTACTGAATCTTTCAATGTCATCCGAATATTCTGGATAATCATAAGCAAGAAATACTTCTCCTAATGATTTATGTGATTTATTTTGTTTCAAAAAATGAAATTTACAATTTTCAAATTTTATATCATTGTTAATTATTTTTGCCACACATATTGCGGGCGATGTTAATGAATAATCAATTCCTGCAACATACTTATTCTTCTTCTTCTTCATCATAATAAGGTTCCATCAAAATTCCACAAAATGCACAATGAAACGCATGTTCTTCGTGTTCTTGTGTTCGTATGTCATCAGAATCATAGATCATTGTATAAGTTACGCTACAATTGTCACATTCTATATCCAATTCGACTTCCATTTCTCTCCAATTAAAGGTCTACAATCTCACACCCACCTTCTGCTGAACAGGCGAGTTCTTGTGAAGCCACCGTATAATCCTGCTGTTCATAATTAGACAAATTAGACCAATCTACCTTTTTTGGTATTTTGGTTAATAATTCATTATATTCTTTTTTTGTACAATCTTGATATGGTGCCTGTCTATATGTATGTTCACTAAAAGGTAAGAATGAAATACCACTAATTGAATTAAAATTGTTCCATACCCATGCACCAACATCAAACCATTCGTGTTCTTTAACAGAAACCGTAATAGATGGTTTGTGTTCACACCAATGTTTTTGATATTTAGTCCAAAGTTGTAATTGTTCAATTGCAGTCATATCTTTGCGACAGATTGCATCTTTTGGACTTTCCATTGGAAAAGAAAAAACAGTTGTATGTTCTGGTTTAGTTACATCTGGTTCATTTGGAAACTCTGCATCCTTCATCATTTTACAAAGTGGATCTTTATTATCTGCTCTTACAGTGCGGATATAATAAGGATTATGACGGGCATGAATACCAGAAGCACTATCAACAAGCTGAGATACAGTACCACTTGGTTTGACACAAGTAATGGCAGCGGATCTTTTGATTCCAAGTTTGTCTGCCCATTCTCTGTTTGTTTCGACTGCGGTTTTTCTGAGATCATCTAATAACTCCTCCAATCCCTTCTTTCTACCATTGGTTAAGGGATTGTCTAAAATGCCTGTGAGGGAAACACCAAGAAGTCGTTCTTCGGTGCAGTTTTTTTCCCACTCTTTTGTGAGATATCTGAAGTTTGTAAGAGTGGATTGGAAGGTGCCAAGGATTGTTGCAGTCCTAACTTTCTTAGATAGTGATTCGGGAGTGTCCCATCTTCGGACAACGCATTCAGACAAGTTACAGAATTCTCTACTTCTAAGAATAATCTCGCTGCAGGGGTTAGTTCCAAAATCATCTCTTAGCTCTCTTCGTTTAATAAATCCTCCATTTTCATCTGATTCCTTTTCGTTTAATGCTATTACTTGATTTTTTGCTGACATTCCATTATATACTCCACGTTCTCCTGACTTTGAATCATAAAGAGATAACCATTCTCGCATATAAGTTCCAACATCTGGCCGTTCCTTATAATTTACTGAATTGTTTGCTAGTGCTCGTTGAACATTAAGTTTGTACCATTCACCATGTTTTGCAAATCGCATTTCTCTGTCGTTGAGGTCTGACAAACTAATAAGGGCACTTCTACGAACACCTCCTACCACAACTATTTCTGCAATTTTACAAACAATATCATGTGCTTCAATAGGTTTAAGTCCTGTCCATAATAAACTAAGTAGTTCCTTGAGTGCTTTTGCCCAACCAAGTTTTGAATCTGCAACAACAATTGTTGTATCGGTTGGATGAAACTCTTCTGCAATGGGGGGTAATTGATTTACATGTTCTGACTCTACACTAAATCCTACACCAGTTCCATTCATAAGAACATAAAGAATCTCATCAAAAGAACGTGGACTGTCAACTTTGACATACGAACAGTTGTAACCGGCAACGTTCTCTTTTCTAAGTGCTTCTCCAGCTGTCATCAGACAACGCATAGAAGGCATAACATTTAAATTTAATACATCTTCTCTCAACTCTTCAACCAATCCATTTCCAAGATCAAAATCACATGTTTCTTTAAGATGTTCTTGAAAAAAAGTAAAATAACGATCTACTGTTTCTCCCCATGTTTCTCTTCGTTTTTTATCGTAATCCCATCGAGCATAACGTGACAAATGAATAAATTGTTGATATTGAGTAGGCAAGACGGCGGGATTATCTGAGTTCATTTTTTCCTCCAAGTGGCGAGATGTGTTTTTGCGAGCAGACCATTGTGCATGTTGGTATTTATTATTTCGATTAATCTTGATTCTTGAATACCAGCAAGAACCATATCATTTAAATCCTTACGAGTAATTGATTCTGGCCAGATACAAACATTCCAACCATTATCGATTGCTTTTTCCATTCTAGAAATAATTTCTTTATTTCTAGGTTCATTATCAAAGACCATTGTTCCTCTATGATCATCTAATGCATCCGAAATCTCAACTTGAGATCTTAAATTTACATCCGATCCTGCCATTGCAATACAATTCGGCAGAAACATAGAGAAGCAGAGTATTTGTAAACGCTCGTCCCTGAAACGTAATGAGTTGTTTGTTTTTATCAAAGAAGGGAATTATTATTCGCTGTTCTTTTTCATTCAAATCATACTCACGTTTTGTTACCTTCGTAACAAAATTTTTAAAGTCCTCTGTATAATATAGGTAACTTAAAAATTGAGGTGGGATTGCACGATTAATCAAATATTTCTTTGCGAAATGTTGATCATCAAGATCACTAATTCGGGGAAGATTTATCTTAGTATGAAATACTGGTTTCTCATGTTTAATTATTGGATCAGATGTATTCTGGCCTTTTCCAGTTACACCTTCTTTATATCTTTCTAAAACATATTGTTTATGTAATTCACTATCAAGTTTTTTAAGAAAGTTAGAAAAAGTATTACTCTGTCCACAATTATGACAACGATAAAAAAGATCTGTTCTTTTTTGATACAGATAACCTCTTGCTTTGGTTTTACTTTTTTGAGAATCACCACAAAAAGGACATCGAAAATTATACAACCCTTGATGTTTTCTCTTAAAAAGAGGAAGTCTAGATGAAACTAAATTTACGTATTTTGTATCAATGTAAGAAGGCATAACAAATTTAAAATGTGATTTTAATTATGTAAGACTATTATAACATAATTCCACAAAATGTCAAGTCTAATTGTCTAGGAATTTAGGAACTACATGAACAATGAAAAATGTCAATGCAGTTACAATACCAATAGTAATCCATCTCCATTTTTCAAGAGATTCTACCTTTTTGTAAAGAGTAGTAATGTCTGTATCTATTTTCGCTTCAGTTTTATCAATCATAACAGTCATTTTATCATGAAGTTCTCCTATTCGGGTATGAAGAATTTTCAATTCATCACGAACTTCATTATCATTCGTTCTATGCAGATCTTGGCCTGCAAGTAATCGACCTATATTTTCTGAAAGTGCATTAAGTTTACTAGAAGTTTCAGATAACTTCTTCATCAAAGCATCTAATTCCTTAGTGCGAAATTCGTCTTTGATTTTTAAGGTTTGGATTTCAGTTTGGAGACTATGGATAGATTCTTGATCGGGCATAGGATAATTCTGCTGGTCTTACTTCCGTAATGAACTGTTTTATGAAATAAGCAAATGCTTTTGGTGCAAAAGTATTTGTATGCACCGTCCACGATTCCCCATTTAGTTCTGGATCGTGACCATCATTATGTATCTCTATTGTATTATCATCATCGTCTGTGGCTCTCCATGTAGATCGAGATTTACTGATCCACTCACCACTCATAATCTGTTCTATTGAATCATCTGCATTAATTTGCAGATATTCTTTAAATTTCATCATTTTTCACTTCCATGTCTAAGATATTGCATACATCCAGTAGAAGAATCCATCACTATGATTGGTTTCTTAGGATATTTCCTTGCAAATGTACGAATATATTCACCAATTTCATCTTCACCAACATAATTGCTATAACGTGTATATTTCTTTTTACCCAAACGAGATTTTTGAAAATGTATAGGATCTAATGCAAATACATCTATTCCCCCAAATTTTCTCATCACCAATCCCTTTGGTAGTTTTTTCAATAAGGGAATACCTCTTATAGCTATATTTCCACCGCCCATAGCTGTAGTAGGAGAAGCTTCTTCATTTAATACATCTTCAAATTCTTTCAATGTTCTAGAATCAAATTCTAAATCATTATTGTACATTCGTTCAAACATATCAAAAAATTGTAACTCTAATTCCTCTTCTGTGATCTTATATCCGTCTTGTTGTTCTTTAATTAACCAAAGTGCGGCCGCATAAGATGCAAGGCGAGATTTTCCGCCAGGAATCTTTCCCATTAATTTTTTGATATTCCATATTAAAGTATCGGAAAGAGTATATGCTGCTTTTTCTTCTTTTGTTTCTAAATCTCTTCGTCTTTTGAGAATCTTACCACTTTCATCTACGATTCCCAATTCAAATGCTTTTGTCTTTTCAAAGGGAGTAACCAGTTTCTTTAAAAACTGATAAACGAAATATATGTTCCCAATTCCTGCAAGAATTCCCATTCTATTCTATTTTCCTTAATTCTTTGATGGTAGTTTCATTCAACGGAATATGATTTGTCTGAATATCTTCTCCGTCTATTCCTCTTATTTTTTCTGGAAGACGGTTTAAAAATATAAGAAAAGGTTTAAGAATCGAATAAAACTTTTTTTCTACCCTAAAAAACAACATACGAGTTGCGGCCTCGTTTTCAAATACATTATAGATAACAATCAAATGGTTAAGAATTAAATTAGTTCTCAACTCTCCTGTTTCAAGAAACCGATTAAACAATCTTTTAACGTACTTAATTTTATTCAAATCTTCATTGAACTCTTCGACAGAAGTACATTGTCGATTATCATAAAATTTCATCGCAAAATGTAAATAATTTTTTTCATTTAAATCATCAAATAAATTCATGTTCACTATTCAATTATGTTACTGCATGTCCATATCCACCGATGATTTGCCATGCACTATCATTAAAAAGAAAAACAACAGTATCACCTACTGCATCTAAAGTAACATATGTTCCACCATCTAAATTCGTTGGTGTAACTCTTACACTCCCACCATCTACTATATGAGAAACAATCTTAACTTGTCCTTGTGCTCCATCTGCAAGACTAACCACTTGTGCTGCACCTGTAGAAGTACAATTCGTAATCGAAGTTGTTAGATTTGCGGCCCCTGCACCAGAAAGAGCTTGTGGTGTTCCCACATATGGTGTTTTAAAGAAATTTACAAGAGTAATTTTCTTAGTCTCTGACGCTGATGTATCAGATATCAAAGCTGTATCATCTGATGCTGTTACAGTTAGTGCATTTAAATCACTTATTCTTTTGTCCGCCATCTTTTTCTTTATCTAGATCATTGACAACTACTTCTTTTTCTGGAAATAGTGGTTTGGGTTCTGGTTTTTCTTCTTCTTCAATAAATTCATTGGAAAGAAGAATTGCACCTCTCATCGTAAGAATATCATTGCTGGTTAATTCTAATTGTTTTTCCAACTCAACTTTCTTATCAATAAGAGAGTTGTAATTAGTCATCAATTCTTCACGTTTCTTTTTAATCTTTTCAAGTTCCATATTATTTCGCCTTTAATGCTGTTTCAAAAAATTGGGGGGGAACGAATCCCCCCAAAAAAATAATTACCGATTCACGGTTTACTGATTAAGTAAATGTAGGTGCATCTACACTAGCTACCCATCCACTGATCGCCCAAACAGTTGCTGATACCCCATATAACCAAATATGGAATCCACTGTGTAACAATATATTTAATCTGTAATGATTAGTACCATTAGGAAAAACTGGAGCTGTAGTTTGTCCAGTTTGGTTTGTATCATGATGTAAAATCGAACCAGCATAAAAAATTGAAGTGCCCGCAGTTGCAATTTGAACATCATGACCATCCGCAGCTGTTAATCCAGAAGTTGCACCCTGTGAATTAATAAACTCAAATGTCATTCCTGCAATTGGAGTAGGCAATACATATGCTATATCTCCAGCTACGTTTGGAACACAATTTACCCGACCAGCATTAACTGCTTCGGTAAGTGTCGCACCCGAAGCACTTACTACTACTGGTGCGCCGAGAGCGTTTGCATACTCTCCGATTGTCACCTTTTTGTTTGTCGGCGTTCCGCCTGGATCATCTACAACGTGAAGTAAATCTTCTCTCGCTGTCGCTGTTCCTAAAGAGGTTAATGCCGTTATCTTTTTGTCTGCCATCGTTTTTCTCCTAGGCTTAAGATGCTGGAACTCAGCACCTGAGATTAATAACCGCTAGGGATTGGGAGAACCGTTTCTCCCAAAGGAATTCCCCTAGACGATCAACTTAAATTATTTATACATCAATTATGCGGTAACTGTCTGAGTTTGAGCATCCAAAGCTGTTAACACTCTAAGTGCAGCTGTAGTAGTTCCACCATCAGTAGTATCAGAAATTGTTCCACTATTCAATGCAATATCTGCCTGACTTCCACCACCCAATGTCAGAACATCATCTTCCGCAACTGTTATGTTAGAAGCAGTAAAGCGTTTCCTGTTTGAAACCGAACCAGTTGCTGTGTAAGAAAGAACACAAGTTCTACCAGAACCAGATCCTTCGTTACCATTTGCAAGTGTTAATGTTGGTGTTCCACCAGATGTAACAACTGTTACTTCCTCATCCCACGTTACTTCTACTGTTACAGTTTTACTTGATCCAGCAGTAGGTGCAGATGTAATAAACCTTGCAGATGTAATAGATGGTGCAGCCAATTTACCAGATCCAGCAAGACCTCTAATCGCAACTAGAATTTCCTGCTGAGCACTGGTATTACCATTTCCAGTTGCAGCAGTTCCGGCTCTCATTGCCCATCCACCTGACTCACCTACACAATCTTGTTTTTTATATGCCGAATTTTCATCAGTACTCAACCACTTTGGTTTTTGTGCTTGTGTTCCTGCTGCGGCTTTTCCCCATAAAGGCATTTTATTCTCCTTGTTGTTATTATTATTATTAAAATTTAAAAATTATGATGCGAATTGTCGTTTATACATTCCGTCTTTTACGTAAGCAAGAGATAGATCTTTACTTATCTCATCATCTACATAATCTTCTGCGGTAACTGAATACCACCCTCCTACTTTTCTATCAAAGAAATATGTTTCTCCGTGCCATATGTAAGGGCCTTCAAGACCTTGCTCGTAAAATTCTGCGAAATTTGAATCCATATATGGAGCGGCTTGATCTAATCTATGTTGCATATCCCAATCTTGTTCTCCATATTCAATTCCACCAGTAGTTACTGCTTCTTTCACTTCCTTCTTGACTTGTTCTTCGTGATCTGCAACGTGTGCATCATCCAATGCTTTGTAACAAGCTTTCTTTTCTTTTTCATCCTTTAACGCAGCACAAGATCCAACGCCAAACTTTTTCAAAACTTCTGACCGTTTTTTCTGCCATTCTGCATTATCACCTTGTGTTCCTGGCGTATCTTTATCAGAATCTTCTTTGACGGACTTTCTTTCTTTCAGTCCTTGTAATAAATCTTTGTACTTTTTCATTTTCTCATCCATTTTGGGTTTGAGGTTTATTTTATCTTTTTTCTTAGACTTTGGGTCATCCGTTTCGTCTTCTTTAACTGATTCATTTCTATCAGCAGAAAGTTTTGCGGCGATTGCCATTTCTCTGCGTTTCTTGTCTGACTTACCTTTAAACTGTGGTGCATCTGAATTCTGGAAATCTTTGATCACATCTGCCATCTTGGTATTCGCTATATCAAGAACTTCTTCAACTTCTTCTTTTGCAAAGTTAAGTTTAGGAATGGATTTTCTCATATATTTAAATACACTCTGATCATACCGACCAGTGGGAGCATGTAGTATTTCAATTTTTCCTTTTCTCCATTCAGCCGCCTTTGATCCTGCAATCCATAATGTTTTACCATCTGTAGAAAGAGTTGCCTTCGGTTGATCATCCTTTTTTTCATCATAAAAATCATCAACAACCTTTTTATCTTTTGGTTTGAGTGCTTCATCAATCTCGACTTCTTCTTTTGCCATTCTCTTGACTTTGGTTTTAAGATACTGAAGTGTTTTCTTTGCTACTTCATCAGCAGTACTCCCTTCAAACTCTTTTCTCTGATACCAATCAACTTTACCTTTAATTGCACTGTCTATTGCAGTTGCAGCTTCATTGATCCAAACAGTCATTTGAAACTTACGAAAAGTTTTAGGATCTTTTCCCTTTTCTGACCATTGTGGATTTGGATCACGGACACTCGTATCTTCATCGAATTGAATCATAAGTTTAGGTACAGTACTGCCAGGAAAAGTAATTCCCAAGCCAGGAATTTTTCCATACTTTCTAGTTTTAATTTCGTACTTTTGCATCTTTGCACCAGAAATAATCTTTTTCAACCCACTTGTCAAAGAACTTGGAAATTTTTTAATATCTTTATGAGTTACATAATTTGGAAGATTGTATGGCATACTACCATCTTGTTTACCTCCACCACTCACATATCTTCGTGTTGCTTTCTTATCTGCATCTTTTTGTTTCTGTATTGTCTTAGCAAAAGATTTCCGAAAAGAGGCAAGATCCTTTTTTCTTTTTTTAAGAAAAGCGCTATCATCGGGAGTATGTTTTTTAATTACTCCACCCTTTTTCAAAAAAGCATCAATTGCTGCTTGATTGGGAGATGGTGCTTCTGATAGTACTTTCTTAATTTCTCCAAGAGTAACATTACTCTCAATGTACATGTTCAGTTCGTATCTCTTGTTGTCTAAGTTTGCGACTTGAATATGAACCTTCTTTCTTGTGTTCGTTCCTAAGATGTAACGATTGGTCTTACCACTTGATGGTTTCTTTGGCCCAGTTGCAACCTTATCATCTATCTCTTTGGGATCTACTACAACACCTTTTTTCTTTGCGTGTGCGTATGCGTGTTGCATTGCAGATGAAAAATCTTTGTGATACAATTCATATCCAGTATGGGCTTTTGCTTTTTTCTTAAATTTATCATCAACACTTTTTTCTAAATTTATCATCAACACTTTTTTCTGCTTTTCCCCTTCTATATCTCATAACATCTGCTTCATCAACTTCTACTTCTTCCTTTTCAACAGGAGCATAATGTTTCCTACCACCACTAAAAGATAATTCTAAATCGTTATAATCGTACTCCTTATTGATTAATTTTTCCCTTTTAAACCATCTGTCATGATCTTTCTTATCAATTTTTCTAATAGTAATTTGGTCAGGTTTGCTTTTAATTGATTTCCACATCTTATCACCATCAAGTTCTGGCATTCCCCATCTTCCATGATTAGTTACATAGCCTGGATTGGTGACACTCAAAGAAAATTTTGAACTATTTCCCGCTTTAGCGAAACCTCTTAATTCTTCTGCTCGTTTTTCAACTTCACCACTGGATTTTGCTGTCCAAAGCATATTATTTTTACCATCAACAACTGTCCACTTATCCTTCTTATCCCACCACCAGCCTGTCCATTCTCTATCCAATTCTTTACCACCAACTACAATCTTATTTTCATCAACTTCTACTTCTTCTTTACCATATCCACCTCGGCCCCATCGAATTTCCTTTTGACTTGGAGGCACTTTTCCTGTCTTTTTCTTTGCATATTTTTTATCTCTGTAAGTGCTTGCTTCTGTTTCGACTTCTTCTGCTTGGCGGATCTTGCTTCGTTGACTTCTTCTTTGAATACATCACCAATATCATATTTCTTTTTAATTCTAACAACTTTCAGAGTTTTCTTAGATTTACCAGACCCCGATTGATAACCTCTTGGCCCTTCAGAATACTTAATAGATGAATATGCATCCTTCTCATCAGTTGCCAAAGCCATAATTTCATTTTTCTTTCTGTCCACCCCTGAAGGTGCGGTATCAATAACCGCCCAATTATTTTTTACTTCATCAATCTCAACTTCTTCT
>LULX01000457.1_pt1 | contig 14054 bp, 14 predicted proteins | sample 729511 | NCBI WGS metagenome assembly LULX01 (sample SAMN03860278, study PRJNA289734) | marine metagenome | biome: seawater column; feature: ocean; material: water; isolation source: Red Sea water column Station 91 - depth 500m | place: Saudi Arabia: Red Sea | collected 2011-10-15 | depth 500 m
GTCATTGGGTAATGGAACAAACATATCCTTATCCATCGGGGTACCGTCTGGAGCCTTTGCGAAAACATCGCGGGGAAGTTCCTCAAACAGACCTTCGTCACAACCAACACGTGCCTCATGTGGCAGTACATCAACGACATCCCACTGTATATTTCCAGATTCTACTTGAGTACGTACTTCTCCCAAGCCACCGTTGTAATTGACAAAGTTCGCCTTTCCTCCAATGAGAGGTGAGTCCGAAAAAGTATCTGCATAAGCCTTTTGCTGGCTCATTGTATAGGCACCGCCCCAAGAGGCAACGGTGATTTCAGCAACCGCTTGGCCTACAAAACAGAATATTGCCATAACAGCAGTTGCCATCATGGTTCGTATGAAATTTTTCATACTTTCTCCTTTATTTTAATTAAGCCCAAACTGGGCCGTTGAAATGTCCCAGAATGGGACTTTTTAACCAAACCTGAAACGAGTTCAAAAATATGTAGGCTCAGGCCCGTCGTTATCAGGATGAAACAGGCACATCAAGCGCCCGCGAGTCTTCCGCCAACCAGCCAACCTGAACCGTTTCACCTGGTTTAAGTTGTGCGTGTTGCGCGGAGTTTGGGATTTTGACGATAAAATCGTCGTGTCCACAAACATTCATACGGGAGCGGATATGATCTCCCAGATATATCAGTTCTTCTACAATTGCCGTAAGACTGTTTGGATAATCTGAATCCGGATTAACAACAACACGTTCAGGCCGCAAGGAAATCATGGTTTCGCTGCCAACTCCTTCAATATTAACCGCAAGGGCTTTCAGAGTTTCTCCGCTCTCAAGATTAACCGTACAGATTTCTCCATCATCTTCAATCACTTTACCAAACAGTGTATTGTTTTCTCCTATGAATTGTGCCACAAAAGCATTTTCCGGAGCTTCATACAAAATATCCGGAGCAGCCAGTTGTTGTATTTCCCCATCATCAAATACCGCAATTCGATTGGACATCGTCAAAGCTTCGCTTTGATCGTGTGTCACATAGACTACTGTCACCTCAAGATTTTCGTGTATATGCTTGATTTCATACTGCATTTGTTCCCGTAGTTGTTTATCCAGCGCACCCAGAGGTTCATCCATCAACACCAGCTTCGGTTCAAAAACCAGTGCTCTTGCCACGGCAACACGCTGCTGTTGACCTCCTGAAAGCTGCATCGGCCGGCGTGATCCAAAAGCTCCAAGCTGCACCATTTCCAGTACCTTCTTCACTCGATCTTCAATATCACTTTTTTGAAATTTGCGTACCTGTAGAGGGAAAGCCAAATTTTCATTAACAGTCATGTGAGGGAATAAAGCATAGTTCTGGAACACCATGCCGATGTTTCGTTTATGAGGCGGAACATTGTTGATCGGGACACCATCCAGAATGATTTCCCCGTGAGTAGCAGTTTCAAAACCGGCAAGCATCATCAAACACGTAGTTTTGCCGGAACCGGAAGGACCAAGCATCGTCAGAAATTCACCTCGTTCTGTGTCCAGATTTAAATTCTTGATAACGAGTGTTTCTCCATCATAACTCTTTTGGACACTCTGAAAACTGACGTAAGAGTCGCCTTTACTCATTTGTTGCAATAATTGTTTTTCAGTAAAATTTCACTTTTGGTCGGACAATTATACATATCACCAAAAAAAATGCAAATAATTTCTGATTTTCTTTATTTCAGTTCCTTTGTATAAGGATAGAATCCAGCTGTCAAGTTTCAAAACATTATTCTGAAATTAATCACTTTATTCATTGCTTACAACTTAAAATAGGAAACTTACAAAGAATTTCACATCATGCTGAGGAAAATTCTGGAAACATTTGCAAAAATCCAATACTTGATTTAGATTGAAAATGCTGATGTAAATTATCATAGCTCTCAAGTAACAAGATGGAATGTTGTTATAACACAAAAAACTGACGATGAATGAAATACAAACGGAGTAAAACAATGAGCATACAAACTGAAAACACAACATACACTGTTGACGGCAAGGAATTTAAGGGATATCTGGCCTGGGATGATTCTTCCGGAGAAATACGTCCTGGGGTGCTGGTTTTTCCGGAATGGTGGGGATTGAATGATTACATCCGGAGAAGAACCGAACAAATTGCGGAACTGGGTTACGTTGCAATGGGTGTGGACATGTTCGGTGAAGGCAAAACAGCTGATAATCCTGATCAAGCAGGATCACTTATGAATGCTGTACTGGATGATAAACAAATCGTCAAAGCTCGTGTTGAGGGGGCATACGATGTCCTGAAGTCGCATTCGCTGTCTAATCCTGGAAGACTTGGAGCGATTGGCTATTGTTTTGGCGGAGCAATGGTACTGAATATGGCACGCATGGGAATTGATCTCAGGGCAGTGGTAAGCTTTCATGGCGCACTGGATTCATTTTTTACACCTGCGCCTGGTGATGTAAAAGCAAAGGTGCTGGTTTGCCACGGAGCAGCGGACGAGTTTATTCCTCAGGAAGCCATAGAACAGTTCAAATCCGAGATGGATGCCGCAAGGGCTGATTATGAATTCATAGCCTACGAAGGGGCATATCACGGTTTTTCAAACACTGCTGCTACTGAACGTGGGAAACAATATAACCTGCCGCTTGCCTATAATGAAAATGCTGACAGGGATTCATGGGATGCAATGAAGAACATGTTTGAACAAAATTTGTGAAATGGGGGAAAGAATTTATTTCTATCTGATTGCTGCTTAATAAAGTAATACAAGCTATTTCATAAACTGCAGTTCCCGGGGTTTAATCAGTCAAACGTGAGTGGCTCATTTGTGTATCTAAAGATAAAATCCTCATCCGGCATAGCGCTTCAGGATTGAAATCACCTGTCCGTAGTAACCTTTTCCAAACAAGTTAAGATGGTTCAGCAAGTGATATAGCTGATAAAGAGGTTCACGATCAGCGTATCCCGGTACAAGCGGGAATACGGAATTATATGCTGAATAGAAAGCATTTGAAAAACCGCCAAAAAGTGAGGTCATCGCCAAATCCGCTTCACGATGCCCGTAGTAAACAGCAGGATCGATCAGCCAGGGAATTCCCTCCACATCAATCAAATAGTTTCCGCTCCACAAATCTCCATGCAGCAGGGATGGATCTTCCTCAGTTCCGTAGAGCAAATCCGGAATATTTTCTATAAGACGATCCATTAAATTCAGCAATTCCGGAGTCGCGTAACCCTTTTTCTCTGCCAGCCGTGTTTGAATACCAAGTCGGTTTTCCACGTAAAAAACAGGCCAGTTTTCACTGCCTTCCATTGAAGGTGTATTTGACTGCAGTGAATCGCCCAACAAGTTGTCTTCGGAAAAACCAAACTTTTTACCACGGTATTGATGCAGTTCCGCGAATTGCCTTCCCAGCATTTCCATGCTGGAACTCCTACCGGACTGCCCTGCTTCAATCCATTCCAGCAGCAGGAAATCCGGGCCTTTGGCTGCTACTTCCGGAACATTAACTGTGCCTGATTTTCGCAGTTCAGCAAGACCTTGCGCTTCAGCATCAAATACCCCGGAACTGCTGCCTCTTGTCTGTTTAAGAAAAAATACTTTTCCGGAAGCAAGCTGTAATTTGCGGGAATCGGCAATACATCCTCCGGAAACGGATGTGGTTGATTCAATTTGTTCAGAGAGAATTTTTTCCAGGCGGGACTTTAAATCAGCATTCATTGCTTATTTTGACTTTAAAAACCTCAGCAATCCACCGCATGCATCTTCGAGAATATCAAGTACTGTTTCAAAACCCTGACTTCCTCCGTAATAAGGGTCAGGAACAGCTGTAATTTTATGTGTTTCACAAAAATCAGTCATTCTCCTTATTTTATAATTATAATTATCCCATTGATCTAGCATCTTGATTTGACTGTAATTGTTTTCATCCATTGTAATAATCCAGTCAAAATTTTCAAAATCCTGCTGCATAAATTTTCGAGAGATACTGTTCAGCTCATAACCACGCAAACTTGCATGCTCACGCATTCTTGCGTCAGCTGGATCACCTTCGTGATAACTAATTGTTCCTGCTGAATCACATTTTATCTTATTTCCCAGCCCTTTTTGTTTAATCAAGGAATTCATTACACCTTCTGCGCATGGTGAGCGACAAATATTTCCCATGCAGACAAATAAGATTCGTATCATATAATCTGTATGAATTAATGTTTTTTACGCTTGATTACCGCCTGACTTCACGATTTCGCGGCAAAGTAAACTTTTTACGTTTTCATAAAGTTTAGTAAATAAATTTATTTTTAAATACATTTTTTTGGAAATTTACTTGTAATTCTCCGAAAACATGTTATCAATGATCATGCTTGTATTGACGGGACAGGACATCAAACTTGAAAATCCTTTCATTATTGTGTTCTTCTTTAGTCTTGCTGGAGAATGGACTCCGGCAGATTTCAATACTGAATTAGCTATTATTGATGAGGAGAAGTATGAATAAAAAAAGTATCTTGAAAAAATTGACGCTTGTGGCTGTCGGAGCAATGATTCTTCCCGCTTTTGCTGCTGCTGAAGTCAAAATGGGAATAATTTTAGGCTTTACCGGCCCAATTGAATCCCTGACCCCGGATATGGGCAAATCAGCAGAACTGGCTTTTAAGGAAGCATCGGATTCAGGTCAGCTGCTTGGAGGACAAAAGGTCAGCGTCGTCCGTGGTGATTCAACATGCATTGACGCCGCGGCTGCAACTGCGGCAGCAGAAAGACTGATCACATCAGATAAAGTGGCCGGAATCATGGGAGCAGACTGCTCCGGAGTGACCACTGCAATTGCAAATAATGTTGCAATACCAAACGGTGTTACCATGATTTCCCCCTCGGCAACTTCACCTGCCTTGAGCACAATCGCGGACAATGGCTATTTCTTCCGTACCGCGCCTTCTGACGCCCGTCAGGGACAGGTGCTGGCACAAATCACTATTGAGCGTGGTATCAACAATGTTGCTGTCACTTTCATTAACAATGATTACGGCAAAGGCTTGTCTGACTCATTTATTAATGCATACAAGGGCCTGGGCGGAAAAGTCAGCGCCGTTGTTCCCCACGAAGCCGACAAAGCTGATTTCTCTGCTGAGGTGGCTACATTGGATGCTTCCGGAGCAGACGTTCTTGCAGTCTTCGGTTACGTCGACCAGGGTGGAAATCACATAATCCAGGGATCACTTGATGCTGGTTCTTTTGACAAGTTTATTTTAGCTGACGGAATGTATGGTGAATCTTTGCTGAAAAACATGGAAGGAAATCTTACAGGCACATTCGGAACAGTGCCTGGAACTGATTCAAAAGGGTCAGAGACCTTTAAGGGAATGGCACAATCGGCGGGTATTACCGTTGGCCCTCAAATGTTCTGGCGGTTGCCAACACACCCGGAGTAAAAATTATGCCTGGTGAACTGGCAAAAGGCTTGAGAATCCTGGCCAACGGCGGTGCTGTGGATTATGTAGGCGCCTCCAATGTTGAGTTGGTTGGCGGAGGAGAAGCTTCAGGTTCCTATCAGGAATTTGAAGTTAAAGGAAAAGCTTTCTCTACAGTACGTTTCCGCTAAGTCTTACCTAATTATTTCCCGGTGCTGGAGTCTTTTCAGTGCCGGGATAACTATGGCAAATAAAGTTCGAAACCAATCACACCTTCCGATTCTTCTGAAAACAGAATAATCATTCCTCCCATTTTTTCCATACTATCCCGAATTCGAGAAAGAGCAGGTGCAGACTCTAGCATTGTTAGGGTTGTGTTTTTGGCTGAATTCCGAACATCTTTTATGCTGATTTGAAAGCTATATTTTTTTTCAGCATTAATTTCCGGCAATACAACATTGGACTTATTTGCCGGAACAGCCCCCTCCTTTAGTTGTAAATCATTTTCCGGTGCTGTTAAGGCCAGTAAATCCAAGGCTGACATCAGAATCTCCAGCAAATACAACGGTGCAGACCGTATTGAATCGATTTCTGGATCCCGGATAAATTCCAATTTGCGTCCGGAATGCTGTAAATTAAACATCTTATCCAGCAAAGAACAAATCCGATCCAGAGAGCATTCATCTGTCTGTGACAAACCAGTAAAATACTGCAAATCGTCAGAAAGAACTCTTGATTGCTGGCGCCATTTCCGGAATTCTTTCTGTATCTCTCCGGAAAGGGCTTCTTCTACATTTTCAGTTAAATCCAAAGTGTCTTTCAGCCACTTACTCAATGTGTTAAGCATCCAATTAACGCCTGACAATGTTGCGGCTGTATACTGAGAATCTGGTGGAATCTGCCCGCTGTACAGCGCCATTTCCACAGTTGCCAGTAATTCACGACGCTTAAACGGCTTAACAATATAACCTGAAGGGGTGGTTTCTTTTGCTCGTTCAATAATGGATTCATTGGTAAATGAGGTTAGATACACAACGGGGAGTTGGAACCGTTTCCGGAGTTGAAGTGCGGTTTCGATTCCGTCCATTTCTCCTGCCAGCAGGATATCTACAAGTACTAAATCCACCAACTGTTTTTCCAGTGCCTTCAATGCCTCTTCTCCTGAAGAACAAACCAGCGGAACTTCATGTCCTGCTTCACGGAGACAGAAAAGAATATCATCTGCTACAATTGCTTCATCCTCAATGATCAGGATTCTTCCTTTGACCATTTTACTCCTTAAATTTCAGTTCAAAATAAGTTCCGTTGTCACTTTTGAGACTGTACTCACCTTTCAGCTGCTGAGAGAGGATTTGTATCAGCCTCATTCCTGTACTGTGAGGATCCTGTAAATTCTGATTTGGAGGCAGACCTGGTCCATCATCAGCAACTGAAAGAAAAATACGATTTCCAGGTAAAATTTTCAATTTAATGCTAAGCTTTCCTTTCCGCCCTACAGTAAAAGCATATTTCAATGAATTGGTAATTAATTCATTGATAATCAGGCCGCAGGAAATTGTGTGATTGACATCCAATGTCATCGGCTCCAGGTCCAAATCCAGAACGACCTGATCAGCATTAATTCCTAAAGAAGTAAGCAACTCTTTGCTCAAGTGTGAAATAAAATCAGGTAAATCTATGTTAGACAATGAAGTGGATTGATACAATTTTTCATGAACCATCGACATGGTTTGAATACGCTGCTGCAAATCACGCATCATGATCTCTAATTGCTCATCATGAATATGTCTGAATTGTAAGCGCAACATGCTTGAAATGATCTGCATGTTGTTCTTTACACGATGATGCACCTCCTGCAGAAGCACTTCTTTTTCCTGTAAAGATGATTTCAGCCATGTTTCCGCTTTAGTGCGTTCCCTGTTTTCATCCTGCAGTTTTTTATTAGCTGAACGCAATTCATCCGTTCGTTCAAGCACTTGTTCTTCAAGCGTGTTTTTGTAACCCAGTAATTCTTTCTCTGCGCTTGTACGCCGAATGAGCTCTGAATTGAGTTGGTGATAGTAATCCTGCAGCTTTTTACGCATTCGATTGAAAGCCACTACCACTTCATTCAATTCATCCTTTCGCCGATGTCGATGCAATTCTAAAGGTGAATCCAGTTTTTCAGGTGTAATTTCATGGGCATACCGAGCCATTGTGCCCAAGTGACGAGTAATCAAAAACTGAACTAATACAATAATGAATCCGGAAATCAAAAAGGTTTTGATCCCCTGAGTAAGCAGGATGATCAGAAGCTTATCCCAAAGCCTGGCATAAACCTCATTGAGAGAAGCCAATAACCGCAATTCTCCTAATTCAAATAACTCCGATTGATGCGTGTAACGTAATGGGAATCGATACTCTAAAAACTGTTCTTCAATTACTTCCCCTTGTACCAATAAAACCCCTTCAGGAGATTGAATCTCAGCATATTCCATATCCGGCAACTGCACCACGCCTTCAAGCAGCACCTCAGCTTGTCGTAAATCTGTCATCCAAAGACTGTTTACTATCCCCCCCAGGTAACTGCTTTGAATTTGGGACATTCGCTCCTCAATCAGGTCAACATCACGTCGATAATCTGTATATAGCTGATAACCTGTCCCCAGTAAAGTAATCAGGGAACTTGCCAAAAGGATATACACTATTAATCGTCTGCTGATAGATTCAAAGTCAAACAGTCTTTGAGAGGTTAAACTGATTATTTTATTCATAGTTCATTTCTGTGAAGAAAAATATCGCAAGTCTCGATAAAAATAAGTATGCTTTGCATTGATTATATCACGGCTACATCGTAAAAAGACCTAAATCCTTGTCATTTTAACTAAAGCGGGAAATCCTGCAATAGCTACTGCGTAATATCATTAAGATTTATCCACTCAACCTACAAGACCCCCGCACCTAAATAGCCAGAAACTCATTGGGTGCGGGGTGTGGTTAAGATATTTTACTAATTCATCAAACAAAGCAAACCATGAAAAACGATGCATTCAGCTTTCCGCAGGAGGAATTTCATCGTGAATTGCAAGTAAGCCGTAATAAAGTTCAAATCATGGAATCAACACTTTCAGATTTCCTTGAAGAGTTGAGTTTTGTACACAAACAATCATTGCAGCTGAATGGCCCTCGTGGTGAAGTCATTTCCGGAGCACTTGCAGATTTGCTGGAGGAACTGCGTTTTACCAACAAACAACTGGCCTCATTGCAAGGAAATCTGGATGATGCCATTCAAACTGCATTTGAGCAGGATGCCGGTCAGCGCCTGAGAGAAATGCTGGTCCAGCTGATGACACTTTCCCTCCTGCATTGGGAAGAAACCACGGGAACCACAAAAATCGAACTTGCCGAACAAAGCGGAATATGGAAAGTCCACCTGGACAAAGGCTACTTTCGATTAAGAACATTTGACCGCTATCTCAGTGTTCCCAGTGTTCCCAAGAAACCCCGCTGGAAAGATGTAACCCGAACAGCACGTTATGTTCTTGCCTCCGGAGAATCTTCGGTTTCCGATAAGCTGCGGTTGACCCTGAAAGAGTTTCAAAAACATCTTTTACAAGCTGCCCATTGAACCACACTTTATTTCTTTTTCCTGCCTTTCCTCTCTCCTTGATCTGAAATCAACAAATTAATACTTTTTTTATGCCATCTAACTCTTTGATAATATTGGTTTAGTTAAATGTTTTTACCGATTTTTCCAGAAAAATATCTTGTTCGAATTAAATAAATGCAGTTAGATGGTGTTGAAAAATCGGAACAGTGTTCCCTTACTGTTAATACCTTTGATGTGGAGGATCTGGCAAATTAAAATTTCATACATATTCTGCTTATCCTCCCTGCTGTTTTTGTGCTTGATATGCACATCAGCAGCATTTGCTGTATCAACTTCATCATCGGGCAAGTTACATAGTTTGGCCTTTTTTGCACCACGTGGTGAAGGTGATCCGTTTTGGGGTCTGTTCATCAATTATATGCAAAAAGCAGCGGACGATCTGAATACGGAATTAAGGCTCCATTATGCAGAGGGTAACCGTGAAAGGATGCGAGAACAAATTGCAAAAGAGGCAAAATCTGAAAACCGAGCAGATGTTTTGGTATTTCCTAATTTCAAAAAAGGTGGTGAAACTTTTTTGAAAATTATAGAAGAAAATCAAGTGCCGGCCTTTGTAGTCAATTCTGGATTCACGGAGGACGAACAAGTTGGACAGCCCCGGGGGAAATTCAAATACTGGATAGGCGAATTGCTTCCGGATGAGCAGGAAGTGGGGGCACAGCTGGCAAAAATACTGATTGATGAAGGATTGCGAAGCAAATCAGGAGGAAACGACCCATCCCTGGAAATGGTCGGTATTACAGGAATTATCTCTGATTATGCGGCAATACAGCGTACTAAGGGTTTACAGCTCATAGCGAATAATTATCCTGAAATACGTTTACGACAAATTGTTCCTGCAAATTGGAGCGAGAATGATGCCGCAACAAGCTTTTCGATGTTAAAACGGCGTTATCCTAATGTGACACTGGTCTGGAGCGCAAGTGATGTTATGGCACAAGGGGTTATACGCAGCGCGAAAAAACTCGGTCTCGTTTCCGGTGAAGACTTTTTAGTCGGGGGAATTGATTGGGCTAATGCGGGATTGCAGTCAGTAAGTACAGGAGATCAGCATGTTAGCATTGGCGGACATTTTTTGGAAGGCGGATGGGCAGTCGTGATGATCTATGATTACTTGCAGGGTAATGATTTTGAAAAATTAAATCTTCGCTGGCGCTCAAGCATGAGCAGTGTAACTGCTCCGGAATGGAATACACAAAAGAAACTAAGAGAAAGAATACAACCTGAATTAATTGATTTTAAGCGCTATTCTCGTTTTTTGAATCCAGAAAAATCTTCTTACGATTTCAAACTGGAATCACTGTTTGTTGAAAATTAGGATAGTGCCGGGAACTTGCGGCTGCTTATCAGCCGGAAGCTGCAGATGTCGATGGTCGGCATCTGTTGTTAAAGTGGGAACCATCAGTGATGGCGGTTTCCTTGTAATATAACTTGTTATGGAGATAAACAATGTTAAAACAAGTTTTAATATCCACAGCAGGCTTTCTTTTTGCCACGGCTGTATCACTGAGTCCGGCAATGGCTGGGGGTGAAGCGGAAGTTCTGCACTGGTGGACGTCCGGTGGTGAAGCCGCGGCATTAAAAGTCCTTAAAGATGATTTTGCCGGAAATGGCGGAACATGGAAAGACATGCCTGTTGCAGGCGGTGGAGGTGATGCCGCCATGCAGACCTTGAAGGCAAGAGTAGTTGCTGGTGATCCCCCAACTGCGGCACAGATCAAGGGCCCAAGTATTCAGGAATGGGATGATGAAGGTGTTGTAGGACCTCCTTACCACGTGGATGCTGTAGCAAAGGCTCAGAACTGGGATTCTCTGCTCAGCGCGCAGGTGGCGAATCACATGAAGTGTGACGGATTCACCAAGTACTGCGCCGCTCCGGTAAACATTCACCGTATTGACTGGTTCTGGGCAAACAAAAAAGTTCTGGACGCACATGGACTGACAATGCCAACTTCCTGGGATGAATTCAATGCCGCGGCAAGTAAACTTCAAGCCGCAGGAATTATTCCACTGGCACACGGAAGCCAACCCTGGCAGGACGCTACAGTATTTGAAGCGGTTGCTCTGGGAGTAGGTGGAAATGAGTTCTACCAGAAGGCCATTGTTGAACTGAACATGGACGCACTAAGCGGGGCTACGATGGTTAAGGTTTTCGACCAGATGAGAACCCTTCAGGGATTCACTGATGAGGGAGCACCTGGACGTGACTGGAATGTCGCCACAGGCATGGTAATGGAAGGCAAAGCTGCTTTCCAGATAATGGGTGACTGGGCCAAAGGTGAATTCACAAATGCCGGTCTAAAGCCGGGCATAGACTACTATTGTCTGCCTACACCTTCAGACCATGGTTATTTGTATAATGTTGACAGCTTCATTTTCTATTCCATGGATGGGAAGAGTAAAATTGAAGGTCAGAAACTGCTTGGCAGCCTGATGATGGGGAAGAACTTCCAGAAAGTCTTTAACCTTTACAAAGGCTCTATACCCGCACGTCTCGACGTTCCTATGGATGAGTTCGACATGTGTGCCAAGGGGTCCGCGGCAGATCTGAATTACTCAGCAATGACCGGAGGTCTGCAGCCAAGTTTTGCTCACGGAATGGCACTGCGTCTTGCGCAAAAAGGTGCAATACAAGACGTTGTTACAGAGCATTTCAACTCTAACATGTCTTCCCATGAAGCAACAAGAAGACTTGCTCAAGCTGTGAAAGCATCCTTATAATATCCGATTCCCGCTCACTTTCTTCTAAGGGAATCATTATAACGCACCCTCCCAGATCTTTTGATTGATCCTCCTGGAGGGTGCGTTTATTATAATCATTTAAACAAATAATCATCACAGAATCCATGTTCTACTGGCTGCAGAAAAACCTTCCAAGAATAGTTATCTCACCGTCTTTTGCTGTCATACTGTGGTTTGTCTATGGATTCATCATCTGGACTTTTTACGTCTCATTCACAAAGTCCAAGATGCTGCCGCGCTACGATTTCTGGGGAATACAACAGCATTTCCGCTTGTGGTCGAATATGCGCTGGTACACAGCGGTGGAAAATCTGCTGATATTCACCGTCCTTTTTGTCGTACTCTGTATCCTGATCGGAATTTTACTTGCAATTTTGCTTGACCAGAAAATCAGGACAGAAGGATTTTTGAGGACAATTTATCTTTACCCGATGGCCCTCTCATTCATTGTCACAGGAACCGCGTGGAAATGGATACTTAACCCAACTTTGGGAATTCAAAAACTTTTTAGAGACCTGGGCTTTACAGACTTTACTTTTGACTGGCTTGTTAACAGAGAAATGTCGATTTATACCATTGTGATTGCTGCAGTCTGGCAGTCCTCTGGATTTGTCATGGCCCTGTTCCTGGCAGGATTGCGTTCAGTGGATGATGAAATTATCAAAGCAGCCAAAATTGACGGAGCCGGTCTGTACAGTATTTACATTACCATCATTCTGCCGATGCTGCGGCCTGTCTTCATGAGTTCCATCGTGATCCTGATACATATATCTATTAAGAGTTATGACCTGGTGATCGCACTGACAGCAGGTGGACCGGGAACATCTTCAGACATGCCTGCGGTATTCATGACACAAATGGCTTTTCACCGCAGCGAAATCGGAATGGCATCTGCCAGCGCTGTAATGATGTTTCTCACTGTATTGGCAATCATTGTACCCTACCTTTATTCTGAATTAAGGAGGCAGGATGCAAGCCGCTGATCCCCAGTTGCAGGCCCTTGAACGTTCGACTTCTCACAAACGGACATTCTACCGCTGGCTGCTGTTTCTGATACTCGGAGTGTTCGGCATCTATTACCTGACGCCGATGTACGTGATGATTATCACATCGCTTAAAAGCATGGAAGAAATCAGGCAAGGCAACCTGATGACACTTCCCAAAGAGATCATTTTTGATGCCTGGAAAATAGCCTGGAGCGGACGTGGATATGATGCTGGAGATGTTTTTCTGAGACCGTTCTTCTGGAATTCAACAAAAATGGTCATTCCAGCGGTTTTTCTCTCAACCTTTTTGGGCGCTCTTAACGGTTATGCTTTAACCAAATGGCGTTTTAAGGGAGACAACATGGTATTCCTGCTTTTTCTGTTCGGCTGTTTCATTCCTTATCAGGCAATCCTCCTGCCGATGGCCAGAACATTAGGTATGTTGGGAATTTCAAATTCAATCACCGGACTTGTAGTAGTTCATACAGTCTATGGTTTAAGTTTCACAACCCTGTTCTTCCGCAATTACTACGTTTCAATTTCTGATGAAATCATCAAATCTGCCCGGATTGACGGCGCTGGGTTTTTTAAGATCTTTTTCAAGGTGCTGCTGCCGATATCATCACCGATCATTGTTGTTACAGTAATCTGGCAGTTTACTAATATCTGGAACGATTTTCTTTTCGGTTCTTCTTTTTCCTTCGGCGAAGCCGCCCCAATCCAGGTTGCGCTTAACAACATGGTTCTAACCAGTACAAGTGTAAAACAATATAATGTGGATATGGCCGCGGCTTTCATTGCAGGATTTCCTACTCTGATTGTTTACATATTAGCAGGAAAATACTTCATTCGTGGACTTACAGCAGGATCAGTAAAAGGATAACTATGGCAACACTAAAAGTCAGCAATCTCAGTAAAAACTTTGGCAGCACACAAGTACTAAGGCAGATTAACCTTGAAGTCAGCGATGGCGAATTTCTTGTACTGCTTGGACCATCGGGATGCGGTAAATCAACGCTGCTCAACATAATCGCCGGACTGGAAACACTTGATGACGGAGAGATCAGCATTGATGACTATGTGGTCAACAAGATGGAGCCCAAAGACCGTAACATAGCCATGGTTTTCCAATCTTATGCGCTTTATCCCGCAATGACTGTAAGGGACAATATCACTTTTGGATTGAAACAGCGTAAGGTTTCAAAGGAGCAAACTGAAAAGTCACTCAACCACTTTTCAAAAATGCTTAAAGTCGATCAACTGCTGGAGCGAAAACCCGCACAG
>LULX01000663.1_pt1 | contig 13799 bp, 12 predicted proteins | sample 729511 | NCBI WGS metagenome assembly LULX01 (sample SAMN03860278, study PRJNA289734) | marine metagenome | biome: seawater column; feature: ocean; material: water; isolation source: Red Sea water column Station 91 - depth 500m | place: Saudi Arabia: Red Sea | collected 2011-10-15 | depth 500 m
CGCGACCGCCGAACGACTGCTGAACAGGGTGGGCATTGGCAACCAGGCCGACAAATACCCAAGCCAGCTGTCCGGCGGCCAGCAGCAGCGGGTCGCGATCGCCCGGGCCCTGGCCATGGAACCGCGCCTGATGCTATTCGACGAGCCAACCTCAGCACTGGACCCGGAAATGATCGGCGAAGTGCTGGACGTTATGCGCGAACTGGCCAAGGAAGGGATGACCATGATGGTGGTTACCCACGAAATGGGCTTCGCCCGGGAAGTAGCCGATCGGGTCATCTACATCCATGAGGGACAGATTGTTGAGCAGGGCAAGCCCGACGACGTGTTCGACAACCCGCAGAATGAGCGCACGCAGGCGTTTCTTTCTCGGGTTCTTGCGCACTGAGCCAAACCAGCTCGACAAAGCCTCCGCTCGCGGGGGCTTTTTTCTTGAATGCCCGCCACCAAATCGCAACAATGCTCCACAAAACCGTTTAACCCACCGGCGATGTGAACCCCCTTAGCCGGACAAGGACGCAGTAACCCCCATGGCCAAAGCCCCCAGCAAGAAAACCACCAAAAGCTTCGAACAGACCCTCTGGGACACCGCCGACAAACTGCGCGGCACGGTGGAATCCTCCGAGTACAAACACGTGGTACTCAGCCTGATCTTCCTGAAATTCGTCAGCGACAAGTTCGAGGAGCGCAAACAAGCGCTCATTGACGAAGGCCAGGGCGATTACGTGGACATGGTGGACTTCTACACCATGAAGAACGTGTTCTACCTGCCGCCGGAAGCCCGCTGGAGCCATATCCGCAAACACGCCAAGCAGGACGACATTGCCCTGAAAATCGACACGGCGCTGTCCACCATCGAGAAAACCAACAAATCCCTGCGCGGCGCCCTACCAGACAACTACTTCTCCCGCCTGGGCATCGACGTGAGCAAGCTGGCAGCGCTGATCGACTCCATCGACAACATCGACACGGTGGAAGACCGGGAGCAGGACGTGGTCGGCCGGGTATACGAATACTTCCTCGGCAAGTTCGCGGCCACCGAGGGCAAGGGCGGCGGCGAGTTCTACACCCCCAAGTGCGTGGTCAACCTGCTTGCCGAAATGATCGAGCCATTCCAGGGCAAGATCTACGACCCCTGTTGCGGCTCCGGCGGCATGTTCGTGCAGTCCATCAAGTTTGTGGAAAGCCACCAGGGCAACCAGAAAGACGTCTCCATCTATGGCCAGGAATACACCGCCACCACCTACAAACTGGCCAAGATGAACCTGGCCATTCGCGGCATTGCCGGCAATTTGGGCGACGTCCCGGCCGACAGCTTCTTCAAGGACCAGCACCCGGACCTGAAAGCCGACTTCATTCTGGCCAACCCGCCGTTCAATATGGACCAGTGGCGCGCCCCGGACGAACTCACCGACGACCCCCGCTGGGCCGGCTACGAAGTACCGCCCACCGGCAACGCCAACTACGCATGGATACTGCACATGATCGCCAAGCTGTCCGAACACGGCACTGCCGGGTTCGTGATGGCCAACGGCTCCATGTCCACCAACACCAAGGGCGAAGGCGCCATCCGCCAGAAGATCATCGAAAACGACCTGGTGGACTGCATGATCGCCCTGCCCGGCCAGTTGTTCTACACCACCCAGATCCCCGTGTGCCTGTGGTTCCTCACCAAAAACAAAAAGGCCCAGACCATCCCCGGCCACAGCGACAGCAACCACCGCAACCGGGAAGGCGAAACCCTGTTCATCGACGCTCGGAATATGGGCAGCATGATCAGCCGCGTACACAAGGAACTCACCCCCGACGACATCGCCCACATCGCCCGCACCTACCACGCCTGGCGCGGTGAGGCGAAAGATGGCGATTACGAAGACGTACCCGGCTTCTGCAAAGCCGTTTCCATTGAGGACATCAAGGCCAACGACTACGTGCTCACCCCCGGCCGCTACGTGGGCGCGGCAGAAATTGAAGACGACGGCGTGCCGTTCGAGGTGAAGATGGCGGAGCTGAGCCAGACGCTGTTTCGGCAGATGGCTGAGGGGGAGAAGCTCGATGCGGTGATTCGAGGGAATCTGGAGGGGTTGGGTTATGGGGAGTGAGTGGCCGACAGTTCGACTCGGCAATTATATCGATTCATGTTTGGGCAAGATGCTCGATAAAGAGAAGAACCGTGGTGAGCTCTACCCATACCTTGGAAACAAAAACGTAAGGTGGGGCAGTTTCGATTTAGATGACCTTGCCGAAATGAGGTTTGAAGAACACGAACATGATCGATATGGCCTAAAATACGGTGACTTAATAGTATGCGAAGGCGGAGAACCCGGCCGCTGTGCTATATGGAAAAACCAAATCCCTGGCATGAAGATCCAGAAGGCTTTGCACAGAGTTCGACCGTTAGAAGGCCTCAACAATTACTATCTGCACTATTGGTTCACCTGGGCATACAGAGGCGGACTTCTTGATCCTTGGTTTACTGGCACCACGATCAAACATCTTACAGGCCGCGCGATTTCCCAACTGGAAGTTCCACTTCCACCAATTAAAACCCAGGAAGAAATAGCAAGAGTTCTTTGTAGCCTGGACGACAAAATCGCCCTAAACCACCAAATCAACACCACCCTCGAATCCATGGCCCAGGCCCTGTTCAAAAGCTGGTTCGTGGACTTCGATCCGGTGATCGACAACGCCCTGGCCGCCGGCAACCCCATCCCCGAAGCCCTGCAAGCCCGCGCCGACGCCAGAGCCGCCCTCGGCGACCAGCGCAAGCCCCTGCCCGACCACATTCGCCAGCAGTTCCCGGACCGGTTTGTGCTGACGGAGGAAATGGGGTGGGTGCCGGAGGGGTGGCACATCAGCACCATCGGCGAAGAGGTGGAAACTACCGGCGGCGGCACGCCGAGCACAAAGAATCCGGATTTCTGGGAAAGCGGAACACATCCGTTTTGCACGCCGAAAGATATGTCGCAACTGAAATCGCTGGTACTGATGGACACCGAAAGGCACCTGACCGACGCTGGCGTCCGGAAAATTTCGTCAGGCCAGCTTCCCAAAGGCACGGTTCTGATGTCCTCCAGAGCACCGATAGGCTATCTGGCCATCAGCGACATCCCGGTTTCCGTCAACCAGGGCATCATCGCCATGCTGCCCAACCAACATTACGGGCCGGTCTATCTGTTGTGCTGGGCAAAAACCAACATGAACCATATTACCGACCGGGCCAATGGCAGCACGTTTCAGGAAATCAGCAAAAAGAACTTCCGCCCTATTCCTTTTCTGGTGCCCGGAAAAGGCGTACTGGAAGCGTTCAACGAGCAGGCGGAGGCGATTTATTCGCGAATCTTGCTCACTTCCGAACAGACGGATGCCCTGACTAGACTCCGCGATACCCTCCTGCCCAAACTCCTATCTGGCGAACTGCGGGTTCCGGAGGCGGAGCGGCCGGTTGCAGAGATCATCTAGGCTACCGACTTTGACAGTGGATATACCAAAGGACGCATGGAATTAAGGAACGGATAGATGCCTGAACAAGAAATGCCCGGCGGCGAGTTTATCGTCTACACCACCGACGATGGCGAGACACGTGTGGAGTGCCGCTTTTCAGAGGGCACGTTATGGCTTAGCCAGGCACTCATGGCTGAGCTGTTCCAGACCACACCCCAGAACATCACTCTGCACCTCAAGGCACTCTTCGAGGATGGCGAACTCGACGAAGAGGCAACTTGTAAGGATTACTTACAAGTTCGTCAGGAGGGCAAGCGGCGCGTTCAAAGGACGGTCAGGCACTACAACCTGGAAGCCATACTGGCGGTGGGCTTTCGCGTACGCTCGCCCCGGGGTGTCCAGTTTCGTCGCTGGGCCAACGCTCAGCTTCAGGAGTATCTCGTCAAGGGGTTTGTCATGGATGACGAGCGCCTGAAAAACCCGCCGGTGCCGGGCGCCAGCCCAGTTCCCGATTACTTTGACGATTTGCTTGAGCGTATCAGGGATATACGTGCCAGTGAACGTCGCATGTACCTGAGGGTGCGGGAGATCTTCAAACTGGCTGCGGATTACGAACCTTCATCCAAGGAAACTGTGCAATTCTTCCGCGTCATTCAGAACAAGCTGCATTACGCCGCAACGGGCCAGACGGCTGCTGAACTGATCGCAACCCGGGCAAATGCCTCGGAACCCAACATGGGGCTAACCGTCTGGAAAGGCGAGATCGTTCGAAAGGCGGATGTAACCGTGGCCAAGAACTACCTTGAGAGCGATGAAATTGATGCGTTGAACAGGATCGTCGTCATGTGGCTCGATTTTGCGGAAGATCAGGCCAAGAGGCGAAAGCAGGTTTTCCTGAAGGACTGGGAGCAAAAGCTGAATGACTTTCTTCGCTTCAACGAGCGAGAGGTTCTGTCGGGAGCCGGAACGATCAGTAAGCGGGACGCAGACCAGAAAGCCGGTCTGGAGTATCAGAAATTCGAACAAAGGCGGCGGGAATCACTGGAGAAGGCGGGTGCTGAGGAAACAATCAGGCAACTCGAGTCGCTGTCAAAACGCGAGACCGATTGAGCCATCGTGAATGAAGCCGTACACCAAATTGCGGAACGGCTCGCACGAACGAGTGCGCTCCTTGTCTGACAGAACCAAATCTCGGCATTATGGTGCGTTAAAAATTGCTCAATCTTTTGTGTAATCATTTCAACGAAATCTTCATGCTTTTCCTTAGAGAGGGCTCGTCATGAAAACTCACGCCATCCTGGCGGAGAAATCCGTCAGCATGTCTGCGTTACGCAACAATCCTGCGCAGTATTTTGGCGATAAGCCCATAGCCGTTCTGAGCCACAACAAGCCCGCAGGCTACGTGCTTGGCGCGGAACTGTTCGAGGAAATGATGAAGCTGATTGGCGACAAGGAAGCCGCCCGCGCATTCCGCGGCCGCTTCCGGCCATCCGAAGCCGAACTTGCGGAGTACTGCAAACGCAGCGCCAAGGCTCTGGAGGAAGCCGAACCTGTGGATCTGGTGGAAAACTTCGGAGAATACAAATCAACGGGACGGCGTGCGCGGAGATAATTTCCTGTCAACGTAATACTCATAGAGCTCGGCCATTGTTCTCTCTGGATTCTCCCCCAGCACGGCCCGCTGCTCACTGAACCGCACAATGGTCTCACGAGGCCGGATCAGCTCCCGGAACAGGCCTTTGTGAAATCCATACTCCCGGTCGTTGTCACCAAACTCGGCGGTCTGGCCTTTGAGCATGCCCTGCACTCTGCACAACTCCGCATCCAGGTTCGCCATCGTTTTGAGGTACACCCCCCGGTCCAGCTCTTCAAAAAACTGGGTGATACGGGCATGTTTTTTCCGAAGCAGTTTAAAGCCCAGGTAGCGGGTTTTCGGCGCCCATAGCAAAATACCGACGTTGGCGAACTCGCCCGTCTCGATATAAGGCATAAACCGTACGATGGCGTATTGGCACGCTATTCTTTTCATCGGTAAGTCCGCTATTCTCGTTTTGAGGAAGTACGGGTTAGATCCTCCATTTTATTTCACTACTGATCCCGCGACCGTGTTCAGTAAGACCTAACCCCATGAAACATAAATTCCGTCTTATTTCATCGCAAATCGAAGGAAGCTATGACGGGGCCTCAGAAAGGGCACAGCCGAAAACCCATGATCCGCCTCCACTGCACCAAGAAACTGCTGGCAAAACTGCCACTTCACGCATCCGGCAGCCTCAAACGCAAGCGACCGCTCCCCCATGCCGCCAATGATGAGTCTGAAAGCCCGCTGAGCGGCTGGCACGCCAACCTGCTCACCATCCAGCGCCGCAACTGCGTGTTGTTTGTTCACGACCGCACCCGCTTTCCGTTGCTGGCCACTTGCCTGACCAAACCGGACTTAGCAGAGCTGGACTGGTGGTTTCAGGATGCATTTATGAACACGCTGCTCAAGTCCGGCGCGAATGAGGCGCAGATGGACGCCGCCGAACGCGCCCTCGCAGAACTGGTTTGCGACTCGGAATGCGACCGTTCCGTGCAGGCAACCATGAATCGGATGGGGCAGGATCTTGAGCATCAGATCTGGTATGACCGTCTTTCGATCAGCGACTTGGCACCCTACAGAACCGGAGCTTGGTTAGCGGACAGGCCCTGCACGATTAAGGGCATCAAAGGCTGGATCTGGCCGCAGCGGGAAATGCTGGCGTTGTTGGATACCGCTAGACGATAGCGCTTTGTTGTCTTAGCTGCGCCTGTAATCGCTGATCAATCCGCCCTGCTTCCCGCACGAGATTAACGCCCATGCTTACTTGAGCCACCTCCATCAAATCCGCCGGAATGGCTCGCTTCTGTTTTTCAGAGAACCAGGCCAGCACATCGCATAAATGCCAGAGTGCCGACGCGCCCTCATGGACCGGCAGTGGAAAACTGGCCAGATGGGTTTGAATCAGTTTGCGCATGTTCTGGCGGGAAAACATCAACAGACTCGCCATGTCGGAAATACCCACAAAATCCGGCCCGGCCTCCACCAGGCGGGCCTCAGGAAGCACCCGCTGCACATCCTGTAGCGCGCTGAGCATGGCTTGTTCTGCTGAAGCCGCTTCGCGTGTGAAGTTCAGAGCAAGCCGGCCCTTTTGACCGAGGCCAATGATGGCGTCATCACATCCCGCTTGAAACAATGAGCTCTCTACCTGGTCCTGCGCCAGATCTGGCGGAACTGAAAATTTAAGTGTGAAGTCGTACTCACGATTCATGGTCTTCACCNNCTTCGACACCTCGGTTCTCGGTGCAGTTATCAACGATGCGGCGAATCTGCCTGGCATGGTTCCGTGGATTCCTGGGGGTGCTCCATATACTGGCAACACAGAACTCTCCACACCGGCAATCCAGGTTATTGAACGGGCAATACATTCGCCCCCAGGCATGGCCATTCCTGTTTTCGATCCGCCAGCCATTCAGTTCCGCGTAGGCCAGCGCCGCTTCAATCTCTTTGCTCGCATGTTTCTTGCGGGGCATTCTTGCCGTTCCTTGGGCAAATATTACACACCCAGGTTGTCACATGACAACCTTAATTGGTCGGAAAGTTTCTTATTCAAACTGCATATATATACCCGCCAGCAGAACAAGCACGAGCGTTCCATACATCGACAACACAGGCACCAAACACCACGCTTGCCAAAGCCTCGGCAGCGGAACGTCAGGGTCACCCAGCATGGATGCACGTTTGTGGCAGAAGCGAGACGAACAATTACGGAAAACAAGAAAGGCAAAGATATGACTGCATCTGACGAGGCGGCCAACGAGCGCTTCTGACCAGATCTGGCTGATACTGGAAAGACTGCCAGAACGTGTCGAGACTCGTTGTTCTATTTTTTTGGCATAGCGAAAACCCGTGGTCACGGTCACAACGATTAACAACAGGCTAAGCAGAATGCCCCCGGCTACCACATACGCCGCGAAGATTCGCCACTCCTCAGTCACGGTTACGCACCTCGTATATCTTGTACCCAGCCCGGTCGCGGCATTCACCGTCATCAATTCGAGCAGATCGTAATGATCGACGATGAACTGAGCCTCCTCGCTCTGCTGGTGAACTTCCTGATTCACCTGCGCCGCCACGCTCATCGGTTCATTTTCCTCGGTGCTGCATTTCAGACTGTTCGGGTGGGTAACCACGATCATCTCGCTAACGGTTGGAGAACCGGCAATCAAAAGCTATCGCTTCAACGGAACCGCTTCTGGCTCACTTCACGACACCCACTTCTATGAAGAGCCACAGGATTATCGAAAGGATTCGTACAAAAGCCGAAAGCCAGCGCAGAATCATTCATTACTCTGTGCCTGGCGCTTCTGCCATTCCGGAGGCGGTGGAATAGTGCCCTCGTCGACGTGCTGACCAGTGATCGCACTGTGATGATCTGGATTCCCCTCCACGACCTCGCCCACGACATCCTCAATCAATGGTGTACTGAACGTGTCACTATGACCATAGTCACAAGTCACGCAAACGACACTCCACCATGCCAAGGCCTCGCCCTTACCTGAAAAACCTACAACTAAATGATGGCGGTAGTCCTCATTCGGGTACTCCCCATACCATTGGCGCAACCTCTCGTCCAAGTCATCGGGCAGCGAAAAACTCACCTCGTAAAAGGTTTGCGTTCGGTAGGAAAACCAGCGGGCATATACCGAACTTGGGGCCGGCTTAGGACCTAGTGTGGCAATAGCGCCGCCGGGAGGATCATTGTCAAATCCACCTCGCAACGAGCCGCCCGGAGAATTCCATGAATCGTCAAACACAAGTTCCTCAACCCATACCGGCCAGCCTTTGGGGCCGCCGGCCACAGACACAGCAAAGTCATACTCTCGGGGTACCCTGTCGCACGCGGCCACTGAGAACGACAACAGGACCGCCAAGACGATTCGTGAAACCATGTTAATGAGCATGCGCGACTCCGGCAGTCATTGGGACCTCGGCGTTTGAGGGCTTGTTGTAAAACACAGCCCGCTTACCCGAAGGCTCCTGGGCCATCCCAAAATGGAAGATGCTGTGGGAAGTATGGATAAACTCACCGAGGTACTTCTGTGAAGATGCCAACAAGCCGCCAGAAGACTTCCAGGACTGAAGTGCAGTCTGTAGTGAAGTCGGCAGTGCGTGGCTTGGATTCGTCCGATTCAAACGGTCGAGGGGAGCATTCCCAGCAACAGCAAGTTCATGCATGCGGTGCAAATGATAAATGGCCAGCTCCTTACGCGTGCGACGGCGTTCCTGGACATGAATATCCCCATTCGGTTGAGGAACAGCGATAATAGTCCGGCCAGGCCGTGCGTACTGAGCTTCAAGTTGCGGAATAGCGGTGCGCTGTGTGTGCCCGCCATCCGCAAGACCGGAGTGGATGCCCAGAACAATCTTCTCAACATTGTCTAAATCTTTGTCCGGGTTTTCGTATCCGCCACCCACGTCGGAATGGACTCCCGGAACGGCGATCTCCTTGAAGTGCGAGGGGCCAACGCCATTGGCGCCCATTATGCTGGTCAGCGGGAAATTCTTGCGGATTTCATGGTAGGCGGACAAGTGCACGACGGTCTTGGCGCTGGCCGGGGCCAGGTTCAGATTGAAGTCCAGTTCGGTGTCGTTGCCGGGCCAGTAAAAACTGCCAACCGTATCGAACAGACCAACAAAGTTGACTTCTACCTTTAGCCCGGGCGGGAAGGCCGGCACCCGCTGAAGCGGGAACGCAGAGGCAGTCCATGAAAAACCACTTACCCGAGGCAGTAAAACCGATTCAGGTTGTTCATTGACCAGGTTGACGAAATGCCTGGCGAGTGCCGCCCCACGGCTGAAGCCAAAGACATCAAATACCACTTCATCGTAGTCGCCACTTTCGAGAATAAATCGAAAGTCCCTCAACGCAGTCTCTATTCGATTATGCCCGCCTTCAGGACCAACCCCCAGCCCCAGGCCCAATAAATCTTCGTCCGCCTCAAAGCCGTTCTCAGCCCCTTTGCCATCAATGGTGCCTGGGCCATTAACGTAAATTCTCCGATAGTTGCTGCCCTGCCCGTCATCGCGGTACAGATCATGCAGCTTTGCCACATTGGTGACATCCCGGTTTGGAAGGATCTGGTCGTTGGCCTTGTGGTTCCCGGTGCCATCAAAGAAAACGCCCAGGTGCAGAGTTTTGTCCGATTTTCGAATGCTCTCCTCCAAGTGGGAAGAGCTGGCGTTTGCACCCACAGCCCCGGCTTGATGGGTCAGTGTTCCGCCGCTGAGCGCGTTAGCTGGGGAGGATGCGACACCGCCTTCTCTCAAACTGTTTTCGACCTGACCGACAAGGGCCTGACTCTTCACGGACGCAGGAGAGACGGCGGAGAAAGGCGCCGGAGTGTGAGTATCACCAATCACCACAGACCCGGACCCAATCGTCACACCACCGCAGGAAATGGCACCACCCGTCACCGCGGCCGGTTTGCCATTGATCATGACCGTGGCAGAACCACCGGTGATAGTCCGGGGATGGGGTGGGTGCTTCGGTTTGGAGTGGGGTGCCAGCGGGTCGCCCACGCGGGCAGCGGGCTTGCCGTCAATCAGTACATCCGGGGAGCCGGCAATGACTGGCGTGGGCGGAAAACCTTCGTGGTCGGAGCCGAGGTCTCCGAGCAGAACAATGACTTTACTCATGTCGCATCCTTTGCGTTTGGCTGAGCCATCCCGGCTCTGTGAGTGAACAGGCGCAGTTTATACGGAAGCGCCCGCCCGGCCAAATTCTGCGATTTCAGAGTGTGATGCCGTCGGGCGGGCAAAAAATGGCTACAATCAGGTAACATGCTAATAAACCATGCGGATTCAGCCGGTCCGGGACGCCAGATCACGCAGTAAGGATAGGGAATGCCCAAGTTCACCGAGGACAAACTGGAACAGGCCATTATCGCCCTGTTGGGTGAGCAGGGGTTTCCGCATACGCCGGGCCCTTCCCTGTCGCGCTCACCTAACGACGTTCTTATCCGTGACGACCTGCGATCATTCCTGGCTAGCCGTCACGCCAAAGACGGAATCACCGAGCATGAGATCAGCACCATCATCAACCGGCTGGATGCCCTCTCCGCCTCGGATCTTTACGCCTCCAACAAGACCATCCACAAATGGGTGGCCGACGGCTTCCTGCTCAAGCGGGAGGAGCACACAAAGAAAGATCTCTACATTCAACTCGTGGACTATGAAGGGCTTCCGGAGCAGCGCGAGCCCCGGCCCGGCGAAGTAGATACACTCATCGCGGACGATGCCGGGGGCTACCACAATGGCGGCAATATCTACCGCGTGGTCAACCAGTTAGAGATTGACGGGCTGGAGAAGCGCATTCCCGATGCGATTCTCTACATCAACGGCCTGCCGCTGGTGGTGTTCGAGTTCAAAAGCGCGACCCGTGAGAACGCGACCATCCACGATGCCTGGAAGCAGCTCACCATTCGTTACGCCCGGGATATTCCGGAGCTGATGAAGTACAACGCCCTGTGCGTGATCAGCGATGGGGTCAATTCGCGACTGGGCTCCCTGTTCGCGCCCTACGAGTATTTCTATACCTGGCGCAAGGTGACCGGTAACGAAACCATCGAGCAGGACGGCATCAACGCGCTGCACACGATGATTCAGGGATTGTTTGATCACACCCGGTTGCGGGAGGTGATCCGGCATTTCATCTATTTCCCGGACAAATCCCACCGGGAGGAAAAGATCGTTTGCCGGTACCCGCAGTTCTACGCCGCCGGCAAGCTGTTCCGGAACATTCTGGAGCACCGGAAACCGGAGGGTGACGGTAAAGGCGGTACCTACTTCGGGGCCACCGGCTGCGGCAAGAGCTTCACCATGCTGTTTCTCACCCGGCTGCTGATGAAAAGCGTGGACTTTGAAAGCCCCACCATTGTGCTGATCACCGACAGAACGGATCTGGACGACCAACTCTCCGGCCAGTTCACCAATGCCAAGGAATACATCGGCGACCAGACGGTGATCAGCGTGGAGAGCCGAAGCCACCTGCGGGAACTGCTGAAAGGTCGCACCAGCGGCGGGGTGTTTCTGACTACGATCCACAAGTTCACGGAAGATACAGAGCTGCTGACGGATCGGTACAACGTGATCTGCATTTCCGACGAGGCCCACCGCAGCCAGGTCAACCTGGACCAGAAAGTCAGGGTAACTGAGAACGGCGTCCGGCGCAGTTATGGCTTTGCCAAATACCTGCACGACTCCCTGCCCAACGCCACCTATGTGGGCTTCACCGGCACACCGATCGACGCAACCCTGGATGTGTTTGGTGAGGTGGTGGACAGCTACACCATGACCGAATCGGTCAAGGACGAGATCACCGTTCCCATCGTTTATGAGGGCCGGGCGGCCAAGGTGATTCTGGACAACGAGAAACTGCAGGAGATCGAGGCCTACTACGATCAATGCGCGGAGGACGGCGCCAGCGAGTATCAGATTGAGGAGAGCAAGAAAGCCAGCGCCAACATGAGCATTATCCTGGGCGATCCGGACCGGTTGCGAACGCTGGCGAAGGACTTTGTCCACCACTACGAGCAGCGGGTCGAGGAAGGCGCCACCGTCAAAGGCAAGGCCATGTTCGTGTGCAGCAATCGCTCTATTGCCTACCGGTTCTGGCAGGAACTGATTGAATTACGGCCGCAATGGAACGAGGTGCTGGTGTGTGAACCCGGCGCCCGGCTTTCTGACAAAGACCAGAAAGAGATCAAGCCCATGGAGCGGGTGAAACTAATCATGACCCGGGGCAAGGATGACCCCAAGCCGCTCTGGGACATGCTGGGCACCCAGGAATTCCGCAAGAAGCTGGACCGCCAGTTCAAAAACCCGAAATCCAACTTCAAGATCGCCATTGTGGTGGACATGTGGCTCACCGGCTTCGACGTACCGTTCCTGGACACGCTCTACATCGACAAGCCCATCCAGCGCCACAACCTCATTCAGACCATTTCACGGGTCAACCGCAAATTCGAGGGCAAGCGTAAAGGCCTGGTGGTGGACTACATCGGGATCAAGAAGCAGATGAACCTTGCCCTGGCCCACTACAACAAGGCCGACCAGCAGAACATCGAGGAGATCGAGCAGTCGATCATCGTGGTGAAGGATCACCTCGACCTGCTGGACAAACTGTTTCACAAATTTGACGCACGCGCGTACTTCAAGGGTAGTCCGCTGGAACAACTCAATTGCCTAAACCAGGCCGCCGAGTTCGCCCAGCTTACCGACAAAATTGAAAAGCGCTTTATGGCCCTGGTGAAACGCCTGAAAGCGGCCTACGACATCTGCAGCGGCTCGGAAGGCGTGACGCAGGCCGAGCGGGATCGCATTCACTTTTATCTGGCCGTGCGCTCAATTGTGTTCAAACTGACCCGGGGCCACGCCCCAGACACCGCCCAGATGAACGCAAAAGTGCGGGAGATGATGACCGAAGCCCTGAAAGCCGACGGTGTGGAAGAGGTTTTCAAACTGGGTGAGGACGGCGCCGAGGCACGCAACATCTTCGACGATGACTACCTGGCCAAGATCGAGAAAATCAAACTGCCCAACACCAAGATCAAGCTACTTCAGCAACTGCTGGCGAAAGCCATTGAGGATTTCAAGCGGGTAAACAAGGCCCGGGGCGTCGACTTCAGCAAGCAGTTGCAGAGCCTGGTAGAGAAATACAACGAGCGTAAAGAAGTGGATGTGTTGCGCGGTGAGGTGGTCGAAGATTTTACCGACGAGATCATTGATCGTTACCTGAAAATGATCCGTTCACTGAAGCAGGAAGTGGGCTCATTTGCCGATTTGGGTATCGATCTGGAGGTGAAAGCCTTCTACGACATCCTCAAAGACCTCGCCGCCAAATACGACTTCACCTACCCGGAGGAGAAACTGATCCCCCTGGCGGAAGCCGTCAAATCGGTTGTTGATGACAAAGTGAAGTACACCGACTGGAACCAGCGTGATGATATCAAGGCCGAGCTGAAGGTGGACCTTATTCTCCTTCTCGGCAAGCATGGTTACCCGCCTGTAGACCGGGATGAAGTTTACAAGGAAATCTTCGAACAGGCGGAAAACTTCAAGCAATACCGTGTCAGATCAACCTGAAATCCGGGTGGCCGATATCCGCTGTTAACTGTAATATCCGCACAGGTTAACAGCGACAACCCAGAATCAGACCGTCTGACGGAGAATTACCATGCGCAATGCTGACCTCGTCACCCGTGGCCTCAAGTCCGTGTGGCACCCCTGCACCCAGATGAAAGACCACGAAGGCGCCGTGCCCCTGGTGCCCATC
>LULX01000251.1_pt1 | contig 13472 bp, 12 predicted proteins | sample 729511 | NCBI WGS metagenome assembly LULX01 (sample SAMN03860278, study PRJNA289734) | marine metagenome | biome: seawater column; feature: ocean; material: water; isolation source: Red Sea water column Station 91 - depth 500m | place: Saudi Arabia: Red Sea | collected 2011-10-15 | depth 500 m
GCATGACAACTTATGTTTCCGGTGTTGTGACTGTGAACTGACGGGCTGCTTCCGTGTTGCCGAAGAGTTTGTAACGGATGATAGTGCAACACGCTTTGCCCTCCGGATATATTCGACGATGAACGTGTTTAGATGGGTCTTTGGGAGGATGGGTTCTACCCCGTTTCCACGGACGGTTTTAAAACGGCTGACAACTTCAGAACCTGAGCGGCAACTCTAAGTCGCATCCCTCGATAGCAAACTCAACTTGGTCTGATGCATTTTTGCTTCAGACCGCAGACGGTCAAGTTTTGACTCCAACGTTCGAGTGCTGGATTGAATCTTTTCACGCTCCCCTTCTTCTTTAATTCTTTCGGATGATCCGAGGTCACTCACAAACATACCTCCAATCAATCCACCTATCCAAAAAACGCCAGCAACACCTTCAGACTCGCTCATCAGCATCAGTCCAAGACCGCAGGAAAAAGCGCCAAAGGCAAGACCACGTTTAGGCCAAGGATCATCTTTTCTGGGAGGAAGCTGATCATACTTCAACTTTTCAGTTTTCAATTGTTGCTGCAAAAGATGAATCTCTTGTTCAAGAGCATGGAGTTTGTTCTGACACGCTTGCGCCTGCGCGTTCCGCTGTTGAAGCCTCTCATGATTGCGTTGCTGGACCTCCCTCAAAAGCTGTTCAATGCCGTAATCGTGACGAAATTCTCGAACCTCAAAATCGCCAACTGCACCCAATACCATCTTCACTGCTTTTTTTACTGAGATCTCAAAGAATTCGCGATTTGCAGATTTCCGGTGTTGAGCTAATGCACTGTGAGCCCTTTGTTCGCTGTATACCGAATCTGGTACTTCGAGGCTTACTTCGAGAACAAATGGTGTGGGCACTCCCGTAGTATAAAGCTCGGAAAATCGTTTCTCGGGTGAGCCCGCCGTCCGCCCGACTTTCACTAAATTAGGCATGGATGGATTGCTGGCAATATAAATAAACTCTCCGCTCTTAATCTTCGTCGGTCTCTCCTTCTGGTTGATTGGGTGCATCCCATCGTCAGGAAACTGCGAAGTTTTAAGAGCGTGCTGTTCTGGTAGATTAGACTGATCGTTCGGTAGCTGATTTGGGTGTCTTTTATCAAGCAACACCGGTTCGATCGGCGCAGTGGGATGATACGCCGACAAAAGCTCTTTAATAAATTTCTTATATTGTTGATCTCGGGGATAAGAGTGAATAGTCGCATCTTTTATGAGTGACACCGTGGTTGTTATCGCTTCTGACAGCGGCATCATAAAAAGCTCCGCTCCGACTTTTCTTCCCGATCTCGCAAGGTGCAAATGAAGTTTAGCTTCGCTGGTGCCGGCGTCATCGACTGCGACGCAAAACTGCCTATTGAAAAGCATGCGTTTGCCAGATGAGTCGAGACCTTCGATTGTTTGGCCCGGCACCTGATAAGCCTTTGCAATTCTTACCAGGTTTGGCAAGGAAGGACTGGTTGCTATGTAAATGAACTGATCCATCGTAAACCTACTTATCTATCCCTTCCTTGCACTTCAGAGTTTTCTTTATAGACCACCAATGCCGCTATTTAGTCTAGCTCAAACTGAAGCAAAGACATTGATATGTATGCAATTGATGTAACGATCCCCCAGAAAAACATCAAATTTCAGGGCAATTTATAAGCCTTTAGCGCTGTGTCCGCCTTGGTGTTTGAGAGTTGCCAGGGATGCGGGACGGTCGCAAAGCGAAACTCAGGTTGAGCGATCAATGCCGATGCAATGGCCTCCGTTTGAGGCAGGAGGTGTTATGCGTATCGAGCGGATTTCCATCAAGGCCAGGAGTGTCTACTTCACCGGGGTAAGTCCGGCGACAGGAGCGGACACGGATATCGGATACACCCATGAAAAGGTACGCTGCCTTATTTCACAGGGCGATCCACTTGGGATCTAAGCTTGGAATTGTCGAACTTTTTAAATTCGTCGAAATATAGCTATAGTCTTTGACACGATGCAGTGCACCTATTTTCCGAAGGATGGTCGGAGGGACTTTAGTTTATGATTAAACTTTCAATCTCAATTTTATTCTTGATATTTTCGGGGCTCACATTTGCGCTTGAATCTAGGTTGGGACAAAATTTTGTAATCGCAAACTCTTTAAATGTAAGAGTTGAACCGAATACCAACGCACCTATTTTCGAAAAACTACCAAAGGGCCAGGCCGTCGAGGTTCTCGAATTTAAAAATGGTTGGGCTAAAATTTCAAACCCTAAAGAACAACGAGAAATGTCTTTATGGGTGTACTCAAATTATTTATCAAAAAAACACCCTTCAATCAGGCAATGTAAAGTATTTGATGTTGATATTTCTTTGTCTTACTTTGGTGATTGCAAGAATGGTCTTGCTTCTGGAAAAGGGGTTGCCAAAGGAAGGGACTTTTATAACGGAGAATTCTTACGTGGGCAACCCCATGGTATTGGTGCTTATGAATGGGGGTTAGAGTCTGATTGGGCAGGGGATCGATATGAGGGAGATTTCGTCGATGGCGAAAGAACAGGTTTTGGCACTTATAGATTTGATAACCCAAAGTTATTGAAGACCGGTTTATTTTTTCAAGGAGCGTACGTTTTAAAATGTGAATCCCGACAAGAATGCGAAGATATAATCGACAGGGAAGGCTCTATAAAAAAAATATATTGCAAAAATAAATATAGAAAAACAGAGATGATGCAGGAAGACTTAAGCAATTTGTCGCTTCCTGAGCTACATGAAAAGTACCCGAAAGAAAATATAGATGAAATACAACAATTTAAAATGCTTTTGCCATTCCTGAACCTTTTCGGTGATTTGTCAGATCACGTATATGCCAACTGCATGAAAAAATAAAGTTTAAGATAGGATCATAGGGTGGACCGGCGAGCATAAATTGAAACGCAGCTTCAATTTATGGAATCCCAACATACAGCTCGGAAGGAGACACCAGAGAAACCGCCGAATTTTTGATAGGCGTGAACGTTCGCTTTTGTTTAGCTGCTACGGTCGCAAAGCGGACATTCAGATTTTGGAATAACGCCTGAGTTCACCGGCGTTTGAGGCGCCGCCTGTTTTTGCGGCAGCAAAAATGGGCGGCGGGTCAAACGTCCGACGCAACGATTTGTTAGCCGCCACTTGGGTCACTCGGCAGCTGGGAATAGGCATTGCGAACAGTCTCAATTCCGTACGCTCGCTCCAGACGGCGAACCACAAAATGCCCTTTCGCCGCATCCTGGAAATGGTCGATAAACAGCGTATTGACAATCGCGCCACCGGCGGCGCCAATTATTGGAACAGATTGAACGGCTGCTTTTTCGGTGACGGGGATACTAAATCGCGCAGCGATCTGCCCAATCAGGCGGACTAATGCAGGCGCCGTTTCCTTTACGGCTCCGGCAGTAGCCGCATAGCGCGCCGCTTCCGATACAGCCTTGGCCAAGCCTGCTCTAACCGCAAAGTAGCCCGTTTCAGCCGCATCATCGCTCGAACTTGCTCCGCCCAATGCGAAAACCTCCAAGCAGGCAAGCCTAGCTTCCGGAGCGTTCAGCTCCTCCCCTTCGCTCCTAGCAATGTCGGCAATTGAGCGAAGCATAATAGCGGTGGAAACAGGCAACTCGGCCGCCAATGCAGGCAACCCGAATGCACCTCCAGCAGCTCCGGACAGGGCTGCCGCTGCCTTGTGGGTGAGGTTTGAAGAAGACTTCACTTCATTGCCAAGCGTGAACAACGCAAGTTTCATGGCACCCGTTAGCGAAGCTTGCGATATTTCAATGATCTGATCTCGTGCACCGGCTGGCAACAACTTCATGCCTTTCTCAATAGGCACTGCCAACACATTGGTGAACCTTGCGGCGATGCTTGGGTTCTCGAGGAGCAGCTTTGCTTGACGCAGCTCGTCGTAGTGTTCTTCACTGAGTTCCAACTCTCTACTCCCGTATCAGTGGCGGCTAACGCTTGCAGCAAGGGTGCGAAGTCAGGAGCGTCCCTTGCCTGCACTTGTTAATTCTGTGTCGCCCCCAATCCTACGGAGTTATGGGAAGGCTTTAACGCTTCTATTAGATACTCTTCCAGGCTTGGAGCTTCAAAAAACTTACCGATGCTAGCGGTAACAAGGAAATGAGGCTTAACGCGCCAATCCGTTTCTTTTGCGCGGCAGCTTCGATCACCAGCATACGTAAAATAGGAACTCAATCTTCTGCCAAGATTTTTTGCTTTTCCGATGTAAAGTAGCGATAGGTTTTCGTCAAAAATAAAGTAGACGCCCGGAAGGCCATTATTGGGCCAGGTACTTGGCCAAGCATTTTCACTGCCCTTCGACTGCTCATCCGGAAACAAGTTGTACACTTCGCTGATACTTGGAGGCGTCAAAGTAGGATGACGATAGTTTTGGTGGTAGTTCTCAATCTCGCCTTTGATCGCTTCTAGACTATCCATAGCAACAAACTCTCCTAGAAATTAACAGCTTATTAATCCGAATTCGCATTGAGCCGCAATTGCCGCATCCTATCCAAACCCGGATTACGACGCTAATTTTTAATTTAATTCATAGATATAGAGACACTCTAGCACGATTTTTGAAACTCGCCGTCCATCAGGAATTGGACATCTGTGCTCGCCGTTCCGGAAAGGCACTCGGATGTTCGCTTTTGTTTAGGCTCGGGCGGTCGCAAAGCTGACATTCAGGCTTGCGTATAACTCCAGCCAGCATGCGCGTCGATGCAATTTCGGCGAGGCCGCAATGAAGTAGATGTCGCCGTGACTGGCCTTGTGATTTGCAAGATCAGAAACTGTCCTGATTCAAACGAACACACATATCAAACGCCTGATTCCATTCCAGTTCGTCAGTGACTCCCTGCATTGAAATAGCCAAGCTGATATTTTTCATGGCGAGCGGCTTTAATGCGGCCATCATGAATTTCTCGGCGTTCTCCCCGGAGACCCCCTCTTTAGAGAGCTGCGACAGGACCACTTCGTAGTCTCCTCCTGCTGCTTGGACAACGTTCTTTGCAGAATCCGCAGCGGCGATACTGCTTTTCAACTCCACCAATTCCTTTGAGGTCCGCTCCGATAGCTCTTTAATCAGGTCTATGTTCATCTGACAAAACTGGTACACATCGTCCTGACCATGCGCAGATTGGGCAAACAAAAATAGTAAAATTAGAAAACACTTAATCTTCATCTAAATACCCCATCCTCACACCGCATTTGCAGCAGGGGCGGGACGTCAGGAGAGTCCCATACCTGCATTGGTTATGAGATTTGCGACCTGGTATCAGGTAGGCAGTCCGCAAATTCTCTTTGAATCCCTGGCATTTTGCCACGCTGCTCACCACCGCCATGCAATATGACCAACAGCATGCCCACCATTACCGACACACCATTGGATATGCGGACCATCTGCTCTAGTAAAGGAAGTGGATAACCTTTGCCGTGGCGATGGATTGCATGAATGCCGCCGTGGATGAACGAACTGAGAGGCTTCCAAGAATACTGCTTGAATTCCAGCAGCCTATCCACCGGCTCCTTGGGGGCTTTACCCTGCAATTTCTCAAGCATTTCGCTGAGCATTGGAAGCCTATTTGCCCTATCAGCTGTCTCTTGTGTCAGTTCACTAGTTAGCTTTGAAACATCGGTGTCAGAAGCCGCATAGAGAAGCCACATTGCTCGGACCAGAGCTTCATACTGAAGACGGACAAGTCCCGTCGCGGAGGTTAAATTACCAGCCGAAATCAGCATCTTTGCACTTTCTGCATGCTCGAATGCAATACTACACATGACTTTGCTCGCCATAATTCTCTCCGAATCATCAAAAGGAGCGAGCGCTAAAAACTCCAAGAGTTTGCTTTCAAGTTCAGCAGATCGCGATAAAAGACTATTTATCAATGGTGTCCCTACTCATAACGCCGGCGTAACGGGCCAATTTGTGGAGCGCCAGCGGAACAAAGCGATCCCGTTGACGCATTTTGTTAAAGCTCACCAAATCTTTGTACTGCTGGTATCAGCGACAACAACTTCTTTCTTCGTTTTCAAATCGTCCATGACTCTGGTGAATTCGTGAAGCAAACGGTGCTGATTAGCCTTACTCGGCTTGTAGTCTCCCAAGACGATGCGCGTCGCGGGACTTTGAATTAGAGCTTTGATGATGTGGTCATCCTTGCCTTCTAAAAAAGAGGCTCCAAAGGTGAAAACCGTTCCTTTAGCTTCTTTGATTTTCCCATATGAGAAAGAAAGGTACTCGTTTGTTTTTATTGCCGTTAACTTTTGATCGCCTGTACCCTCAGACACGCACATCGGAAAAGCTCCATTCTCAATATTCTCTTTCACACGGGCCAATATCGGATGTTGTTTGCTGCTCCTTGTTTTTTTAGCAGAAATACCGTCACGGGTAATAAAAAGTGCGCCATGTGGAAACAAGAATTCGGCATCTTCGTCAGCCGAAAAAACCAAATCATCGCCATCTTTATCAAAACAATCATTGCCTAGGAAATCGTTGTCAAAGCACCGAACCCAGTACAACAACAAGTCATAATTTAGAGAAAACACCTTGTCGAATTGAGTGAGGAATTTCCTACAGCTACTGACCATGCGAGTGATTTCTCGCCTTTCTTCCCGAGTGCAGTCTCGATTGAGAGAGGGCGGGTGAGATTTAGCTACCGCGGAGATAAGTTGGTCCCTTAGGATCTGAATTTCCCCAACCAACTTCTTGGACAGCTCATTTTCACCCTCATACTTTTCGATAACACTTATCGCATTGTTAATTTTTTGATGAACTATCTCAAAATCAAAGTTACATTCTTCTAGTAGTTCTAGTAGAGGATTATCGTTGTCAAAGTCACAAAGGTCGGCCAATGAGTCCCAACAGAACGAATCAGTCCTCGCTGCAACGTCATAAGAGATACCAAAGCCATTTCCGAGAATCAGAGATTTATTGCCCTGGCACCCTTCTAATTCTTCTCGGAAATCACTCAAATTTTTCTCCTCTTATGTCTTAACGCCAAAAATAAGCGGCAGCCTTGACAGAGCGGACCGGCGAAAAGGCTGTCCGGTGCAGGCCCAAAGGGCCGGAACGAACTTGATTGATTTGTTAAATCGGGCGCCTCCGAAACCTCCAGACTACTTTACCCACTTGGTGTATAGATGACTGACAATACCAGTGAGGAAAGGCACAGCCATTACGGTAAACATTTGGATATACTCTTCATCGTCCATGTACCGCCAACTACCGTTATTAAATGGATCAAATATTGCTACGAAAAAGAATACTGCAATTGGCCAAGCAACTGAAACGAACGCCCAGCGTCGGAAATTTCTGCTCTGCCTTCGCCACCATGATTTTTTGCCCTCTGACTGCAAGCTCTTTAGCGGTGGTTCCGATCTATCCTTCTCAGCATTCCCATCATTTTTGCTATTGGCTCGAATTTCAGCTTCAGTCGCTAGTAGTCGATCAAAAACGCGCTTCACCTCAACGGGTGGTTTGGCGGAATCGTATTCAACGCCATCTCGCTTGTATTGCTCATGCACAGAATCGAATAAGGGCTGGAGCTCTCGGGACGGAGCTATTCCGGCACCCAAATAAGCCTTCCACGCGGTGCCAATTAGTTCTCCATCATGATCAGAAAGCCCTTCTTGACCTTCGTTGTCGAGCCAGGCTGCGATAACCTGCCAATCCGATTTTATTTGTGGTGGGGCATTCGATGTAAACGCCAACTTTCGTAATGTATCCACAAAGTAATAACCAGAATCTACAACAAAGTCCGAGTCTTGGTTGACGGTTATGGTTCTCGTCTTAGCATCATAGGACATCGGAACTCCTCGGAAGATTTAACAGCCTATTAGTTTGGATTCGCACTAAACCCAATCGGCTCTTTCAATCCAGGCCTGAATCACGGTGCGAATTTCCGTTCCATTTCAGAGGGATACTAGCTGCCTTTCCACGATTCTGCGAACCCGCGTACTGTCAAAATTTTGCAAGCGGCTTTTCTGCGCACATTTCTGCAAGTTAAATCCAGGGGGTGAAAAAGTTATTGCCTACAACAAGGACCTACAAGATTGGCTTGTGAAAAGCGCGCAGTACTGTGCAAATTAAACCGAAAGCACTTTGCGGATTTCAGGTGATGTTCATTATATGCCCATAAATTCTAAAGCTACACCAACCAAAAGCCCTCACAGAAACTCAGGCTTAGGCCAATTCCCTAGCTCAAGAAAGGATGGATTTCCTAGGTTTGAGCCAGGAAGACGGGCTCGGATTTAGTGCGAGGCGAATGTTCGCTCTTGTTTAAAAGCTGACAATCAGATGTAGCAGCCCTCCGCCGCCTCAAGAATCAGGTCGGCCGCCTTTTCAGCAATGGCGATCGTCGGTGCGTTGGTATTGCCACTGATCAGCCGCGGCATAATGGACGCGTCCACTACCCGCAGCCCTTCGAGCCCGTGCACTCTGAGCTGCGGGTCGACCACTGCCATCCTGTCGGTGCCCATTTTGCAGGTACCCACCGGGTGGTAAACGAGGCCTACTTTTTCCTTTACCTTTTCAATAATCTGCTCGTCCGATTGGCAATCTGCCCCGGGGTGGATTTCCTCACCCCGATATTCGTCAAAGGCTCTCGCCGCGAGAATTCGCCGGGCCTGGCGGATACCGTCCACCATCACTTTGCAGTCATCGGGATCGGCAAAGAAGTTGTAGTCGATTTCCGGTGCTGCAAAGGGGTTGGCTGAGGTGATGCTCACGGTGCCTGTGCTCTTGGGCCGCAGCACACAGACATGAACCGAGTAACCGGGTTTGGACATAAGTTTCAGGTTACGACCGCTGTCATCGAACAACAGCGGTAGCATGTGAAGCTGAACATCCGGGCGATCAAGGGTTTCGCGGGATCGAATAAACCCGCCGGCCTCGGTGATGGACTTGGCCAGTTTGCCCTGTTTATTAACCATGTACCGGATCGTATCGGGGAGCATTTTCAGCAGGCCCAACACCGAGGCGGTGAAGCCATTGTTCTTTCGGCTTGAGACCAGCACGCACGCGTCTACATGCTCCTGGAGATTCTTGCCCACGCCCGGTAATTCGTGCAGGCACCTAATGCCGAGGCTCTCCAGCGCCTCTCTCTCGCCGATTCCGGAAAGCTGAAGCAACTGGGGCGAGTTGATGGCGCCACCGCTAAGAATGATTTCCCGATCTGCGCGCAACACCCGGTCCTGGCCTTTGTGGCGTAGCTCCACTGCAACAGCGCGCTTGCCCTCGAACACCACTTTTTTGACGTGTGCGTCCGTAAGGACGGTCAGGTTCTGGCGATTCATGGCCGGCTTCAGATAGGCATCGGCCGCACCAAACCGACGGCCATTCTTGATGTTCAGATGGAAATAGCCCACGCCTTCCTGGTTGGCGCCGTTAAAATCGCTGCTGTAGACAAAACCGGCCTGCCGCGCCGCGTCCACGAAAGCCTCAGACATGGGGTATTCGGCCGATTCCGGGGCACTGATATGAAGGTTGCCACCTTTGCCGTGGTAGGGAGTTCCAGCCAGGGTCTCGTGGTGTTCCGATCTAATGAAGTAAGGCAGCATATCACGATAACCCCAGCCTTCATTGCCAAGCGCCTGCCACTCGTCGTAGTCCTCTTTCTGGCCGCGCACGTAGAGCATACCGTTGATTGACGAACTGCCACCCAGCCCTTTTCCCCTGGGGGTAAACAGAGGCTGACCACCGCGCAGTTTCTGGTCGGGCCTGGCGTTGAATGCCCAGTTGTAGGTTTTGAGAAACATGTGGGCGGCAAAGGCGCCGGGTGTGCTGATGGTGAACGAACCCTTGCCCAACCCTGCCTCCAGTACACAAACCGAATATCGACCATCAGCTGACAAACGATCCGCCAGTACGCAGCCGGCAGAGCCGGCACCGACCACGATGTAATCGAAGCTCTCGTTCATCATTGCTGCTCCACCGGTTCAATGATGGCGAAGTTTGCCTGCGGCTGTTCCAGCATTTGCAGCAGGCCAAAGAAGGCATCTACCGAGCCTTCAACCTTTATTTCACCTGCCTGCACTGCCTCCGGGAAACTGGTTCTCTGCAAAAGGATCTTATCGAGTACCGCCCTGGGCATGCTCACACTGGCGTGTGCTTCTTCGTCCAGCTCCCCTGACCGGTGAGTCAGCGTGGCATTCTGCAGGTTGAGCCGGAAATCCTCGCCCAGGTCAGTGATCGACCAGTTGATCACCAGGTGCTTCCCAGCCGCTTTTTCCGGGTCGACCTTGACCGCCAGGGCATCGAAAAACATGCTGGTTTCCAGCGCCTGCATCAGATCCGGCTGCAAACCCACATGTTTCGGCGCAATTACCCCATGGCGCAATTCGTGTGCGCCAACCAGATAGGCGCTGCGCCAGGTGCCCGCCTCAGCCTGGTAGCCCAGCTGCTCCAGAGCGTCCGCCCCCAGCTCTCGCGCTTCGCGGTTCTCGGGGTTGGCATAGACTAAATCTCGCATCACCGATGCTACCCAGCGGTAGTCGCCGTCGGCGAAGTCTTTGCGGGCCTTGCGGAGCACTTCTGCCTCACCGCCCATATAGTCAATGGTGCGCCTGGATTCTTCACGGGGTGGCAGGGGGTTGAGGTTGGCGGGATTGGCGTCGTACCAGCCCATGTAGCGCTGATAAACGCCGCGGGCATTGTGGCTGACAGTGCCGTAATAGCCGCGGGCCGACCATTCCTGGCTCAGGCTTTCTGGCAACTGCAGGTTTTCGGCAATATCGCCGGGCAACATGCCACGGTTCATCATACGAACCGTCTGATCGTGAATGTGCTTGTACAGGTCCCTTTGAACTTCGAGGAAGTGCGTGATCTCCTGCGGCTTCCAGATCGGCCAGTGGTGCTGGGCCACCAGAATATCCGCACGATCACCAAAGCGTACCAGTACCCTGTCGATGAACTGGGACCAGGCGCTGGCGTCCCGGATAGCGGCTCCGCGGATAGTGTAGATGTTATGCAATTGCTGGCTGGTGATCTCGGCGGTGTTGAGCACCCGGAACTGGGGGAAATACATCATCATTTCCGATTCCGCCTCGGTGCCATGGGCCATCTGGAATTCGATTTCGATACCATCGATGGTCAGGGTGGCGTCGTCCGGCACCGTATCTGTGGGCGCAATCAAACTCAGCGGTCCACTACCCAGCGCCTTGCCGAGCCCGGTATCGACATGACCTCTCACACCCGGCGTCAGGCCGGCACCAAACTGATAGGTGGCGCGACGGGTCATGGCATTGCCGGCAATCACGTTCTCGGCAATGGCATGCTCCATGAACCCTTCCGGAGCGTAGACCCGAACCTTCCCGGCCCGGACATCCTCCTCACTTACCACCCCTTTCACACCCCCGAAATGATCCGCATGGTTGTGTGTATAAAGCACGGCCACGACCGGCTTCCTGCTTCGGTGCTGGTAATAGAGTTCCAGAGCCGCGCGGGCCGTGGCAGGTGTCAGAAGGGGATCGATAACAATCAGTCCGCTGTCGCCCTCGATGATGGTCATGTTTGACAGGTCCATGTTTCGGATCTGGTACATGCCCTCGACCACTTCGAACAGCCCATGAATAGCATTCAGTTGTGCCATGCGCCAAAGGCTCGGATTGACCGAATCCGGAGCTGCATCGGCCTCCAGAAAAGCATAGGGCGCCATATCCCAAGCCACATGTGCCTCTTTATCTAGAGCCCTGCCATTGGGCAACGCCCCCATAAAACCCCGGCGCGCATCTTCAAACGATTGAGTGTCAGAAAATGGCAGTGCATTCAGCACCGCCTGATTGAACTGCACCGTCGCCTCGGTAGCCGGCTTGGACATGTCGGCATGAGCAATCATCGGGAACAGCAAACCGGCACTTAACGCCGACAGCGCGGCCTTCTTGAGTAGGGGTAACATGCGAAATCTCCTGTTTTTGGCGGCATCCGGGTTTTATTGGTTGTGCATGGCGCGCCAGGTAACTGCAGTTTGAAGCGGGATTTTGAGCTTATCCAATGCAATGTTTATTGACTTTCCATGCGCCTGACGCATAGTTCAGGTTATGGATACAAGACACATTCGGCATTTCATGGCGTTGGTTGAGTGCGGCAGTTTCGCCCGCGCTTGTGAAGTCGTGCACCTGTCCCAGCCTGCCCTGAGCCGCAGCATCCAGGAGCTGGAGCGCCAACTCGGTGCAAGGCTGTTCGATCGGGGGCGCTTCGGTGTGGTTTTGACCGCGCACGGGCGAGCAGCCCTGCCTCATGTCCGAGGCCTGCTGGCCGCGGCAGAGTCTTTGCGACAAGAAGTTGAAGCCATCGATGAGCTTGAGACAGGGGAGCTGAATATCGGCACCGGGCCTTATCCGGCGCTCGCCCTGATGGACAGGGTCTGTGCCAGATTTGTTGATCGGTACCCGGCCATTCGCCTCAATATTCGAACAGATAACTGGCAGGAACTACGCCTTGCGATGCTGGATCATGAGATAGAACTGTTTGTGGCCGATACCGGCGAATTGTCGGGCGATCCGGACCTGGAAATAACCCACTTGCCACAGCCCGAGGTTGTTGTGTTTTGTCGCCACGACCATCCGCTGACTCGGGAGGAGGGGGTGGTATGGGGAGATTTGCTGGATTATCCATTGGCCATGACCCGTCTGCCTGAAGATATGGAAAGAAAGGTTCAGACCATGAGTGCGCAACAAGGGGGGCTGAAACGGCGAATCGAGTGCGACAATATTGCCATGCTCGCGGCCATTGTTTCTGGCAGCGAGGCCATCAGTATCGCACCCAGACCGATCGTGGCCGGCTTACTCGATAGCGGAAAGGTGAAAACCCTTCCGGTAACAGGGATTGAGACTCTACAGACCCGGTATGGTCTCCTGCAGCGCAGCGGGAGACCCCTTTCCCCTGCAGCAGTTGAACTGCGTTCCATGGTTCTGGAATTGGCAAACCTGGAATGACCCGCCAACGTGGCACCCGCCTCCCAGCCAAGATAGTAGATTGCTCAGAAAAACTGGCCATTGAGCCTGCTGCGACCCACCACCTTTAAAACAACATATTGTCAAATATCGATAGAGCTGCCTCCCAGGCCCGCCTTACGATCCCAAACAACCCAATACAATCTTCTCAAACCCTGAAGTTCCGCATAAAAATTTATAAAGCAATATGTTGACATATTATTTTGGAAAAGCGTATTTTTTAAACTGATACGGCTGGATACTGCGTCAGCTCATGGCCAGCCCTCCTAACAAAAACAAACCGGACACAACAGGTGAATCAGATGGATACAGGCATCACTCTCAATCCGGAACGCCGCGCCGCCATGGTCGAGATTGGCGCATGGAACAACAAGCTCATTACCGACTATCTGGACCAGGCCGTGGCCAGCACCCCAGACCGGGAAGCCATCGTCGGTTACCAGGTCACCGGTGACACCCGCACCGCTCTCACCTATCGCCAGCTCAATGACAAGGTCACCCGCATGGCAGCG
>LULX01000491.1_pt1 | contig 13457 bp, 8 predicted proteins | sample 729511 | NCBI WGS metagenome assembly LULX01 (sample SAMN03860278, study PRJNA289734) | marine metagenome | biome: seawater column; feature: ocean; material: water; isolation source: Red Sea water column Station 91 - depth 500m | place: Saudi Arabia: Red Sea | collected 2011-10-15 | depth 500 m
GCCATATCTTGTGCAGGTGCTGCCTCGGCCATTGCAAATTTAGCGACACCACCACGCATCATGGGTTGTGGGAAATAATTACTCGTATTTAAATTAAGACTGACCAAATTGTATTGTGCTTTATTCCAAGCCTGAGTAATGGCTTGAGCGCGTTGTTGAAAGTTTTTTGAAGCTTCAATCATCAATTCATTTTCAACTTTCTTTCGCTGTTCATCAGATACAGTAAAGTTGATGGATTGGGTCTGAAAGTTTTGTTGCAACTCGCTGACCAATTGGCTTGCAGCTTTGAAATCTTTACTTTCAAGTTGAATTTCTGCACGAGCACGCCATTCTTTTAGCTTTCTACTGTCATTGTCATAAATTGGATATGTGCTTTGAGCACCTGTTTCCACCTTAACTTGCGGATATTTACGAGCAATCGCTTGCGCTTGATTCATCAGCTGATTGATCTGATTAGAAAGTTCAGCAGGTTGTTTATTACTTTTCTCAATATATAAAACAGCTTGCATTTCATCGTTGGCAACTTGGCGCGAAGCATCTGCCTGAATATTTACAACGTTATAGTTCAAATCGTTGGTCTCTTGAGCAAAAAGTTGTGGGCTAAGGGTCGCGCCAATCATCAACGTCGCGAGTGCTAAATTACGCATAAAATTTTCCTTAGAATTTCTATTAAAAAAATTATTTTTACAGCTTTGATCCTAAAATGAACTGATGGGGAACTTCTGCATATTTTGTGGTTTCTTTGTAAGAGATTATCTATGTTTTGCAACATAAAATTAAAATGAAAAACATTAATAATTATATAGTTATATTTATTTATTTGACCATTTATCTAAAAACCAAGACCCAGATAAAAAAAGCTTACTTTCTTAAGCTTGTCACATAGTATGATGATAATTCATCATAGTTAATTGAAAGAAACATTTTTTCAATAATATTAGATGAATGTGGGGCATAAAAAGTGTTTATTTTCTTTAAAAATTAGGTATCATCTCGCACCTAGTTAAAAGATATAAAACATTGTGTCTGTACTAGAATCTAAAAAGCACCGAGTCAAACGACCGCAAGTCACCAGACTTATTTCTTTTACCCATATCAGAGATGGTAATTCGATATGAGCGTTACTTCCGTAAACCCTGCCGCAAATGCAACTAACGAATATTATTTGACTCGCCAAAGTCAGATGGAATCAAATGTTCGTAGTTATCCACGTAAATTACCGTTAGCGATAGCGAAAGCACAAGGCTGCTGGGTTACTGATGTTGAAGGTACACAGTACCTTGATTGTTTAGCTGGGGCAGGGACATTGGCTTTAGGTCATAATCATCCTGCGGTGATTCAAAGTATTCAAGATACATTGGCAAGTGGTTTGCCTCTACATACTTTAGACTTAACGACACCTTTAAAAGATGCATTTACTGAAGCGCTTTTGGCTTATTTGCCAGGCGGTAAAGAAGAGTATTGCTTACAATTCTGTGGCCCAACAGGTGCAGATGGTACAGAAGCAGCAATTAAACTTGCAAAAACATATACTGGCCGTAGTTCAGTAATCAGTTTTTCTGGTGGTTACCATGGTATGACCCATGGCGCTTTGTCTATGACAGGCAACCTTAACGCAAAAAATGCGGTAAATGGCTTAATGCCAGGCGTACAATTTATGCCTTACCCGCATGAATACCGTTGCCCACTTGGTTTAGGTGGTGAAGCTGGTGTTGATGCTTTAACTTACTTCTTTGAAAACTTCATTGAAGATGTTGAAAGCGGTGTAACAAAGCCTGCTGCTGTAATCCTTGAGGCAATTCAAGGTGAAGGTGGTGTTGTTACTGCGCCTGTTAAATGGTTGAAGAAAATCCGTGAAGTGACTGAAAAGCACAACATCGTTTTAATTTTGGACGAAGTTCAAGCTGGTTTCGCACGTTCAGGTAAAATGTTTGCCTTTGAACATGCAGGGATCGAGCCTGATGTTGTAGTGATGTCAAAAGCGGTTGGCGGTAGCTTACCATTGGCAGTATTGGGTATTAAACGTAAGTTTGATGCGTGGCAGCCAGGTACGCATTCAGGTACATTCCGCGGTAACCAACTCGCAATGGGTACAGGCTTAGCTTCATTGCAAGTGATTAAAGAACAAAACCTTGCTCAAAACGCACAAGAGCGTGGTGACTTCTTACAAGCAGAGTTGAAAAAACTAGCTCAAGAATTCCCATGCATTGGTAATGTTCGTGGTCGCGGTTTAATGATCGGTATTGAGATCATTGATGAGCGTAAACCTGCTGATCATATGGGTTCTCATCCTGCTGATGCTCAGTTAGCAGCAGCAATTCAAGCAGCATGTTTCAACAATAAATTATTGCTTGAGAAAGGTGGTCGTAACGGTACAGTAATTCGTTTACTTTGCCCGCTAATCATCAATCAAGACGAATGTGTTGAAGTCATTGCTCGCTTTAAGAAAGCGATTGCTGAAGCATTAAAAGCAGTACGAGGCTAAACCATGGTTGATTTTGCAGAACATCGTAAAGCGTTACTCTGCAATGATGCTCAATCTATTGCTGACTATCAGTCAGCAATGGGCGAGGCGGTAAATGCCGTTTCAGCATGGTTGCAAAATGACAAAATGTACACGGGCGGAAGCATTAAAGATTTGCGAGCAGCAATTTCTTTTAATCCTTCAAAAGAAGGTTTGGGTGTACAGCAATCATTACAACGTATGGTTGAGCTTTTTCTCAATAAAAGCTTAAAAGTACATCATCCACATTCACTCGCACATTTACACTGCCCAACTATGGTGATGAGCCAAATCGCGGAAGTGTTAATCAATGCGACTAACCAATCAATGGATTCTTGGGACCAAAGTCCTGCTGGATCATTGATGGAAGTTCAACTCATCGATTGGCTTCGCCAAAAAGTGGGTTATGGTGCAGGTCAAGCAGGTGTATTCACCTCTGGCGGTACGCAGTCGAACTTAATGGGTGTGTTACTTGCTCGTGACTGGTGTATCTCGAAAAACTGGAAAGACGAAAATGGTAAGCCATGGTCTGTTCAGCGTGATGGTGTTCCAGCTGAAGCAATGAGAAACGTTAAAGTCATTTGTTCTGAAAATGCACACTTCTCTGTGCAAAAGAACATGGCGATGATGGGCATGGGCTTCCAGTCAGTAGTTACAGTACCTGTAAATGAAAATGCCCAAATGGATGCAGATGCGCTAGAAAAAACCATGGCTCATCTTCAATCTGAAGGCAAAATTGTTGCTTGTGTCGTTGCGACTGCAGGTACAACAGATGCTGGCGCGATTGATCCACTCAAGAAAATCCGTGAAATTACCAATAAATATGGTTCATGGATGCACATTGATGCAGCTTGGGGCGGTGCACTGATTCTTTCAAATGATCATCGTGCAATGTTAGATGGTATCGAGTTATCTGACTCGATCACACTGGATTTCCATAAGCATTATTTCCAAAGCATTAGCTGTGGCGCTTTCTTATTGAAAGATGAGGCAAACTATCGCTTTATGCATTACGAAGCAGAATATTTGAACTCTGCTTATGATGAAGAACACGGGGTTCCAAACCTAGTTTCTAAATCATTACAAACGACTCGTCGTTTTGATGCATTGAAATTGTGGATGACTGTAGAGGCATTAGGCGAAGAGCTTTATGGTTCAATGATCGATCACGGTGTGAAGTTAACGCGTGAAGTTGCTGATTATATCAAAGCAACTGCGGGTCTCGAATTGTTGATCGAACCACAATTCGCTTCAGTGTTGTTCCGTGTGGTACCAGAAGGTTATCCTACTGAGTTTATTGATAGCTTGAACCAAAACGTTGCAGATGAATTATTTGCACGTGGTGAAGCAAATATCGGTGTAACAAAAGTGGGTAATGTTCAATCATTGAAGATGACCACTTTAAGCCCAGTTGCGACACTTGAAAACGTTCAAAACTTGCTTGCGCTTGTGCTTGCAGAAGCAGATCGTATTAAAGATGCAATTGTTGCTGGTACTTATGTTCCTGCGATTGATTAATTGCAATTTAATTTGATATGCCAATAAAAAAGAGGTCTTTGAAAGACCTCTTTTTTTATTTATAAATTTTTAGAAAATTATATTAGGCTGCAAAAATTGGACTGAATCCCATTTTTCGCAATAGTTTTCGATACATGCTTGAACTGCGATCTGCTGGAAAATGAGCTTCCATGGATAAGGCTAATGGTAAATATTCAGGTTTTTGTGTTTCAACAATCAGTCGGTCTTCTTCAAAAATTTCTAGATTAAATTTATAAGCCTCCTCAATTGGTAAATCCTTATCATAATTACGACAGATCGGCGCAAACAGTCGTGTTTGTCGGGCAGATACTGGCGACGCGGCATTCATAATTACTTGTTTAGTCTCGTTAGGAAAATGAATTGTCAGCGTGGCTGTAAAAGGTAGGCTGATTTCGAAATGTCTCAACCATTGAAAGCCTTCTTTGCCACGTTGACCTGTACCTATTGGATAACGCCCAACACTACTGATGTAATCAGCTTCAAAACCATATGTTGTTTCAGTTGTCGTGTAATCAGGAACTTCGACGTTCTCTGGGTCACCAAAAGTATCAGGATGTACCCATGCAAAATGTGCGACATCAATGAATCCCTCAAGTTGTCGACCTGCAAAACAATTTAGATCAACAGACGGACAAACCAATTGTTGAAAATCAGCATGTTCCCAGTAAGGCATTTCGGGAATATTTGCTGAAGCGTTAGTTGTAGCTGTGAGGTTGCACCAGATCAGCCCATATTTTTCTAGCGCAGCATAAGTTTTTAAATGAAAGCGTTCAGAGATCTTGTGTTGAGGGTGGGCTGGAATACGGTTGCATTTTCCATTTTCACCAAAACGTAAACCATGATAGCGACAAACAATACCATTACCATCATTATGGCCTAAACTCAGAGGAACTCCGCGATGCGGACACGCATCTTTGGCGACAACCAGTTGATCGGCCATTTTATAGATGACCAGAGGCATATCGAGCAACATTGTGGCAGTAGGTTGTTCTGAAATATCACGGGCTAAGGCAATTGGATACCAGTATTGAGCGAGCAAGTGCCAATCATGCTCTGAAAATGTCATGTGAACGGGCAAATCTGGATTAAATGTTGCGATGGTTTTTGTGTTCATGATCTGATCTTTCTATCTATTTAAATCAAATATAGATCAATCATCTGTTCTAAGAAATTTCAATAAACTGAATGAAGTATCGATATTTTTAGAACACAATTCCAAAAACTTAAGTGATATATCGTTGATAGAAAGCTTGGTTTTCATACTCTTATATTCTTCTTTTAAATACCCAAATCATCTAAAAAAAGATGTTGCCTGAGTATGGATATTCATTTTAATAAATATGTCATACTATGTGTTGATGGAAAAATCATCAGTATTCCACTCACTATAATTTTTTATCATCAAAGATGAGTTTTTCTGTAAAAAATCAAATGTAAGCTGTAATAATTCTCATAAATATTGCAATTTCAATGGTGATTGCAGGATTTTTAAGAATATTTTCATTCATCTTAAATATTGATATTTAATAATATTTAATTAAATTTGATGCAGTATATCAATTATCATCAAAGCGTCACAAAGTTGTAACTTATTTGTCATATTATCTAATCAAAATGCAGTTAACCAAAGTACAACACTTGAATTTAAAAGAGTTGTAAATCAAATTGTATAAATGAGAGAAAACAGAATGCGCTTAAATCCACGTAATCTCGCAATTGCATTAGCTGTAACTGGGGCAACTGTAGCTACGACTGCAAACGCAGCTCGTGATACGATCCAAATTGCTGGTTCTTCAACTGTATTACCATACGCAAGTATTGTTGCAGAAGAGTTTGGTAATACTTTCCCACAATTCAAAGCACCAGTTGTTGGTTCTGGCGGTTCTTCAGGTGGTTTGAAGCAATTCTGTCAAGGTGTTGGCGATAACACAATCGATATCGCAAACGCATCTCGTCCAATTAAATCAACAGAAATTGATGCTTGTAAAAAAGCTGGCGTAAGCCAAATCCAAGAAATCAAAAGTGGTTACGACGGTATCGTTTTCGCATCTAACGTGAAAAAAGCTGCTTATAAATTAAAGCCATATCACGTATTTACAGCTTTAGCTGCTGAATTACCATCAAACGGTAAAATGGTTCCAAACCCATATACAACTTGGAACCAAATTGACAAAGCTTTACCAAACGAACCAATTACTTTAGTAATTCCTGCTTCTAACCATGGTACTCGTGAAGTATTCCAAGAGAAAATGGTTGATGCTGGTTGTGAAGCTTATGACTACATCAAAGGTTTAGACAAAGATGCTCAGAAAAAAGCATGTTCTAACTTCCGTAAAGATGGTCGTGTAATTGAAATCGCTGGTGACTATACTGAAACACTTGCTCGTTTAAAAACATCTCCAAGTGCAGTTGGTGTATTCGGTCTAGGTTTCTATGATGTTAACCGTGACAAATTACGTGTTGCGACTGTAAACGGTGTAGTACCTTCTGAAAAGACTATCTTGAGCGGTCAATACCCAGTTTCTCGTCCATTGTTCTTCTACGTGAAAGGCGAGCACTTAAAATCAATTAAAGGTTTACCACAATACGTAGAATACTTCTTGAACAAGAAAGTATCTGGTAAAGGTTCTAAATTAGAAAAAGCTGGTTTGATTGCAATGAACGACAAAGAGCGTGCAAAAATCCTAGCTGATTTCAAAGCTGGTAAATCAGTTAAATAAGTTTATTTGAAAACGGAGGCTGGTGAGACATGTGTTCATCAGCCTTTTTGTCTAGCTAAGTTTTTTCAAATGATGAAAATTGAGAAAACAGTGGAGATTACATGAATCTGCTACTTATCGGTGTGTTGTTAGCCCTTGTGGCAATTGCATATCAAATCGGGCTGAGTAAAAGCCGTAACCTAGCAGGTAAGGGAAATAACTCAGTAACACTACATTCGCGTCCAGTGTATTACGGGGCGTTAGTTGCTTTGTGGTGTGGTATTCCTGCTTTTTTAATTTTGATGATTTGGAACTTGGTTGAACCGAGTGTTTTACACCATATTATTTTTAACAATATCCCTGCATCAATCAGCGCAAATTTAGATGAAGCTGGTCGTGATGTTTTAATTGATCGTGTTCAAGCGATTGCTTCTGGATTTGGGGTGACTGATCAACCAGCAGCGTATGAAGTTGCGGCAGCTCAGCAACTTGCAAAATTCCAAACGATTGGGTCATTTGCAAAATTTGCAGTGGTTGTGAGTGTTGCTTTAGCTGGTTTGGTTTGGGCGAAACGTCATGTGAGCCAGCAATATCGCGCACGTAATCAAGTAGAAAAAGCAATTAATGTGGGTCTGATTCTTTGTTCAGGCGTTGCGATCCTTACAACGATCGGTATTGTCCTTTCAATGTTGAGCGAAGCATTACACTTTTTCAAATTTGTAAGTCCAGTTGACTTCTTCTTTGGAACTGAGTGGGATCCAGGTTTTAGTACGACAGGAAGTGCAGAGGGAAGCTACGGCATCCTACCATTAATTTGGGGTACTTTAATGGTAAGTGGTATCGCGCTACTTGTAGCTGTACCAGTTGGATTAATGATTGCAATTTATTTAGCAGAATATGCATCTCCTCGTTTGCGTTCTTGGGCGAAACCAACAATTGAAGTACTCGCAGGTATTCCTACAATCGTTTATGGTGTTTTTGCCTTAATGATCATCGGGCCATTCTTTAAAATGGTGGGTGAAACGGTTGGTGTAAATATCAATGCAACCAGTGCATTAACTGCTGGCTTCGTGATGGGTATTATGATTATCCCATTCGTATCTTCGCTATCAGATGACATCATTACGCAGGTTCCGCGTGCTTTACGTGATGGTTCATTAGGTTTAGGCGCAACAAAATCTGAAACGATTCGTCAGGTTGTCATTCCAGCAGCGTTACCGGGGATTGTGGGTGCATTCTTATTGGCGGCCTCTCGTGCGATCGGTGAAACGATGATCGTGGTGCTCGCAGCGGGTAACAGTCCATTACTCCACGCAAATCCATTAGAAGCGGTGTCGACTGTGACGGTCACGATTGTTAAGCAATTAACAGGTGATACTGACTTTGCCAGCCCTCAAGCGTTGGTTGCATTTGCCCTAGGTTTAACGCTGTTTGTCATTACTTTGGGTTTAAACATTATTGCACTGTACATCGTGCGCAAATATCGTGAGCAATACGAATGAGTTCATCAAAGACATCCCCTTTGGATCCAAATTCATTTGATCCTCAAGTTGCTGCTGAACAACGTGAACAGCGCAAAAGTAAGATTCAAAGTTCTTTGGCAAAGCGTCATCGCAAAGAAAAAGCATTCCGTTTTGCTGGCTTTTCAGCAGTCATGATTGGTCTTGCGTTTGTCGATCCAACAATTATTGATGTAGGCGCGAAACCTAAACAAACCGCAGGTGAGACTCCAGCGCATTTTGAAGAGCGTATGATCGCTTGGCAAACTGAAATGGGTATGGTTGATTGGGATGCGTTGATCGTAAATGGCATTGTTTCAAAAGACAAAGCATTAGAGTCTCAACGTGACTATCTCAGCGGCTTGTACACTAGCTCAGAGTCATATCGTCTACGTGATATGGTATTGGCTGATCCATCTCTGATTGGAACTAAGAAAGACATTAAATTTTTAGCAGATGCGAATGTCGATGTATGGTTAGCGGGCAATATTGATCGCTCATTACCTGATGATCAACAGCAGTTAGATCCAGAAGTTCGTCAGATTGCAGATCAATTGAAAGCAGAAGGCATTATCAAGAATACCTTCAATACCAACTTATTCGTAAGTCCAGACTCTCGTAGTTCACCTGCGATTAGTGGTTTGGCTGGTGCTTTCATGGGTTCATTGTTCATGATGCTCATCGTGATCATCATTTCGATTCCAATCGGTGTTGCAAGTGCGATTTATCTTGAAGAGTTCGCAGCAAAGAATGTGATGACGGATATTATTGAAGTCAATATTAACAACTTGGCTGCTGTTCCTTCGATAGTATTTGGTCTATTGGGTGCTGCGATTTTCATTGGTTGGATGCAGTTACCACTTTCAGCACCTTTAGTCGGTGGTCTGGTATTAAGTTTAATGACGTTACCAACTGTGATTATTACGACACGTGCTGCATTAAAAGCTGTACCACCTTCGATTCGTCAGGCTGCTTTAGGTCTTGGTGCATCAAAAGTACAAACAGTTTTCCACCATGTTTTACCTTTAGCTTTACCAGGTATTTTAACGGGTGCGATTATTGGTGTTGCTCAAGCATTAGGTGAAACTGCACCATTGCTTTTGATCGGTATGAGTGCTTTCGTTGCAAGTGTTCCAACGACACCACTTGATCAAGCAACGGCATTACCTGTACAAGTGTATTTATGGCAAGGTAATGAATTGCGTAACTTCTTTGAAGGGCGTACCGCAGCTGCGATTATTGTGTTACTTGCGTTAATGATTGGTTTAAACAGCCTTGCTATTTGGCTACGTAAGAAATTTGAAGTGCGTTGGTAATTGAGGAGAGTACAATGAATACGATTGATATTATGAACGCCGTAGAAAAGGATAAGTCAGTGAATCCACAGCAAACAGAATTTACCTCATCTGAAGCGCAAGTTCAGCAATCTAATACTGCATTTGTCTCTCAGTTTGAAACGGCTTCATCAAACAAAAAGCCAAAAACAAATGAAGTAAAAATTAGCACTCAAGATGTTCATGTTTACTACGGTGAAACTGAGGCAATCAAAGGGATTGACCTTGATATTTACCAGAATGAAGTTATTGCATTTATCGGGCCGTCAGGTTGTGGTAAATCAACATTCTTGCGTACCTTGAACCGTATGAATGACACGATTGATATTTGTCGTGTGACGGGTAAAGTAACTTTAGATAATCAAGACATCTATGATCCAAGCCTAGACGTTGTATTGTTACGTGCTCAAGTGGGCATGGTGTTCCAGAAGCCAAACCCATTCCCTAAATCAATTTTTGATAACGTTGCGTATGGACCTAAACTTCATGGTCTAGCGCGTGACAAATATGATTTAGAAGAAATCGTAGAAAACAGTCTGCGTAAAGCTGGTCTATGGGAAGAAGTGAAAGATCGTCTAAGTCAGCCGGGAACAGGTCTTTCAGGTGGTCAACAGCAACGTTTGTGTATTGCGCGTACCATCGCAGTAAGTCCTGAAGTGATTTTGATGGATGAGCCGTGTTCAGCGCTTGATCCAATTGCAACAGCTAAGATTGAAGAATTAATTTCTGAACTATCTGAGCAATATACGATTGCAATCGTCACGCACTCAATGCAACAAGCAGCTCGTGTATCTGATCGTACCGCTTACTTCCATTTAGGTGATTTGATCGAAGTGAACTCAACTGAGAAAGTATTTACTCAGCCAGATCATCAGTTAACTGAAGCTTATATTACAGGTCGTTTTGGCTAAGATTATTTCAGTGATAAGAAGAGCCTTCGGGCTCTTTTTTTTATTGTATAAATGAAAATGAATCTATTTTTCAAAATCTCTATTGAATTTTTCTTGAGCAGACCACATCTTAGACGAATAAAGCCGAACTTATAGAGCACTTACTTTATGTTATTCCATTTACCTAAATTTCCTGCTGAGATTCGTATTAGCCATTTAAATGCGCGTGTGAATGAACAAAGAAAAAGAATCGCGCAAACAACAGCATCTCGTTTGGAATTATTACAGCTTGTTCAGCAGCTTGCGAAAGAAGCAAAAATTCGTAAAAAGAATGATCAAAAAATCTATGTTCTCGATTTTAAAGGTGATGTTCAAGCTTCCGCTGTAGATACGATTCGTGAGGAAATTACCTTAATTTTAGCGACAGCAAAAGCAGGGCATGACCGGGTTGTGGTTCGTTTAGAAAGTCCTGGTGGAATGGTACATGGCTATGGTTTAGCAGCTGCTCAGTTAGTTCGTCTACGCGATGCAGGCTTTAATGTCACGATCTGCGTAGACAAAGTTGCTGCAAGCGGTGGCTATATGATGGCTTGTATTGCAAATGAAATCATTTCTGCGCCATTTGCTGTTGTTGGTTCGATTGGCGTCGTGGCTCAGGTTCCAAATTTCAATCGTTTATTGAAACAGCATAATGTTGACTTTGAACTTTATACTGCTGGCGAATATAAGCGTACAGTCACCATGTTTGGTGAAAATACACCTGAAGGTAAAGCGAAATTTGAAGAAGAGTTACAACAAACGCATTCTTTATTTAAGCACTTCGTTGAAAAATACCGTCCACAGTTAGAAGTAGCAAAAGTTGCAACAGGTGAGCATTGGTATGGTGAAGATGCACGCGAACTCAACTTGGTTGATAAATTACAAACTTCGGATGAATACATACTTAGCTTGCTACCAAAACATGATGTTTATGTGATTAATACGCGTAAGCGTCCGACATTTGGTGAGAAATTAGGTTTACAAGCTGCGCAAATGGCTGAGAATTTAATTCCAGCAGTGTTGGGGAAAATTACAGATGGATTGACCAAAGCAAATAGCAGTTTGGTTCAGCTACGTGATCCAAAACTATAATTCATCGTATGTTATTTAAAACCAGTCATATGACTGGTTTTTTTATTTCGATAATTAAAGTATTTGAACAAATAGTAAATTAAATAAAGCTAACAAAATTGCGATGAACTGGATTGTCGTCCTATCTATCATTTGCTATTTTAATCGCGAGATTAAATACTTATATTTTCCATTAATTGAAAAATATCTAAAACTATAATTGATATGTGAGCATAATAATGACAAGAGTTGTCGTTTCATCGAAGAAAAATTTTACTGTTTTACAAGATGGACAAATGCAAGGTGTGATACTGAATCAACCATCCATTGTTCAAATCGGAGTTGCGCAAGGCGATATAAAATCGATCATCAAGCAAGGTAATGATCTTGTCATTACACTGAAAAATGGTGAGAAAATTATTATTAATGATTTCTTTAATGAAATGAACAATACGGAACATACGCTCGCAATTCCCCGAGAAGATGGTTCTTATGCAATTGCTGAATTTGACGCTGCAGGAAAATTTGTTCGCTATTCTCCTGCCACAGAATTAACGCAATTTGCTTCAGCCGAAGTTCCACCTCAAGCTGCTGAGCATTCAGATAGCAGTGATGATTTTGGTGTGAGTAAATCGCAGTTAGTAAAAGCAGGTTTGGTTGCTTTAGCTGCTGAAGGTATTTATCTCTGGGCAGTGAAGGATGATGATAACGATAAAAATAATAATGATAAATCGACAGATATTACTGCACCTGCAACCCCGACCGCTGTATTAGATGCCGATACACAAACCATTACAGGTAAAACAGAAGCGAAAGCTAAAGTAGAGATCAAAGATACCACAGGGAAAGTGATTGCGAGTGGTTACGCGGATAATGAGGGCAACTATAGTATTAAACTAGATAGCCCTTTGGTGAATGGAAATAAAGTCGCAGTTATCGCGATTGATAGTGCAGGTAATACATCTAAAGCAACAGTAGTTACGGGAACAAAAGATACGATCGCGCCCGATGCACCAAGTGCACAATTAAATGCAGATGGTACGATTGTCTCAGGTAAGGCCGAAGCGAATGCTAAAATATCAGTTTATGATGCAGATGGAAAATTATTAGGCTCTGTTAATGCAAATAGTTCGGGACTTTATTCAATTAAAGTATCACCGCCATTAACGAGCGATAAAGGTGGAACAGTAGTAGCGGAAGATGCGGCGGGTAATAAATCTGATCCGTCCAAAGTTTTTGCTGGGAAAGATACGTTAGCCCCTGATCAGCCATTGATTGAAGTAAACCAAGCAGGTACATCAGTTTTAGGTAAAGCTGAGGCAAATGCAAAAGTGCAAATCAAAGATGCTGATGGCAATATTATTGGAAGTGGTGTTGCAGATGCACAAGGGAAATTTCAAATTACAATTTCACCTGCATTAACTGGTGATCACAAAGGCTCTCTTATCCTTGAAGATGCAGCAGGTAACCAGTCTAAACCATTAGAAATTACAGCTGGTAAAGACACGATTGCACCAGAAAAAGCTGTAGCGCAGTTAAATGCGGATGGAGACTCGATCACTGGAACAGCCGAAGCAAATAGTAAAATTGAAATTCGCTCAGCAGATGGAAAAACTGTGCTTGGTTCAGGAACAGCAGGCGCAGATGGAAAATTTACAATCGACTTATCTGCTGCATTAACGGATAAGACCGTTGGGAAAGTGTATGTGATTGATACGTCAGGTAATCGTTCTGAATCTACGGATGTGTTAGGAACGAAAGATACCATTGCACCGAACAAGCCTATTTTGCAGACCGTAACGGATGATATTGGAGATGTTAAAGGGAATATATCGGCTGGCGGCTCAACAGATGATAGTAAACCTAGCTTGACTGGTCTAGGA
>LULX01000753.1_pt1 | contig 13398 bp, 11 predicted proteins | sample 729511 | NCBI WGS metagenome assembly LULX01 (sample SAMN03860278, study PRJNA289734) | marine metagenome | biome: seawater column; feature: ocean; material: water; isolation source: Red Sea water column Station 91 - depth 500m | place: Saudi Arabia: Red Sea | collected 2011-10-15 | depth 500 m
TTTGACTGCAAGTGAATAGGAGTAACTGATGAAATTAATGGTTCACGGTCAGCAGGCATTCGGAAAATCAGTCCTCGAAGCACTCTTGGCTAGAGGGGACATGATTTGCGCTGTTTACTGTGCGCCTGACTTGGAGGGTGGTCGACCGGATCCACTCAAGGCGTTTGCACAGGATCAGGGATTGCCTGTTTTCCAACCACAAAGTTATAAGGATCCGACCGTGTGGGAGCAGATTAGATCGCTGGAAGCTGACTTGTGCGTCATGGCCTATGTGACATTGATGGTCCCGGAGGAAGCGTTAAATGCGCCTCGTTTAGGGTCAATTCAGTATCATCCTTCGCTGTTGCCTATGCATAAAGGGCCCAGTTCAATCAACTGGCCGATTATTAACGGAGAGAATAAAACAGGGTTGAGTATTTTCTGGCCAGACAAGGGTCTGGATACTGGCCCGATACTGTTGCAGAAGGATGTGGTAATAGATCCGGATGACACCCTGGGATCACTGTATTTTAATCATCTCTTTCCCATGGGAGTCGATTCACTATTGGAGGCGGTCGATTTGGTGCGAGATGGAACAGCGCCTAGGTTAAACCAGGATCCAGCGAAGGGCACCTATGAGGGGTGGTGTCGACGTACTGATGTAGAGATTGACTGGGCTCAGTCGGTGGATGTGGTGTACAACCTGATTCGAGGAGCCAACCCTCAGCCTGGTGCCTGGACAACACTCAACGGACATTCAGTCACCATCTTGGATAGCAAAAAAGCTATCGGGCTCGCTAATGTTGAACCGGGTTCAGTCGCCGAGGTAGATGCCGATGGAGTCAGTATCGGCTGTATGGGGGGTGCAGTTCGAGTCGAGAAATTCAAGCCAGAGGGGGCTGGAAAAATGAGCGCTGAGGAGTTTCTGGAACACTACGGTATAGAACTGGGAACTCGGTTTGGATAGTTAGTCTCCAGGCAACTTTAGACGTTTCCACAAAAGTTATGTTCAGTGCCTCTTGAATCGTATCTTAGGCGTGACTGAACTCAAATTTTCTAGTCAGCAGGATCAGATGGGTTCAACATTTGAATCAGCCGCCTCGGTTGCGGAATTGGTACTGTCTGAATTTGATGAGTTTTATCTTGAATTCCAGCAGCTAACAGCAGATGCTAAGTCTGCATTCGAAAAGCGCGAATATCAGATTTCCCTTCGTATCAGTGAGCAGAAACTAGCACTTTACAGTACCAGTATGTATTCCCTAAGTGAGCGTCTCTCTAATTCATTTCCTGCGGCCTTGAGGGAGTCTTTACTCTGGGATGCCATTGAATCCGATTATAAGAAGTTCGTAAGTGTTCGGTATGAGGCTGACCTCGCAATTGCGTATTTCCATTCTGTACGTCGGGCTATCTTTCGAAGTGAATGGAATCCAGTAGCATATTCTTTTGGAATCTCTGTCGACAGGCCCGCTGCCGACTCCGATTATTTATTCTGTGCAGTTATTGGCGGGGCGATAAGCCATGAGGTTGTGGTCGATATTTTGTCGGTTCCGAAGTTCAGTGTGCCTTATCGTGATGCAGAAGCAGATGCTACGAACGTAGTAAACCGGGTGTCAGAAGAACTTCAACGGCTTCATCCTGGACAAGCTGCATATAGTGTAGAGGTAATCAATGGAGGGTTCTACCGGAATCGCGGTGCCTACATCGTTGGTAGAATAGTCCTAACTAATCACGCAGTAATTCCACTTATATTGGCGTTGTTGAACAGCGAGGAAGGTATTTACGTTGACGCTGTTCTGACAAAAGAGTCCACAGCACATAATCTTTTTAGCACAACGCGAGCGAACTTCAACGTAACAAATGCTAAGTACCACGAGGTGTCTGAGTTTTTGTACAGCATTATGCCTAAACGCCCATTGGGGCTTCACTATTCTACGATCGGATTCAATCACTTTGGCAAAGTGGCGGTGATGGACGAGCTCAAATCAGAATTGGTGTCCTCAGATGTATCTTTTAGTAGGGCGATCGGCTATCCAGGGACGGTTGCCATTGGATTCCACTCCCCAGATTCAACATATAACTTGAAAGTAATCAGGAACAAACCGACTGCCCAGTACAAGTGGGGTGAGTTCGAGGGGCTTGATCGTGTATTGGCAAAATATAGTCAGGTTCACGATATCAATCGTACAGGAAGCATGCTGGATAACATCATCTACTACAATGTCAAATTAGAACGCAAGTGGTTTGATGATGAACTCCTGCGCGAGCTTCTTTGTGAGGCGAGTGAGACCGTGACAGAGCAGAGCGATTCTATAGGTTTTAAGCACCTTATTGTGCAAAGACGTATGACGCCGCTGCCGGTTTATCTAGAAACAGCCTCACCAGAAGACTGTGAGGTAGCAGTTGTAAATCTTGGATACTGTATAAAAAACAATACAGCTGCAAACATTTTTAACCGCGACCTGGATGCGAGAAACTATGGTGTTGGTGGCTTTATGCGCGTGTATCTTTTTGATTACGATGCATTGACAGCGTTCACTGAGGTAAAAATTCGTAGTAACAAAGATCGGTATGATGGTGAAGAAGATATTCCTGACTGGGTTTTTGAGGAGGGCGAGGTGTTTTTGCCTGAAGAAATAGAATGGGGTTTAAGGATCCCGAGTCGTCGTCTTAGGCAACTATTCAGAAAAGTTCATGGTGATCTCCTGCGTGTTGATTACTGGGAGCAGATCCAAGAACAACTACACAAGGGCAGGGTACCCAGCGTGCGCGTGTATCCGGAGCACGACCAGTTGCACTGGAAACGTTAATAACAACTGCTCGTTACGGCCTATTGACATAAATAATTAGAAGGATTGAGAAAATGAGAACTATCTTGATTCGTAAATTGATTTTGGCAGCGTTACTGTTCGGTTTTAGCATTGGTGCAGTTTTTTCTTCTGAATTGGGCATTACTGTCTGGAAATCAGCAACCTGTGGTTGCTGTCAGAAATGGGTAGATTACTTAAGAGACAGCGGATTTTCTGTTGTGGCCCATGATGTTGGGGATGTAACTCCGTTCAAACGGCACCTTGGACTCACAAATCCAGAACTCTACTCCTGTCACACTGCTCTAATTGACGGTTATGTCATCGAAGGTCACGTGCCTGCTTCTGACATCAGACGTTTGATGGCAGAACGCCCAGATATCCTTGGATTGACGGCGCCGGGTATGCCGAAGATGTCGCCGGGGATGCATAGTGTTGAACCCAAGGGATATGATGTGCTTCAGTTTGACAAGCACCAGCAGTTGAGCGTGTTCTCTCACTATTAGTCGTTAAGCCAACAATGCGTATAGCACATTAGAATACGCCCCAGAAGAGCCTGTAACAGCCTGTATGACCTGTAATCGATGCTAGGACCTATACCCCCCCTGCTCAACGCTCCAATAAGTCGCTAACCTGAGTAGTGTAGACAACCCATTTGTGCGAGTTGTCGCTGGTGCAATGTTGGTGCAATTCTGACCCCAACTCTGCGCATATCGACTCATACAAACACTGAGTGAAGAGGGCGGTAGTTCCGTATTAACAAGTATTTCTGTGGGTCAAAAGGTGTATACATGTAGAATCAGTGGGACTTAAAATCCCTCGGCCTTATGGCTGTCCCGGTTCGACTCCGGGCCCGGGCACCATCCTTTGAATCATCTGAAATAGATGACCTAAAAATAGCATTGCATACGGATTTCATACCAAAAAGCACGTCATTAGCCTAATTGATAATCGGCATGATATAGCGTGTGGAGCAGGTGTAACCATGGACAACGAATCTTTCCTTAAATCGGTTGACATCAATTTTGACCGCGCAGCGGGAATGCTTGGACTTTCGGAGGATCTGGTCGAACAGATCAAGGTTGCAAATTCGACCTATATCGTCCGCTTCGGCGTGGGACTACGCGGTGGGCTAGAAACTTTCACGGGATATCGCACTGTCCATTCGGAACACTTTGAGCCAGTAAAAGGAGGTATCCGTTACGGACCCTTTGTCGATCAAAATGAGGTCGAAGCGCTAGCCGCCCTGATGACCTATAAATGCGCACTTATGGAGATTCCCTTTGGTGGCGCCAAGGGTGCGCTGGCAATTGATCCGAGGAAATGGGAAATACCGGAATTAGAGCAAATCACCCGACGCTTCACTCAGGAGCTGGCAAAACGAGATCTGATCAGTCCGTCCCAGAATGTACCTGCGCCCGATATGGGCACAAGTGAGCGTGAAATGGCCTGGATCGCCGATGAATATAGAAGACTGAACCCCACCGATCTGAACGCGTGGGCCTGTGTTACCGGTAAGCCTCTTGGTAAAGGGGGAATCGCCGGTCGGACGGAGGCAACCGGGCGGGGTGTGCAATACGTGATCGTTCAAGGGCTTGGAAACGTTGGTTACCATGCGGCTCTTTTTTTAAGTCAGCACGATGGCTGCTTAATTACGCATGTTTTAGAAAGAGGGGGGGCGATAGTGGATCCTAACGGGATCGATATCGCCGCACTACACGAACATATGGTACAGACGGGCAGCATCGAGAGTTATCCTGGCTGGATAGCTAGTGGTGCCGAAATGCTGGAAGCCGAAGCCGATATCTTAATTCCTGCCGCAATGGAGGGGGTCATTAATGAGACCAACGCTTCGCGAATTCAAGTCCCTCTGATTATTGAGGCGGCCAATGGTCCGATTTCAGCTGCCGGGGATGCAATCTTAAGAAATAACGGTGTGGTAATTATTCCTGATTTCTGTGCCAACGCAGGGGGAGTAACTGTCAGTTATTTCGAATGGATCAAGAATCTCACCCATATTCGATTCGGACGAATGCAGCGACGCCAACAAGAAAGCCAATTCGAGAGTTTGATCTCGGGTGTAGAGTCAATGACCGGCAAACATTTTCCGGAGACCGATCGTAGAGCTGTATTGAGTGGGGCTACAGAGATCAACCTCGTTCGCTCAGGGTTGGAAGACACAATGCGTGGGGCCTACAGTGCGATTAGTAAGACCTGGAATGATAAAGATAATGTCCCTGATCTTCGTACAGCAGCAATGATGATTGCGGTAGAGCGAATTGCGCACAGTTATATCTCAATCGGAATTTAATTCTTGGTTTGTGCTTTCATCTGAACGATCTGGATTTGTTGTTCGATAATTGCATCACCGATAGCTCTTACTTTTTGTTAGTATGGCGACGATATGCCGCGGAACCATTAGGCATATGGAATCACAAATTTCAAACATCCCATCAAGGAGAACAAAATATGTTAGGTGAAAAAGTTGGATCCCTACAAGCGACTGCCACAGTCAAGCCACTCGCTGCAAAAAATTCTCGACCGGTATTTGAGGTAACAGCTCAGGGAGCCGGAACTCTAGGAAGTGGTGAAGTGAACATTATGGCCACATATACAGCAGAGGTACAGGCGGACGGTAGTCTTCTTGGAGAATGCCCAAATGCAGGCGTAGTGATGGCGCAAGACGGTATTGGGACATTCAGAGCAACAGGCGCTGGAGCGTTCACGGAAGACGGTGGGTCCACTTTTAGAGGAGTGGTTTACTTCCAATCAGAAGCGCCCTCGCTGGCTGGTCTCAACGGTAAAGCGGTGGTTTACGACTGGGATGTAGATGCAAATATGAACGCCACCTGGGAACTATGGGAGTGGAATTAATTCTCAACCAGAACAGATAATCGGTGTATCCAAATTACGTGCATCGATAATCGATATTCAGTTCACGTCTAGTACAGAGGCGGCCGGTAGGACGTTTCCTACTGGCCGCTTCGTTCTAGAAAAACTCAGAAATTCGGTATGTTTTGCATTGTCCTATTCCAGTGAACTGTCATGGACTGTAATCAATTCATTGCAGAAATACTAAAAAAAGAAGGTGTTGAGTGGATAGCTTGTTTTCCTAGCAATCCGTTAATAGAGGCTGTAGCACAGCAGGGGATAAGACCCATCGCATTTCGGCATGAAAGGGGTGCTGTGATGGCTGCCGATGGTTTTAGTCGAACAAGCGATCGAAAAAGATTCGGGATAGTCGCCGTTCAGTCCCAGGCGGGTGCAGAAAATGCACTCGGGGGGGTAGCCCAGGCTTATGCTGACAATATTCCAATACTGATATTACCCGGGGGCGTGAGTCTTTCGGAATTAGCTGTCCAGCCAAATTATTCGGTCAGTCAAAACTACCCGGGGGTTGTGAAGCGTGTCGAAGCAATTTATCGGCCTGAGCAGGTTGTTGCTGTGATGCGTCGGGCATTTAGTGCGCTGCGCAATGGGTCCCCAGGCCCGGTTGCTGTTGAACTCATTGCGGATGTTTGTGCGATGCAAGCTACACAACATATTGACCAGTACCTGCCGCCACCAACAGTAAAGCAACGACCCGACAGCTTGGATATAAGGGATGCGGTTCAGGCACTGCTTGGAGCGACACGGCCGTTACTGTGGGCAGGGGCTGGGGTATTGGCGGCGGAAGCAACGAGCGAGCTGAAGGACTTGGCTGAACTCGCTGCCATACCGGTTTTTACTACGATGCCCGGAAAATCAGCATTCGATGAGCGACATGCGCTGGCGTTGGGGGCAGGAGCTGGTACAACGACAGGTCCCGCACACTATCGGCTTCAACATTGCGATGTGTTGATCGCAGTCGGATCAAGTTTGACCAGATCACCTTACGCCCAATCGATACGATCGGATGTTTTTATAATCCAAAATTCTAACAACCCGGATGATATCGGAAAGGACGAAGATGTGCGGATAGGCCTGGTTGGAGACGCCCGTCTGACTTTGCAAGCGTTGATCGAGGAGGTAAAAGTCCAACTGGGCGGTGATATGCGAGATAAAACAGAAGTTGTTCGTGAAATTCAGGATAATCGTAAAAAGTGGTTTGATCAATGGAAGCCTTTGCTGGAGTCAGATTCAGAACCACTTAACACTTATCGTGTGATTAAGGAAATCGATAGTGTGCTTGATCATGAAAATAGCATTGTCACTCACGATGCGGGTGCACCGCGTGATTCTATCGTGCCATTTTATACGGCGACGACACCTCACAGTTATGTAGGGTGGGGGAAAACCACTCACCTGGGATTCGGTATTCCCTTGATGATTGGTGCCAAACTCGCCCACCCGGAGCGATTTTGCCTTAATCTAATGGGGGATGGTGCCTTCGGAATGTCAGGTACCGATATTGAGACGGCTGTGCGTGCCGAGGTGCCAATTACAACTGTTGTTTTGAATAATGGAGGTATGTCAACCTATCCTGGCGGCTTCCCAACAGCGCGAAAACAGTACGGTGTTTCCGCGATGTACGGAAACTACGCTCAGATAGCAGAAGGCATGGGCGCTGTTGGTTTTGTTGTAGAGTCTCCAAGGGAATTGATTGATGCCTTAAAAAGTGCACAACATCTGAACAAAGACGGTAAAACCGTGCTGGTTGATGTCCACTCGAATATGGAGAGCCGGCGTTCTAGATGGAACTGACCCAGCTGGGTAGGCAAAGAGAACGCCTCTAGAGGCATGATGTGTTTATGGTGACATAATAAATCCGGTGTATCCATTAGCAACGACGTCGTCACATTTTTGTTTGTACGTGTGAACACCACCGACGTAGGGCATGAACACCTTGGGTTTGCCCGGAATATTGACGCCCATATACCAAGAATTTGCCAAAGGATAAAGCGTTGAATCGGCAACATCCTTGACATGCTTTACCCACGACTCCTCTGCTTCAAATGTCGCCTCAATTTGAAATAAATCTCTGGACCTCAAGTGTTGTAGGCAGTCTGCGATAAAATCGACATGTTGCTCAATTGAAAGGATCATCTGACTCTTTACGCCCGGGCTACCCGGGCCAGTAATCGTGAAGAGATTTGGGAAGCCGGCCATCATGAGCCCAAGATAAGTGGTAGGCCCTTGTTTCCATGCCTCATTAATTGAAAACCCATCTTCAACATGGATATCTATATCCAGAATTGCACCAGTCATTGCATCAAACCCTGTGGCAAAGACGATAGAGTCGACTATGTATTGGGCATCTCCTGTCTGGATCCCATCGCAACTGATTTCTTCAATAGGTTGATGACTGACATCGACCAGTGTGACATTACTTCGGTTGTAGGTCTCATAATAGTTGGTATCGAGTATTAGTCTTTTGGTGCCAATTGGATGGCTCTTGGGTGCCAATAGTTCCGCTACGGTCGGATCGTTCACAGTTTTTCTAATTTTTTGTCGGACAAATTCGGCCGCAGTGTCATTTGATGCCTTGTTTAACAGGAGGTCATTAAATGCATAGAGAAAGCTAATCTGCCCACCTTCTTGCCACTTTTGTTCGTAGATGTGCGTTCTTTCTTTTTCTGAGACCTCTAGCGCAGATTTATCAGGTGGGGGATAGCCTGAAATACCAAACGGAGTATCAAAAGCTGCTTTTCGTCGTGCTGGATATTCAGACTTGTGTCGTTGCTCAATTTGCGGGTCAAGCGGACCGTTGCGTGCAGGTAAACTGAAGTTCGCGGTACGCTGAAATACATAGAGGTGATCGGCTTGCTGAGCGATGTGGGGGATAGATTGAATGCCAGAGGAGCCAGTCCCGATAATCCCCACCCGTTTACCAGAAAAATCAACCCCTTCGTGAGGCCATAATCCAGTATGAAACCAATCACCTTTGAAACGCTCAATGCCATGAAAATCTGGAGTCTGCGGAATCGATAGATTTCCAGTCGCCATCACACAGTACGAAGCACGAATGTTTTCACCTTTATCAGTAGAGAGCGTCCACAGCATTTTTCTACGAGAATAGGTGGCGGATTTAATTCGTGTGCTAAACCGAATATCGCGACGTAGATCGAATTTTTCGGCCACGTAATTTACATATTTAAGTATCTCTGGTTGGGTACCGTAACGTTCGGGCCAATTCCATTCCTGTTGTAGATCATTAGCAAATGAATACGAATATTCAAGGCTTTCAACATCACATCGACATCCAGGGTATCTATTCCAATACCATGTCCCACCTACGTTGGGCCCAGCCTCAAACGCGAGGGCGGACATACCGATACCCCTTAGCCGGTACAAGAGGTACAAGCCTGCGATACCACCACCGACTATTAGAGCGTCGAAGTCTCGATCGACTTGCATATAATGTTGCCTCGGCACTGAAAGGATTTTGTTTATCTTAGTCGGGCTTAGGCTGGATTGTCAGGCTGTAATAGATTACCGTTCATAAACCAGTATATTCTAGGCCTGGAAGCCCCTGTAATCGCTCTGTCGGGCGTTTGAGCCTAGATAATTGGTTGGGGGTACGCAGTGTGGCCAATTGATCATAGGCGAAAACCGAGACTTACTGTATTTTTAGATAGTTAGGTATTTGTAGGGTTATACCGCACCATTTATACCTGATAGGGTTGTGTTCGTCCTAGTTGTTTTTCAAATTGAAGATAAGGCGTCTGTCTACGTCACGGCTCAGTAGTTCTTTGGTTTAAATTGAGAAGGAGTGAATAATGCAGTTCGGTATTACGTTCAAAGGCGAAGGCTCTCCGGAGCGGACACGCTATTTGGTGAGGCAAGCAGAAGAGGCTGGTTTTGAGTACAGCTGGTTTTTCGATTCACATATTCTTTGGCGTGACAGCTATGTCACCATTGCCATGTGTATCGAGCATACACAGACCATGCGATTCGGCCCGTGTGTGACTAATCCCGGGGTAAGGGATTGGTCGGTCGCTGCCAGTCTTTTTGGAAGCCTTGCCTTCCAAAGCAACGGTCGATTTGATATCGGGGTTGGGCGAGGGGACAGTTCGCTTCGCGTTATGGGCAAAAAACCCGCGAATCTCAGTGAGGTGGTTGATTTCTGTGACAAGGTCAGATCAATGGTTCGCGGCGCTCAAACGATTTATGCGGATTGCCCAGCTCCAGTAGAGTTTCCATGGGCCACCGGTTACGAACTTCCCATATGGATCGCAGCCTACGGGCCCAAAGCCGTCAGGGTCGCCGGTGAACACGGTGACGGTGTTGTGCTTCAGATCGCCGAACCCATGATCTGCAAATGGTTGGCCGACCAGACAATAAAGGCAGGGGTCGAGAAGAAACGAGACATGGAAGGTTATCAGATCATGGCTGCAGCGCCTGCTTACATCGGTTCAATGGACCATTGTGTAGAACGAACCAAATGGTTTCCAGCTATGGTGGGAAACCATGTTGCAGATATAGTGGAGCGATACGGTCCTGACAGTTCAGCAATTCCGGCGAGCCTTGCCGGCTACATTGAAAAGCGGCGTGGCTATGATTATCAGAAACACGGCCAAAGTGATAACCCATTTTTGGATTTTATAACCCCCGATGTTGTCGCAGATTTTGCGGTGCTCGGATCACCTGATCAGCATATCGAGAAACTACGCCGGCTAAAAGACGCGGGGATCACACAATTCAATATTTATATCGATAACGGAGAAGAAGAAAAACTAATAGCTGAATATGGAAAGACAATAATTCCAGCACTGAGAGACTGAATAGAGGTTTACTATGGCCCATCAAACCATCTTGTATTCAAACGACGGTGCAATAGCAACCATCTCACTCAACAGGCCAGAACGCCTAAATACTATCGTTCCGCCGATGCCCGAGGAAATAGCTGCCGCCGTAGATACACCGAATCTCAATGATGACATCCCTGACGCTCTATTTATTACCTGCCTCTTACATCAACAAATATGATTGCTCTGATCCAGCGGGTGTCTGAAGCCAGCATCGATATAGGATGCACAACAGTCGCAAGCATTGGTCGAGGCCTGGTAATCTTTCTTGCCGTCGAGTCCGGTGACAACAGTACACAATCGGATACCGAATATTCCCGGATGCGCATGGCAAGCTCAACCTAAATGTGGGTCAGACAAAAGGAGAAATTCTTGTTGTCTCGCAATTTACGTTGAGTGCGGACACGACCAAAGGCCTACGACCGAGTTTGCGTGCGGCTGACCCTGAAATAGCTGAGCCCTTATACGAACTTTTTGCCGAACAAATTCGTTCTTTCGGAATACCCACACAAACCGGTGTGTTCGGTGCGCATATGGACGTGACACTCGTCAACGATGGTCCAACGACGTTTATGTTAAAAAGTTAACAAACACTATGTTTTTCGACTACGCCACAACCAGAGGTTAAGGAGAACACCTAGAAAACCAACAGCTGCGGCGATGGCATAGACAAACTTAAACGCATCGATATAAGTGATTACTGCATCGCTTACTTGAGCCGAACCGATGCCTGTCAGTTCTTGTCCTGTTGTTTTCAATGCCACGAAGATAGCACCAAGAAATACGACGCTGCAGACCGTTCCTAAGTTGCGTGACAGTCCAGATAGCCCACCGGCTATACCCAACTCACGCGTACTGACGTTCCCCATAATGAGACTGAGATTACTACTCTGGAAAATCCCCATACCTACTCCTAATCCGGCCATTCTTGCGGCAAATCCAAAACTTGTTGATAGATTGTCGACGCTCTGGAACGAAGCCAGAAAGACAAAAATGATGAACATACCTACGGTGCTCGCAAGAGCAGGATGAGTGCGGTCGGCGAAAGCTCCCCCAAGAGGCGAAGAAATCAGCAAAAATATCGCAGGAATCGTGAGGAAAACACCAATACTGGCCGGGCCCATGCCGACAATTTCAGCGACAAAAAATGGCAGTACAAACCAATTTACAAAGATAGCGAGATACATTAGAAAATTACAAACTAGCCCCAAAGACACCGCACTTCGCCGCAACAAGTTCCTGGGTATAAATGGTGCTGATAGGGTCACCTGCCGCCTGATCAAGCAACAAAATGCAACCAATGATAATGCAAAGTAAATTATTGTATTCGGCGAGAACCAACCGGTTATCTGTGTTTGATGAAGAAAACACATCAGAAATAGAATGCTCGCGACTATCAGCAATGCTGATAGTAGATCTAGATTCGCTTCAGGCGCTTTTCTGATCGCAGGAAGAAACCAGATTGACATTCCTAGAGCGAGAATTGTCAGTGGTACACGCGCCAGGAAAATCCAACGCCAACCGTAATGGTCGATGACAAAACCAGCCCCAAAGGATCCAAGAATCATTCCGATCATGCCGATAGCGGTCATCCACCCCAACGCCTGTCCGCGATAAGTATCGGGAACACTTGCTGTGACTATCGCGGGTGATAGCGCTAAAAAGACTGCATTCCCGAATGCTTGAACAATTCTGGAGGCAATTACACTTTCTAGAGTGGTTGCAATGCCAATCAGGAGTACTGCGAGTCCGTAGGCCAGTAACCCCAGGATATAGATCCGTTTCAGGCCATAAACATCAGCGACTCTACCGAGAATTAACTGAACCGTGGCAGTTGCTCCCGTAAGATCAGCGTCAAAACTGCTCGCAATTTCTGGCAATCCAACGTTAACGCTAAAATCCAGGCTAGCTAATAGCATCCCGGATGATGCAGTTGCGAGAACTAACCAATACCTCCTAGCTATTACGGGCATAATTCAATCAGGTGTAAGACCTGGTGAGGGCGCGCTTGATCATGTGGATATTTGGCTATGGTTCATTGATTTGGAATCCAGGTTTTTCCTATCATGACCGTCGAGTGGCACGCCTGGACAATTGGGTACGACGCTTTTGGCAAGGGTCAACCGATCATAGGGGAGTGCCAGGCCGTCCCGGTCGCGTTGTAACATTGATATCCGAGCTGGCGGGTGACTGCTGGGGTGTTGCATACAATTGCGAAAAATCAGGTAGCCAGCGAGTTATGGAAAAACTAGACCTTCGAGAAAAGGGCGGCTACCACCGCGAGTCGGTGAAGCTGAATTTCATCGACGGCAGTACCACCGAAGGTCTGGTGTATGTAGCGGGTCCGGATAATTCAGATTACCTTGGTCCAGCAGATGAAGCCGATATTGTCACGCAAATTATCTTGGCTCAAGGCCCGAGTGGCTCCAACAGAGCGTATCTGAGGAACCTGGCCAACTCCTTGCGGAGCCTGAGCGTGTCAGATCCACACGTATTCTCTATCGAGTCCAAGGTCCTAGCAAAAATCAGTACGCAATAGCCTGCCAACAGATTACCGTAATCACACAATATTCCTATTTGTGGGCTGGATGTTATGCCGCGGTTAGAACCTTCAAGGACACGCTTTCGACAATATCCTTTACCCTCTCACGGTACTTCAGCATATGTGGCGATATAGCATGGGCATCTAAATTTGCCATCGTTTCCCATTTTTCCACCATGGTCACGATATTTTCGTCCAACTCTTGTGCACCGAGTGAGGACTCAATGTCTACCATAGGCTGGTATTCCACACAGCCAATCTCCGCATGCACGTTAGACAGGTTGTCTTGGATACAGGCCAGTAATGCATTTCGTTGCCCTGCCTTGGCCTTTATGGTTGCTATAAC
>LULX01000672.1_pt1 | contig 13385 bp, 8 predicted proteins | sample 729511 | NCBI WGS metagenome assembly LULX01 (sample SAMN03860278, study PRJNA289734) | marine metagenome | biome: seawater column; feature: ocean; material: water; isolation source: Red Sea water column Station 91 - depth 500m | place: Saudi Arabia: Red Sea | collected 2011-10-15 | depth 500 m
GATCAAATTCGATGTCTGTATCGCGACGCCTGCCACCATGCGTGTGGTCGGAAAATTAGGTCAGGTATTGGGACCACGAGGCCTGATGCCCAATCCTAAAGTGGGTACGGTGACCCAGGATGTTGCGAAAGCCGTCGAAAATGCGAAGGCGGGTCAGGTCCAATTTCGAATAGATAAGGCGGGCGTTGTGCACTGCCCAATAGGCAAAGCGTCCTTTCAACAGGACGATCTTAAGGAAAACCTTATGGCATTGGTGGGCGCGCTGAACAAATCAAAGCCCTCTGGCGCCAAGGGCCAGTATTTGAAACGTGTCACTCTGTCGACCACGATGGGTCCGGGTGTAAAAGTCGACCGAACTGCTTTTGTTGGGTGAGGTCGTGTGGTTTGAGGGGCTTGGCCTGGGCAGTATGCCGGGCGAAGTTCGTCGAAGACCGTAGGCGCTGTGACTGGCTTTCGCCGGATAAGCTTAATTGGCTACGTGCCAGCCTACGCAGGCGGTGCCCCGGTATCGGTTAAGGACCGATCAGGACACCATATGTTAAACGAGTAACTGGGGAGTAAATGCTTCATGAGTCTCAGTATTGATCAGAAAAAGGCCGTTGTTAGCGAGACTGTGCAGATTTTTTCTGCAGCCCAAGCTGCTGTACTGGCTGAGTATCGAGGACTCAGTGTCGCGCAGATTACCGAACTACGTAGTGAAGCCAGAAACAATGGCGTTGACATCCGGGTGGTTAAAAACACCTTGGCAAGACGCAGTGTTTCTGGAACACCATTTGAGTGTTTGACTGATCACTTCGTGGGTCCGGTTCTCATCTCATCCGCAGGCGACCCAATAGCAGTGGCAAAAGTGGTAAGCAAATTTGCCAAGGATCACGAAGCGCTCAAGATAATGGTCGGTGTCATGAATGGTGACCTGATCGACAACAGCACGATCCAGATGTTGGCGAAACTGCCTAGTCGAGATGAACTGCTGGCTACCCTGATGGCGACAATGAATGCGCCACTGGAAAAATTTGTTCGTACACTGAATGAAGTGCCCGGAAAGCTAGTTCGAACCATGGCTGCCTACAGAGATAGCAGACAGGCCGAGCTCGCTTAATGGGAGCTGGATACTCTAGCAAGAGCAATCCCTAATATCAGGAGAAACTGTGATGTCCCGTGAAGAAATTTTGAGTGCAATTTCTGAAATGTCGGTGCTCGAGCTGTCTGAGCTCATCAGTGACATGGAAGAAAAATTCGGTGTTTCAGCAGCGGCTGCCGTTGCTGTTGCGGCACCTGCAGCTGCTGCGGCAGATGGAGGCGGCTCGGAGGAACAAACCGAATTCGATGTCGTCTTGTCCTCATTTGGTGATAAGAAGGTTGGCGTGATTAAGGCAGTCCGGGCGATTACCAGTCTGGGTTTGAAGGAAGCTAAAGATCTTGTTGAGTCTGCGCCTGCACCTATCAAGGAAGGTGTGCCCAAAGACGAAGCCGAGGAGTTGAAAAAACAGCTAGAGGATGCTGGCGGAACCGTTGAAGTCAAGTAATCCCGGTTTCCTGGTACTTCCCTTGCAAAGTCGGGTTTCAAAGACTGGGTTGGCTGCTAGCGTCGCCTATCAGCCAACTTGGCCTTTTTATTGTGAAAAGCGACCCGCCGTCGGAACTGCCGTATTTCACTCAAGTCCCATCATACGATAGAGAGCAATAAATGACCTATTCCTTTACTGAAAAGAAACGGATCCGTAAAAGCTTCAGCAAACGCCAAGGCAGTTCGACTGTCCCGAACTTGCTGGAGATCCAGAAGTCATCCTACCGCAAGCTCCTACAAGAAGGTGTTACGCCGATGCAGAGGATTGATGAAGGTCTTCAGGCAGCCTTCAAATCAGTATTTCCGATCGAGAGTTACAGTGGTACGGCTTCGCTGGACTTTGTTGGGTACCGTTTGGGCCAGCCCACATTTGATGTGCGGGAATGTCAACAACGCGGTTTGATTTATTCTGCGCCGCTATACGCAACGTTGCGCCTCATTGTATTTGAAAAGAGCGAGTCAGGTGGTGCAAAGACACTCCACGACATGAAAGAGCAAGAAGTCTACATGGGTGAGATGCCTTTGATGACAGAACATGGGACTTTTGTGATTAACGGGACCGAGCGAGTAATCGTCTCTCAGCTCCATCGCTCTCCGGGTGTGTTTTTTGATCATGATAAGGGAAAGACTCATTCGTCAGGCAAGCTTCTTTTCAACGCGCGGGTCATCCCGTATCGCGGATCATGGCTGGATTTTGAATATGATCAGAAAGACCTGCTGTTCGTACGTATTGATCGCAGGCGGAAGCTTCCCGCTACGATCGTTTTGCGGGCCTTAGATTACTCGACCGAGGAAATTCTGGCCCTGTTTTTTGAAACAGACCGTATCCAGCTTCAACCCGAGGGGGCCACAATTTCGCTTGTCGCAGATCGCCTGCGAGGTCAGGAATTGGAATTTGATATTGTCAATTCTCGGGGCACGGTGATTGTAGAAGCAGAAAAGCGCTTAACAGCACGGCACATCCGGGATCTTGAAAAAGCAGGACTAGAAGAAATAAAAGTGCCGGATTCATTTCTGCTCGGACGGTCACTGTCGCGGGATCAGGTAGACACTTCGACAGGTGAATTGCTGGCCAGTGCAAACGATCAAATTACCAGTGAACTTCTGGAAAGTCTCAGGGCAGCGGGATTGGTCGAAATTGAGACGATCTACACCAACGATCTAGACCATGGCCCGTATATTTCAGAAACCCTGCGGGTCGACCCTAGCCACAATGCGCTTGAAGCACAGGTCGAAATTTACCGAATGATGCGTCCCGGGGAGCCACCTACCAAAGACTCAGCTGAGCAACTGTTCCGCAACTTGTTTTTCAATATTGATCGTTATGATCTTTCTGCTGTTGGGCGGATGAAGATGAATCGGCGTTTAGACAGGACCAGTGATGAAGGCCCCGGAACGCTCAGCCAGCAGGACATCGTCGATGTGATCAAAGTTTTGGTGTCACTGAAAAATGGTCAAGGTGAAACCGATGACATTGATAATTTGGGGAATAGGAGAGTTCGTTCGGTTGGTGAACTGGTAGAAAATCAGTTCCGCATTGGGTTGGTGCGAGTAGAACGAGCAGTACGTGAGCGTTTATCGATGGCGGAATCTGAAAATCTCACTCCACAAGACCTGATTAACGCGAAACCTGTATCAGCGGTGATCAAGGAGTTTTTTGGATCGAGCCAGCTGTCTCAATTTATGGATCAGACCAACCCTCTTTCAGAAGTGACCCATAAGCGACGCGTTTCTGCTCTGGGCCCAGGCGGATTGACGCGTGAAAGAGCAGGATTTGAGGTTCGAGATGTACACCCGACTCATTACGGTCGGGTCTGTCCAATCGAAACGCCTGAGGGCCCGAATATCGGTTTGATTAATTCTCTGGCGGTCTATGCCCGTACCAATGAGTATGGTTTCCTGGAAACACCTTACCGCAAGATAGCGGAACAGACCGTGACCGACGAGATCACGTACCTATCGGCGATAGAAGAAGGCGGTTATGTCATCGCCCAGGCCAATGCGCGAGTCGACGACAAAGGCCGGTTGATCGACGACCTAGTTTCCTGTCGTTATCAGAATGAATTTACGTTGTCGACACCGGATAAGATCGACTATATCGACATTGCGCCATCGCAGATCGTGTCGGTTGCAGCCTCGCTGATCCCATTTCTTGAGCACGATGACGCTAACCGGGCTTTGATGGGTTCTAATATGCAGCGTCAGGCGGTGCCGACTCTGCAGACGGAAACGCCATTAGTGGGTACTGGTATGGAGCGAATAGTAGCTACCGATTCAGGGGTCGTGGTGATCGCTCAAAGGTCGGGCGTAGTCAACGCAGTGGATTCCTCAAGAATCGTTGTCAAAGTTGCCGACAAAGAAGTGGGTGCGAGCGATTCGGGTGTCGATATATACAATCTCATTAAGTACACACGTTCGAATCAGAACACGACAATCAATCAGCGACCACTAGTCAGGGTTGGTGACCGTATCGCCAGGAATGACGTGCTCGCAGACGGACCGTCTACAGATTTGGGCGAACTGGCATTAGGAAGGAATGTGCTGATTGCGTTTATGCCCTGGCATGGCTACAACTTTGAAGATTCCATACTGATTTCAGAGCGCTTGGTGAAGGACGATGTATATACCTCAATCCATATTGAGGAGCTCAGTTGTTACGCTCGGGATACGAAATTGGGTTCTGAGGATGTGACCCGTGATATACCCAATGTCGGTGAGTCCGCTTTATCTCGACTCGATGAGTCCGGGATCGTTTATATCGGTGCTGAAGTAGAGTCAGGCGACATCCTGGTCGGGAAGGTCACGCCAAAGGGTGAGACTCAGCTCACACCAGAAGAGAAGCTTTTACGCGCAATTTTCGGCGAGAAGGCATCCGACGTTAAGGATACGTCGCTGAAGATGCCCTCAGGCATGTCCGGTACAGTCATCGATGTCCAGGACTGCTCAGCGGTAAGGTCGCTGAAGGCGGACCAGGTGACCTGAAGGCTGGAGATAAGGTAAGCAGACTCTATCTCCAGGAACTGCCACGCGACAAGTGGTTTGAGATCCGGTTACGTGATGAGGCGGCGAATACAGTATTGGAAGGAATTCGTGACCAACTCACAGAACAGGCGCGGCACTTCGATCAATTTTTTGAAGAGAAGCGAAGAAAGCTTGAAGCTGGCGATGACCTTTCACCGGGTGTGTTGAAGCTGGTTAAGGTGTTTGTCGCGGTCAAACGTCGAATGCAACCCGGAGACAAGATCGCTGGTCGGCACGGCAATAAAGGTGTGATCTCAAAGATCGTTCCAGTCGAAGATATGCCATATCTTGAAGATGGAACTACGGTGGATATTGTACTTAACCCACTGGGAGTGCCATCACGGATGAATGTGGGCCAAGTGTTGGAGACCCACTTGGGCTGGGCATCAAACCATTTGGGTCGCCAGATCGGGAATATGATTGATAGCCAGGCGGCGCCCTCTGATGTCCGTAAAAAGCTGGTGGATATCTATGAGCACGCCGGAGGGACCGAAGAACTTGATGCACTTTCAGATGATGAAGTTGTCGAGCTGGCGGATAATTTACGCGGTGGCGTGCCTATCGCGACGCCGGTATTCGATGGGGCGTCGGAAGCTGAAATCAAGCAGATGCTCAAATTGGCAGGGTTACCAGAAAATGGACAGGCGTTGTTGATTGACGGTAGAACGGGTGAAAAATTCGATCGTCCAGTGACTGTAGGCTACATGTACATGCTTAAGCTTAATCATCTTGTCGATGACAAGATGCATGCCCGTTCAACTGGTCCCTATAGTCTTATCACGCAGCAACCCTTGGGTGGTAAGGCGCAGTTTGGTGGTCAGAGATTTGGCGAAATGGAGGTATGGGCACTAGAAGCTTATGGGGCTTCTTATACCCTGCAGGAAATGTTGACGGTCAAATCCGACGATGTGGTCGGTCGAACGGCGATGTATGAAAACATTGTCAGGGGTGACCATCGCATGGAAGCTGCTGTACCCGAATCATTCAATGTATTGGAAAAAGAGATCAGGGCGCTAGGCCTGAACATCGAACGGCGGCAGGGACGGTAAGTCAGTGCGGGATCACTTGCCCTCTATGCCCACCACAGATTTAAAGCTCGGGGAATTTTTATGAATGACTTGTCACGTATGTTCAGCCAGTTCGGAAAGCACAATGTCGTAGAAGAAGACTTTGATTCGATTAGGATCGGACTTGCATCACCAGACAAGATACGCTCCTGGTCTTGGGGTGAAGTTAAGAAACCCGAGACCATAAATTACCGGACTTTCAAGCCAGAACGCGATGGACTTTTTTGTGCAAAGTTGTTCGGACCGATCAGTGACTACGAGTGCTTATGCGGTAAATACAAACGCTTGAAGCACCGAGGCGTTATTTGTGAGAAATGCGGTGTTGAGGTCACATTGTCCAAAGTCCGGCGAGAACGCATGGGCCACATCGAATTGTCTAGCCCGGTAGCTCATATCTGGTTTTTGAAGTCATTGCCATCCCGTTTGGGTGTGTTACTCGATATGACCGTGCGCGAGATCGAGCGTGTTCTGTACTTCGAGGCTTATGTGGTTACTGACCCTGGGATGACTGAACTCGAAACCAGCACGTTGCTGACCGAGGATGCCTACTATGAGGCCGTCGAAGAATACGGTGCAGACTTCGACGCAGGAATGGGTGCCGAGGCAATCAAGGAATTATTGAAAGCATTGGATCCTAAAATGGAGTCTGCGCTACTGCGCGAGCAACTTGCTGAGTCGACATCCGAGACAAAGACCAAAAAACTGATTAAACGGCTTAAAGTTGTTGAGGCGTTTATCCATTCCGGGAATAAGCCGGAATGGATGATCATGGAGGTTCTGCCGGTTCTGCCCCCCGACCTGCGGCCTTTGGTGCCTCTTGATGGCGGACGTTTTGCGACATCGGATTTAAATGATTTGTATCCGCATGTTGCAGGAGTCGGTCGATGCATTGCTTGATAACGGTCGCCGAGGAAAGGCTGTTACTGGTCCCAATAAACGGCAGTTGAAGTCCCTGGCAGACATGATCAAGGGCAAACAGGGCCGTTTCCGTCATAACCTTTTGGGCAAACGTGTCGACTACTCCGGTCGTTCAGTGATCGTAGTCGGGCCGACACTCAAACTGCATCAGTGCGGTTTGCCCAAGAAGATGGCACTTGAACTTTTTAAGCCCTTCATCTTTCATAAATTGGAGATGCGAGCGCTGGCTTCAACGATTAAGCAAGCCAAGAAAATGGTCGAGATGGAAGAGCCTGAGGTGTGGGATATTCTCGATGAAGTTATTCGTGAACACCCCGTACTTTTGAATCGTGCACCAACGCTGCATCGACTGGGGATCCAGGCGTTCGAACCCATACTGATTGAAGGAAAAGCAATCCAACTGCACCCACTGGTGTGTACGCCCTATAACGCGGACTTTGATGGGGATCAGATGGCGGTGCATGTTCCATTATCAGTTGAGGCCCAGCTGGAAGCGCGTTCACTGATGATGTCTTCAAACAATATCCTGTCACCGGCCAACGGTGACCCAATTATTGTTCCGTCGCAGGACATCGTGCTGGGTCTTTATTACATGACCCGTGAAAAAGTGAATGAACCGGGCGAGGGCATGGTCTTTTCCGATGTGCTCGAGGTTCGACGAGGACTTGACGCCGGCGTGCTGACGTTACATGCGCGCATCAAAGCTCGCATTACACAGTCACGAGTCACAGCAGATGGAGATCTTGAAAGCTTTACAACACTTTTCGAGACTACGGCGGGTCGTGCATTGCTGTCAGAAATTCTGCCGCAAGGACTCCCTTTTGAACTGGTCAACCAGGTGATGAAGAAGCGGGCAATATCAAGTCTGATTGACGAGTGCTATCGGAAAGTTGGTTTAAAAGACACAGTTATTTTTTGTGACCAGTTGATGTATGCCGGGTTTTCGATGGCAGCTAAGGCAGGTGTTTCTATTGGCGTAGATGACATGATGGTCCCGGCTAACAAGGCCGATGTTCTGGTCAAGGCGGAAAGCGAAGTAAAGTCAATTCAGGAGCAGTATGGCTCCGGATTGCTGACTGATGGAGAGCGCTACAACAAAGTCGTTGATATCTGGACCCACGCCAGTGATGAAGTTGCCGGATCGATGATGGATCAACTCAAAGTCGAAAAGGTTGTCGATGCACAAAAGCAAGAAGTTGATCAGGAATCGTTTAACTCAATCTACATGATGGCCGATTCCGGAGCCAGGGGCAGTCATGCGCAGATACGACAACTTGCCGGGATGCGTGGCCTGATGGCGAAACCGGACGGTTCAATAATCGAGACACCGATTACAGCCAACTTCAGAGAAGGTCTCAATGTTCTGCAGTACTTTATTTCAACACACGGCGCCCGTAAGGGCCTGGCGGACACGGCACTGAAGACAGCGAACTCCGGTTACCTGACACGTCGCCTGGTTGATGTCTGCCAGGACCTCGTAATTACCGAAGATGACTGTGGAACGACCAATGGTCTGCAACGCGAAGCAATTGTTCAGGGTGGTGAGGTGGTGATACCCCTGGCCGATCGAATTCTAGGCCGGTCCGTTGCCCAAGCAGTAGTCAGCCCACGAGATGATGGCCAAGAGCTGTTGGCTGCAAACGGGATAGTTGATGAAGAAACTGTCTTACTGTTTGAAGAACACAACGTCAATCAGGTTATGGTGCGCTCACCCGTGACTTGTGAGACCCGTTATGGTGTGTGCTCCACCTGTTATGGTAGGGATTTAGCACGCGGGCATGTGGTTAACAGGGGCGAAGCGGTGGGCGTGATGGCGGCGCAGAGTATCGGTGAGCCCGGTACTCAGTTGACCATGCGTACGTTTCATATCGGTGGTGCTGCGTCTAGAACGGCAGCGTCGAGTCATGTTGAAGTTAAGAACGATGGTAACGTGTCGTTCAGCAGGATCCGTTCAGTTCGAAAGAAGAACGGCCACAATGTAGTCGTCTCCCGATCGGGCGAGCTTATTATTCATGATATTCATGGTGTTGACCGTGAGCGTTATAAAGTTCCGTACGGTGCGGCGGTGAGAGTCAATGATGGTGACGAAGTGACCAGCGGTCAGGTCATTGCTGCCTGGGAACCGCACACGCATCCCATCATTACTGAAGTTGCTGGAAAAGTCCGGTTCGACAATATAGTCGAGGGTATCTCTGTCAGTCAGCAGACAGACGAATTGACAGGGACAACGACCTATCTGGTGCTTGATAGCAAGCAGCGCCGAGGTACCGCGCAGGACATCAAGCCGACGATCGAGTTGATAGACAGTCGGGGAAAACCAAAGATCATACCCGGTTCGGAAAAAGAGGCTAGCTACCAGATCCTACCAGGCGCATCAATAACCATTGAGAATGGTGACAAGGTCGAGGCGGGGGACGTTCTTGCTCGAATACCGCAAGAGGGATCCAAGACCCGGGACATCACAGGTGGTCTACCCCGGGTGGCTGAACTGTTTGAAGCGCGTAAGCCCAAAGAGCCAGCGATACTTGCAACTCATAGTGGTGTTGTGTCCTTCGGTAAAGAGGTGAAAACCAAGATAAGGCTGGTGATCACGACCGAGGACAACGAAGAGCACGAGATGCAGATACCAAAGGGTCGCCCTATCACTGTATTTGATGGTGAGCACGTCGAAAGAGGTGACGAAGTGGTGGAGGGTCCTCCAATCGCGTCAGATATATTGGCATTGCTTGGCGTGAAGGAAGTGACTGCTTACATAGTCAACGAGGTGCAGGATGTTTACCGCTTACAGGGCGTGAAGATCAACGACAAACACATCGAAGTGATCATTCGGCAGATGTTGCGGAAAGTCCGGATCACTGAAAGTGGTGATACCGGGTATCTGCTGAACGATCAGGTCGAACGGGCAACGCTTCTTGGTGAGAATGAGCAATTGGTCGCGGATGGGAAAGAACCGGCGGTTTTTGAGCCGGTGCTTCTGGGTATCACCAAAGCTTCTTTGAGTACGGAGTCGTTTATCTCAGCAGCATCGTTCCAGGAGACCACACGCGTTCTAACCGAGGCGTCCATGCAGGGTAAGGTAGATCATCTCCGAGGTCTTAAAGAGAATGTCATCGTGGGTCGATTGATACCTGCAGGGACCGGGCTTGCATATCATGAGGAGCGCCAGCGTAAACGTGAGGAGAAAGACACTGAGAAGCCAGAACTTGTTGAACTGAGTTTCAGCACAGATTTTACCGGTGATCAGGAAGAGCAGGCATCTGAGGTTGCCGAAGCATGATACAAGGACTGGGCGTTGAGGACAGTGATTTCTTGACAAGAATCGTTTATCTGCCTAGAATCGCGCCCCTTTCCCGGCTCCATTGAGCTGGTGGATCGGTCGAACAGGAACGGGTCTTAAACAGTGCCAACAATAAATCAACTCGTCAGAAAATCGCGGTCACGGCAGGTCAAGAAAAGTAACGTGCCGGCTCTGGCTTCATGCCCGCAGAAAAGGGGGGTCTGTACCCGTGTTTACACGACTACGCCGAAGAAGCCCAATTCGGCACTGCGTAAAGTTGCACGTGTTCGATTAACGAATGGCTACGAGGTGACAAGCTACATTGGGGGAGAAGGGCACAATCTCCAGGAACACTCAGTGGTTCTGATCCGGGGTGGGAGAGTCAAAGATTTACCAGGCGTTCGCTACCATACTGTTCGAGGGACACTTGATACCTCGGGAGTTGGAGAGCGCCGGCAGGGTCGGTCAAAGTATGGAGCAAAAAAACCGAAGTCGTAGTGATTAGGCTCCGGCCAGCTATTGAGACCGGAATACATTAACCGAAAATTGACCAACTTGGCTAACTGGTCACGGTGAAAAAAAGCGATCTTGCCTGATAAAAGATCGCTGCAGAAGTCGCGAAGGTGGCTTATCGGCTGCTAGCGACAAAAGGCTGTCTCACCGGACTGTGCGCAATGGCGGTGTTCACTGCTATTGGGTATGCCTTGTTGGTTGCTGTCACGTCGTACATGTGTGGCGGGTAGCACACATGTTGCAGCCGTTTAGCGGGATGTCAGGACAGCAAACAGGTGTCGGGTCCGGTTCAGCGAACCGGGTCGACTGAAACATAATGGAACCGAAGCTAGATGCCTAGAAGAAGAGAAGTACCAAAACGGACTATTCTGCCGGATCCCAAATTTGGGGATCAGACAGTCGCCAAGTTCATAAATGTAATGATGCTCGACGGCAAGAAATCGATCGCCGAGCGAATCATCTATGGTGCGCTGGATATTATTGGTGAGCGCGGGGCAGAAAAGCCACTTGATGTGTTTTACGAAGCATTAGATAACATTCGACCAGTGGTAGAAGTTAAAAGTCGTCGGGTAGGTGGTGCAACTTATCAGGTCCCTGTAGAAGTACGACCCAGTCGCCGTAATGCGCTGGCTATGCGTTGGTTGGTGGACTCTGCAAGAAATCGCAGTGAAAAGTCCATGACACAAAGGTTGGCCGGGGAGTTGATGGATGCAGCTGAAAAACGGGGTGGGGCAGCTCGTAAGAAAGATGAAGTTCATCGTATGGCAGAAGCAAATAAGGCATTTTCCCATTTCCGTTTCTAAATAAATCAACTGACGACTGGATATCACAACGTGGCACGGACTACTCCCCTTAATCGTTACCGGAATGTCGGTATCATGGCTCACATAGACGCCGGTAAAACCACCACGACCGAGCGGATCCTTTTCTATACTGGGATATCCCATAAACTAGGTGAGGTTCACGACGGTAATGCTGTCATGGACTGGATGGAACAGGAACAGGAACGTGGGATCACAATTACTTCAGCTGCAACAACCTGTTTCTGGAGTGGTATGCGGCAGGACTACGAAGAGCACCGCGTCAATATCATAGACACCCCCGGACACGTTGATTTTACTATCGAAGTGGAGCGGTCTCTGCGGGTTCTCGATGGTGCAGTAGCTGTTTTCTGTGGGGTAGGTGGTGTAGAGCCGCAATCAGAAACAGTTTGGCGCCAGGCTGACACCTATCATGTTCCGCGGCTTGCTTTCATCAACAAGATGGACCGTACTGGCGCCGATTTTTTTCGTGTAGTGAAACAGATATCCGATCGTCTCGGATCCAATGCGCTGCCACTGCAGGTGCCAATTGGTTCGGAAGATTCCTTTTCTGGAATAGTTGACCTTATACGTATGAAGGCAATTCATTGGGATATGTCGACAATGGGAACCCAGTTTGAAGAACATGAAGTTCCCGTTGAACTGGTCGCCCAATGCGCAGGGTATCGTGAAAAACTGGTTGAAGCAGCTGCGGAGTCCTCGGAACAATTGATGGACAAGTACCTGGAAGCGGGTGTCCTGTCAGATGAAGAAATCAAAGCGGGACTGCGTGCGAGAACGATTGCCAACGAACTTGTTTTGGTGACATGCGGTTCTGCATTTAAGAATAAAGGAGTCCAGACCCTGCTGGATGCTGTGATTGACTACATGCCGAACCCGACAGAGGTGCCTGCTATTTGTGGTCTGCTGGAGGACGGTGAAACAGAGACCACACGCCAATCAAATGATGATGAACCCTTTTCAGCATTGGGCTTCAAGATCATGACCGATACATATGTTGGCCAACTGGTTTTTTTCAGAGTGTATTCAGGCATCCTCAAAACGGGAGACACTGTCTACAACCCAGTCAAGGACAAAAAGGAACGCATCGGCCGTATTCTTCAGATGCATGCAAACTCAAGGGATGAAATTAATGAGGTACGAGCGGGCGATATTGCAGCAGCAGTCGGACTTAAGAACATTACGACTGGAGATACACTTTGTGATCCTGCCAATGTAATCACTCTGGAGCGGATGGAATTTCCACAACCTGTAATCTCACAAGCAGTTGAACCAAAAACCAAGAATGATCAGGAAAAACTTGGCGTTGCTCTTGGCAAGTTATCGCAAGAAGACCCGTCCTTTAGAGTTTTTACTGACGATGAATCAGGTCAGACAATCATCTCTGGTATGGGAGAACTCCACCTAGAGATCATCATCGACCGGTTACGCCGTGAATTCAGCGTTGATGCCAATATTGGTAAGCCACAAGTGGCTTACCGTGAGACATTGAATCGTGCGGTTGAGCAGGAGCATAAGCATGCTAAACAGACTGGTGGGCGTGGTCAGTATGGCCATGTCTGTCTTCGGATCGAGCCGCAGAAGAAAGGTGATGGATTCGAGTTTGTGGATGCGATAAAAGGCGGCGTTGTGCCTCGAGAATATATCCCAGCCGTTGAAAAAGGTGTCATCGAAGCAATGGGTTCAGGTGTGATTGCGGGTTACCCAGTAATCGATGTAAAGGTTACGCTATACGATGGGTCCTACCATGATGTCGATTCCTCAGAACACGCGTTTAAAGCAGCGGCCATGCAGGGGTTCAGAGGGGGTTGCCTAAAAGCAGACCCTACGCTGCTTGAGCCCATCATGCGTGTCGAGGTGGTTACACCTGAAGAATATATGGGGAGCGTAACGGGAGACCTGAATTCACGGCGGGGCATGATTTCAGAGATGGATGAAATCCCAAGTGGGAAAGTTGTAAGAGCAGAAGTACCTTTGTCTGAAATGTTTGGTTATGCAACCTCCCTGCGTTCAGTGACGCAGGGTAGAGCGACATATTCCATGGAATTTAGTCAGTATCTTCCGGCGCCTGCCAGTGTAACGGAAGTTATGATGAGAAAAGCAAGTTAACCACTGAATCACGAGAGGGAAGAGTAAAGTGGCGAAAGTTAAATTTGAGCGAAGCAAGCCGCATGTAAATGTTGGGACTATTGGTCATGTAG
>LULX01000321.1_pt1 | contig 13332 bp, 10 predicted proteins | sample 729511 | NCBI WGS metagenome assembly LULX01 (sample SAMN03860278, study PRJNA289734) | marine metagenome | biome: seawater column; feature: ocean; material: water; isolation source: Red Sea water column Station 91 - depth 500m | place: Saudi Arabia: Red Sea | collected 2011-10-15 | depth 500 m
CGGCGGAGGCCGTTCGTGACGACGTCGCCTCGGCGATGGTCAGTGCCGGCAACACCGGTGCCACCATGGCCAGTGCCCTCCTGCGCATGGGACGCATCCGGGGCGTCAGCCGGCCGGCCATCGCCACCCTGCTGCCGACCCCCGGTTCCACCCCGACGGTGCTGCTGGATGCGGGTGCCAACGCCGAGTGCAGCCCCGAGTGGCTGGTCCAGTTCGGGCAGATGGGCGCCGTGTTCGCCCGTGATCGCCTCGGCGTGGCCGAACCCCGGGTGGCGCTGTTGTCGATCGGCGAGGAGCCCGGCAAGGGCAGCCCCCTCGTCAAGGAGGCGCACGCCGCACTCGAGGCCGCCACCTGGGCCGATTCGACGTTCATCGGGAACGTGGAGGGGCGCGACCTGCTCACCGACGAGGTCGACGTGGTCGTGACCGACGGCTTCACCGGCAACGTGGCGCTCAAGACCCTCGAGGGGTCGATGCGCACGCTGATGACGGCGCTGCTCACCAGCCTGGGCGAGCGTCCCGAGGCGGCGGCTGCCGCCGCCGAGCTCGGGCCGGAACTGGACGCGCTGTACCGAGAGTTCCATCCCGACACCTACGGCGGGGCGATGCTCCTCGGGGTGAAGGGCGTGTGCATCATCAGCCATGGCTCGTCACGGGCGCTGGCCATCGAGAACGCCGTGCGCGTGGCCGCTGAGATGGTCGAGGCCGACATGGTGGCTCACCTCACGACCGCCGTCGGATCCCCGGGCAGCGATTGACCGTCCGGTCCATTTCCTGCCCTTCTATGCCGATCTGTCCCCTCCTGATCGGTGCGGGGAACCGGTAGAATTCCCTCCCGAACCCCAGTTTCCCGCGGCGACCGGCCATCCGATGGTGCCGGCCCCCCGCCCCGAATCCCCCGAGGAGCCCCGTGCCTGCCGAAACCCATGTCGACGGTGACCCGTTCGGACGCGACGAGGTTCTCGCCCTGGTCCGTGACCGCCTGGCCGACATCCTCGAGATCGAGCCCTCCGGCATCGGCGAGGGGGACTCCTTCGCCGACGACCTCGACGCCGACTCGCTCGCCCTGATCGAGTTGGTGGAGGCCATCGAGGAGGAGTTGGCCGAGCGATCGGTCGGCTTCCGCATCGAGGACGAGGACCTCGAGGACCTCAGGACCGTGCGCGACGCGGTCGACTATGTCACGGCCCGTCTCGGCTGATCCGGTCGACACGCCGTCGGCCGACGTCGAAGGGACTTCCGTCGCCACGACCGCCTTCGTCGAGCGGTTGGGACACCGGTTCGCCGACCCCGGCCTGCTGGCCGAGGCGCTGACCCACCGGTCGTGGTGTGCCGAGTTCGAGGGGCGCTCCAATGAGCGGCTCGAGTTCCTCGGCGACGCCGTCCTCGGCCTCGCCGTCGCCACCCGCCTGTTCGGCGAGCACCCCGACCTGCCCGAGGGCGAGCTGGCCAAGATCCGCTCCGGCGTCGTCAGCGCCGGCGCCCTGGCCGACGTCGGTCGGCGGATCGGCCTTGGCGACGTGCTGCGCCTCGGCCGTGGCGAGGCGGCCTCCGGTGGCGCCGACAAGGAGTCGATCCTGTCCGATGCCATGGAGGCCGTGATCGGCGCCGTGTTCCTCGACGGGGGCGAGGCCTCCGCCTTCCGCCTGGTCGACGACCTGTTCGCCGGTGCCCTCGACCGGGCCGCCGAGGAGCCCGGCCTGCACGACCACAAGACGCGGCTCCAGGAGCTCGTCGCCCGCCACTTCTCCGAGCAGCCTGCGTACCGGCTCCACGCCGAGGGGCCGGACCACGACAAGCGGTTCCATGCCGTCGTCGAGGTCGACGGGCGGACCTGGGGGCCGGGGACGGGGACCTCCAAGAAGCGCGCCGAGCAGGCCGCTGCCCGCCTGGCCTGGGTGGACCTGTGCCACCTGGACGACCTGGCCGTCACGCACGAGCCCTACACCGGCTCGGACGACCCTGCCACCACACCCACGACCGAAACGGTGGTCCTGGCCGACACCGGGAGCCCCCGATGACCATCGCCCTGGAACTGCCCGAGATCGAGACCGTCCGTCGGGACCTCGACCGCGACCTCGCCGGTCGCAAGGTCAAGTCGGCCGAGGCGGCGTCGATGGCCGTCCTCGAGGGCTACCGGAACCGCAAGCAGTTCACCGGCCAGTTGGAGGGCCGCAAGGTCGCCTCGGTGCGCCGCGCCGGCCTGCACCTGTGCGTCGAGCTGGACGACCAGTACCTCGTCATACGGCTGGGTCCCGGCGCCCTGCTCCGGCGTCAGGCCAACAAGGAGGCTGTGGCGCCCCGGACCGAGGTCACGATCACCTTCACCCAGGGCGGACAACTGCGGCTGGTCGACCCGAAGGGCGACTCGCAGGTCCGGCTGGTCGACGCCGACGCCATCTTCGACGAGTTGCCCGAGCTGGACCGCCTGGGCCTCGACCCGATCGGCGAGCCCATCTCCTGGACCGACTTCGCCCGCCGGGTGCTCTCCCGGAGCACACCGCTCAAGGACCTGCTCTGCGACGAGTCGTTCATCGTCGGCATCGGCGACGTCTACAGCGACGAGATCCTGTTCTCGTCGGGCCTCCGCCACGACCGCCCCAGCGACTCGCTGTCCTCCGGCTCTCTGATAGATGCGCCGGGCATCTACCAGGACCACCTGGCAGTGTTCGGCCGGACCGGGCATCTCAGCCCCCGCAGCCGTCTGCCGATCCAGCGGGCCAAGTACAAGAACGGCTGGACGTACTACTGCGACACCCAGGTCTGAGGACGCCCGGGCGCGCCGGTTGGGGCGTACGAAGCGCCTATGGTGGGGGCGTGGCGAATGACAGCGGTGTGATTTGTGCCCGGCGAGGCGCCCGGGCCGGCGCGTGGCGGCGAGCACCGGCGTGTTCCTGAAGCGCCTCGCCATCAAGGGCTTCAAGTCCTTCGCCGACCAGGCCGTCCTCGACGTCGAACCCGGTGTCACCGTCGTCGTCGGGCCCAACGGCAGCGGCAAGTCCAACGTCGTCGACGCCATCGCCTGGGTGCTCGGCGCCCAGGCCCCCAGCGCCGTGCGCTCCCAGAAGATGGACGACGTCATCTTCGCCGGCACAGCCGAGCGAGCCGCCCTCGACCGGGCCGAGGTCACCCTGACGATCGACAACGACGCCCGGCTGCTCCCCATCGATGTCGCCGAGGTCACCATCTCGCGCACACTGCTGCGGACCGGCGAGAGCGAGTACTCCCTGAACGGCGCCGCCTGCCGCCTGCTCGACATCCAGGACCTGCTCTCCGACGCCGCCGTCGGCCGCCAGCAGCACGTCATCATCTCCCAGGGCCAGATCGACGCCGTCCTCAACGCCCGGGCGGAGGAGCGGCGGATGATCATCGAGGACGCCGCCGGCATCCTCAAGTTCCGGAAGCGCCGCGAAAAGGCCGAGCGGCGGCTGAAGTCCACCGAGACCGACCTCGACCGCCTCGGCGACCTCCAGCGCGAGGTGCGCCGCCAGCTGCGACCGCTCGAGCGCCAGGCCGAGGCTGCCCGCCGTCACGGCGACCTGGTCGGCGAGCTCAGCGCCCTGCGCCGCCACCGCACCGCCCTCCAACTGACCGAGTTGCGTGACCGAGCCCGCGATGAGGCCACCCGACGGACCGAGTTGGCGGCCACCGAGGCCGAGTCCCGCTCGACCCTCGACGACCTGTCCGGCCAGGTCACCGCCGCCGAGGCCGAACTGGCCGTCGGCGGCGGCGACGACCTCGGCGACCGGCTCCTCCGGTACGAGTCGCTGCGAGAACGTGGCCGTGGCCTGCGGGGCGTGCTGGTCGAGCGCCAGCGCGGCATCGACCGCGAGCGCGAGGCCTTCGTGTCCCAGCAGTTGGTCCTCGGACTCGAGGCCGACAAGACCCGCGCCGAGGCCGAACTGGCGTCGCTCGACGCCGAGTACGAGTCGCTGGCCCCCGAGGCCGAAAAGCTGGCCCTCGCCGAGACCCGGTTGGCGGCAGACCGGGCGGCCTTTGAGGTCACCTGGGCGGACGGCGTCGTCGCCCTCGACACCCACGCCGCCGAGGCGAGGGGCGAGCTCGGCGTGCTGCGGGCCACGCAGGCCCAGGCATCCACTGAGCGCGACGGGCTGGCCACCCGCCTCGGACTCGTCGAGGCTGACATCGCCCGACTCGACGGGTCCGGCGAGGAGTTGCGGCGCCAACTCTCCGAGGGAGAGACGGCCGAGCAGCCGCTCGTCGAGGCGCTCACCGGCATCGAGCGGCGGCTGGATGAGGCGGCCCGGGCGCGCAACTCGGTGTGGGAGCGGCTGGCTGCCGCCGAGGCCGACGTCCGCACGACGCGGGCGCGGGTCGAGGCGCTCGCCCTCGCGCTCGACGAGGCACGTTCCCGCGCCGGTGTCGCCCACCTGGCGGGAATCGACGGAGTGTTGGGGACGCTGCTCGACCTGGTCGAGGTCGACGAGGGCCACGAGGCCGCCTTCGCCGCCGCGGCCGGCGAGGCGCTGGATGCCGTCGTCGTCGAGGACGCCGACCGGGCCGTCGAGGCACTCACCGCCCTCCGCGAGGGCCGGCTCTCCGCCGCCGTGCTGGCCCTCGGCGTCGGCGACACCATCGCCGGGACGTCGCCGCCCGGCCGCTCGGTGCGGTCGCACGTCCGGGCACGGGTCCCGGAGGTCGACCGCCTGCTCGATCGCCTACTGGCCCACGCTGCGATCGTCGATGCCGATCAGGCGGTCGAGGCGGCCACGGCCCATCCCATGTCGGTGTTCGTCACCCTCGACGGCGACCGGTTCGGCCCCGCCGGCTGGCGGGTCGGTGGCGAACGCGGTGGCGCCACGGGGGCCGCACTCGCCGACGCCGAGGCGAGCCTCCTCGACGGCGAACAGGAGCGCGTCGAGGCCCGCCGGCTTCTTGACGAGGCCGAGCGTCGTGCCGACCACCTCGAGGCCGAGGTGGCCCGCCGCACCCGCGAACTGGACGACCACGACGGCCGGTTCACCGCTGCCGCCGAGGCGCTGCAGCGCCTGCAGGCCGAGCGCCGGGACCTGCTCACGGAGGCTGAGGGCCTGCGGACCCGGATCGGCGAGCTCGAGGCCCGGCTCGAGGCGGGCCGCCTGCGGATCGCCGAACTGGACGAGCGCATGCCGGCGCTCGAGGCCGAAGAGACCGAGGCCGCCGAGGCCGCCCGCCAGATGGCCGAGCAGCGGGCCGACCTCGAGGAGCGTGCCGCTGAACTGAGCGGCCGGCGCACCGCCCACGAGGTGCGCCTGGCCGACCTGACCGCCCGGCGCACCCTGCTGCTCAACCGCGTCACCGAGTTCTCGGCCCGCCTCGACGATCTCAACGACCAGCGCCTGCAGGCCGACCTGCGTCGGTCCGAGCTGGACGACCGCTCGGCGGCCACCCGCCGCCTCGTCGAGGCCCTCGACGTCCGCATGGCGCTGGTCGACGTCCGGCTGGACGCCCTGCGCGAGCAGCGCCGCTGCCAGTCCGAGCGGGTCCAGGCGGTCGCCGCCCGACTCGACGACCTGCGTCGTCGACGCACCGAGGCCGAGCGGGCCCTCGACGGCGCCCGTGAGCAGCTGTCCCGACTCGAGGTCGACCGGGCCGAGACCCGCCTCCGGCTCGAGAACCTGACCGAGTCCATCCGCACCGAGTTCGGCTGCGAGCCCGACGCCGTCCTCGACGCTCCCTGCCCCGAACTCCCCGAGGGCACCACCGTCGTTGCCCGGCTCACCGAGCTCGAGCGCGAACTCGAGCTCATCGGCCCGGTCAACCCCCTCGCCCTCGAGGAGTACGACGCCCTGCGGGAGCGTCATGAGTTCCTCGGCGGCCAGCTCGAGGACATCCGCACCACCCGACGCGAGCTCCGCAAGGTGATCCGGTGCATCGACGACGAGATCGCGACCGTGTTCGCCGGGGCCTTCGCCGAGGTCTCCACCCACTTCACCGACCTCTTCGACACCCTGTTCCCGGGTGGTACCGGCCGGCTCCACCTGACCGACCCCGACAACCTCCTCGAGACCGGCATCGAGGTCGAGGCCAAGCCCTCCGGCAAGAACGTCAAGAAGCTCTCGCTGCTGTCCGGCGGCGAGCGCTCCCTGACCGCCCTCGCGTTCCTGTTCGCCGTGTTCCGCAGCCGGCCGTCGCCCTTCTACGTGATGGACGAGGTCGAGGCGGCTCTCGACGATGTCAACCTGCACCGCTTCCTCGGCCTGGTCGAGCAGTTCCGCGCCGATGCCCAGCTGATGATCGTGAGCCACCAGAAGCGCACCATGGAGGCGGCCGACTGCCTCTACGGCGTGACGATGGCTCCCGGCGGCTCGACACGGGTGGTCAGCGAACGGGTGCGGGCACAGCAGGCCGCCGAGGAGGCTGCCGCCCTGGCCCACGCCTGACCGCCGTCAGGCCGCCCCGCCCCGCCCGGGGCCGGACCGGTGGTCGGGGTACCGTCGCGGGATGCGGATCCTCGTCGTCGACGACGAAGCGGACCTGGTCGAGGCGCTCGCGCGCGGGTTGCGCCGTGAGGGTTACGCGGTCGACACCGCCCTCGACGGCGACGAGGCGCTCGCCAAGGCCTCCTACACGCCCTACGACCTGGTGTGCCTCGACCTGACGATGCCCGGCCTCGACGGCCTCGAGGTCTGCGATCGGCTGCGGGCCCTCGATGCGGCCGAGGTTCCGCCCCGCATCCTGATGCTCACCGCCCGCGACACCCTGGACGACCGGATCCGGGGCCTCGATGCCGGGGCCGACGACTACCTCGTCAAGCCCTTCGCCTTCGACGAGCTCACCGCCCGGGTTCGGTCCCTGCTGCGCCGCGATGCCGGCCGTTCGGGGGCGGTCCTCGAGGTGGCCGGCCTCCGGCTGGACACCGCCGCGCAACGAGCCGAGGTGGACGGCTCGCCCCTCGACCTGGCTCCCAAGGAGGTCGCTGTCCTGCGCTACCTGATGAGCCGCCCCGGCGAGGTCGTCTCGCAGGAGGAGCTCCTCGAGCACGTCTGGGACGAGCACGCCGACCCCTTCACCCAGACGGTCAGGGTGACGGTGGGGACGCTGCGCCGCAAGGTGTCGGCCGCCGGCGGCGAGGGCGCCATCGAGACCGTGGTGGGGAGCGGCTACCGGCTGGTTGCGGGGGACGACGGGTCGTGAGCACGCCTTCCGGAGAGCGGCGGTACCGGCTGCCCGTTGCCAGCATCCGCCTGCGCCTGGCCCTCCTCTACTCGGTCCTGCTGTTCGGCGTCGCCGCCGTGGTCGTGGGCGTCATCTACCAGAACGTGTCGCGTGTCCTCGAGGACGCGCCGATGTCGCGCAACGCCGCCTTCGTCGAGTTGAGCGACGTCATGGACGAGCCGGACGGCAGCGCCGAGGCCACGGCCGAGACGGCGAGCGGCCTCCGGGGCTTCGAGGAGGCCGTGAACCAGCGGGCGCTGCGCCAGTTGCGCATCTACTCGGTGGTTGCCCTCGCCGTCCTGTTCGTGGCCAGCATCGCCATCGGCTGGTCGGTGGCCGGCCTCGTCGTCCGGCCGATCGGACGCATCACGACGGTCGCCCGCGCGATCCAGGGCACCGACCTCTCGCGTCGTATCGGGATGGGCGGCCCCCAGGACGAGTTCCGTGAGCTGGCCGACACCTTCGACGACATGCTCGACCGCCTCGACGACGCCTTCGAGGCCCAGCGACGGTTCGTCCAGGAGGCGTCCCACGAGTTGCGGAACCCGCTGGCGGTCCTGCGCGCCAACCTCGACGTGGCGATCGAGGACGAGGAGGCCTCGGTCGAGGAGTTCCGCGACGCCGCCGGCGTGGCGCAGCGGGCCGCCTCCCGCATGTCGTCGCTGGTCGATGACCTGCTCCTCTACGCCCACCACGAGCGCCCCGAGGTCGACCGCGACCCGATCGACCTGGCCGCCGTCGTCCGCGAGACGGTCGCCGACTTCGCCGCGGGGGCGGAGGCCGCCGGCGTCGAACTGGCCGCCGATGTGGCCGAGCGGCTCCCGGTGGTCGGCGACCCTTCTGCGTTGCGGCGGGGCTTGGCCAACCTGTTGAGCAACGCCATCCGGGTGTCGGACCCCGGGGGCGCCGTCGAGGTCACCGCCGGCCACGATGCCGAGAAGGTCTGGATGGCCGTCCGGGACGAGGGGCCGGGAATCGCCGCCGACGACCTGCGACGGGTCTTCCAGCGCTTCTGGCGGGGTGACCGGTCCTCCGCCCGGGAGGACGGCCGTTCGGGTCTGGGCCTCGCGATCGTCCGCCAGGTCGCCGAGGGGCACGGCGGACAGGCCACGGTGCGTTCCACCGTGGGTGTGGGCTCCACGTTCACGATCTGGCTGCCCCGGTACGTGGATCGGTGACCTCCGACCGGGATACTGGGCGGGTGGACGGCGTGGAACACGAAGACACCCCTGAGCCTCAGGGCGTCGACGCGCCGTCTCACGACGTCGCCGCACCCCTCCCGACGCCGGTCGGACCGGTCGACAAGGTCGTCACCCGCGGCGTCGGAGCGCTCGTCGCCGGCACGGTCGCCGTCGTGCTGGTCGCCGCCGGCATCGCCGTCGGCTGGCTGCTCGGTGATGCTGGCGACGACGAGCCGGGCACGCTGGCGACGACTGCCTCGGGCATCACCGTGCGGTCCGGCGAGGCGCCGGTCGCCGAACTCGGCGACGAGCCCGTGGTCGCCGTGGCCGAGGCGGTGTCGCCGTCGGTGGTACTGGTCTACGTGGCCGACTACGGCCAGGGATCCGGCATCGCCCTCGACGACCGCGGCCACGTCGTCACCAACGCCCACGTGCTGATCGAAGAGTCGGCGACCGACGAGGAACTGGCCGGCCTGGAGGTCGGCGTCGTGCTCGCCAGCGGACGGCAGATCGACGCCACCGTCGTCGGCGCCGACATCCGCCGCGACGTCGCCGTGCTGCGCCTCGACGAGGACGCCCCCGACCTCGTCCCCGCCACGTTCGCCCTGGATGAGCCGGCCCGTGTCGGTCAGTTGGCGGTGGCCGTCGGCAGCCCGTTCGACCTCACCCAGACGGTGACCGCCGGCATCGTGAGCGCCACCGGCCGGGTCGTCCCCTCCTTCGGGTGCAACCTCGGGCGCCAGATGACGGCCGACTGCGCCCGCGTCTCGATGATCCAGACCGACGCACCGATCAACCCGGGCAACTCGGGAGGACCGCTGGCCGACCGGTCCGGCCGGGTGATCGGGATGAACACCTCGATCCGCACCACCGGCGGCTTCGGCATCGCCAACGCCGGCGTGGGCTTCGCTCTCCCGAGCGACACCGTCATCGTCGTCGCCGAGCGACTCCTGGCCGGCGAGCCGATCGGGACAGCCTGGCTGGGCATCATCGGCACGTCGACGACCGACGGACGACCGGGTGCCCTCATCAACGAGGTCGAACCCGGGTCGCCCGCCGACGCCGCCGGCCTCGAGGCGGGCGACCTCATCCTCCGCTCCGACGGTCGGCTGCTGTCCGCCATGGACGCCCTCGGCGCCGACATCCAGCTGCGCCTGCCGGGCATGGCGGTCGAACTCGAGTTCGAGCGGGACGGCGACCTGCGCAACGCCGTTGTCGAGCTGGGATCGCTGGACGACTTCATCGAGTGATCGGGGACCGGGGCGCCGTCGCGGTTCCCCGGGAGCCCCTCCGACCACGTGGGCGTCCCCGTTAGGCTGCCCCCCGCCATGAGCCTCCGTTCCCGCCTCGGACGCGCCCGTGGGGCATTGGGAAGCGGCCTCACCGGGGTCCGTGGACGCGGGACGGTCGATCCGGCAACCTGGGATGAACTCGAGGACGCCCTCGTCCTCGCCGACGTCGGCGTCGACCTCGCCTCGTCGCTGCTTGACGCGGTCCGCCGCCGAGCCGCCGAGTCCGGGGTGGACGACGCCGACCGCATCCTGGGCCTGCTCAAGGAGGAGATGCTCGGCCGGCTGGATGGCGCCGACCGGACCCTCGCCACCGGGGGATCGCCGAGCGTCTGGCTGTTCGTGGGCGTCAACGGCGTCGGCAAGACGACCACGATCGGCAAGCTGGGTCGCCGGCAGGTGGCGGACGGCCACCGCGTCGTCCTCGCGGCAGGCGACACCTACCGGGCCGCCGCCGCCGACCAGCTGTCGCTTTGGGCGGAACGTGTGGGAGTCACCGTCGTCCGGGGCGCCGAGGGCGCCGACCCCGGATCGGTGGTCTTCGACGCCGTCGAGCACGCCGCCGCCCAGGGCGCCGACCTGGTGTTGGCCGACACCGCCGGACGCGTCCACACCCGGCAGAACCTGATGGACGAGCTGTCCAAGGTGCGGCGGGTCGCCGAGAAGGGCGCCGGCACGGTCACCGAGACGCTGCTGGTGCTCGACGCCATCACCGGCCAGAACGGCCTCGTGCAGGCCCGCCAGTTCACCGAGGCCGCCGACGTCACCGGCCTCGTGCTGACCAAGCTGGACGGCTCCGCCAAGGGCGGCATCGTGCTCGCCGTGGAGGCCGAACTGGGCCTGCCCGTCAAGCTGGTTGGCGTGGGGGAGGGGCCCGACGACCTCCTGCCGTTCGACCCCGCCGACTTCGTCGACGCCCTGTTCGAGTGAGCCCAGTGGAGTGAGGACCAACACGTGTTCGAGAGCCTGACCAGCCGCTTCGAGGGGATCCTCCGCAACATCCGCGGGAAGGGCCGACTCGGCCCCGCCGAGGTCGACGAGATCCTCCGCGAGATCCGGGTCGCCCTCCTCGAGGCCGACGTCAACCTGGCCGTCGTCCGGACCCTCCAGGACCGCATCCGCGAACGTGCGCTCGGCGAGGAGCTCACCGGGGTGCTCGGCGGCGAGACGATGCCGATCACCTTCGCCTCGAAGCCACCGACGGTGGTCCTCCTGGCGGGGCTGCAGGGCTCCGGCAAGACGACCACGGCCGCCAAGTTGGCCCGCTGGTTCAAGGCGAAGGGCCGCAACCCGCTCCTCGTGGGCGCCGACCTGGCCCGACCGGCGGCCGTCGAGCAGTTACGGACTCTAGGTGACCGCATCGGCGTCCCGGTGTTCAGTGAGCCGTCGGATCCGGTGGCCGTTGTCCGGGCTGGCCTGGCCGAGGCGGTCCGGTTAGGACGTGATGTCGTGGTCTGCGATACGGCGGGACGTCTAGCCATCGACAACGACCTCATGGCCGAGGTGGCCGACGCCGCCGAGGCCGACGACACCGAGGAGGAGTGACCATGGCCACGAAGGAAGAGATCCTGGACGCCATCGCCGAGATGAGCGTGCTGGAGCTGAGTGAACTGCTGAAGGACTTCGAGGAGAAGTTCGGCGTGACGGCGGCCGCCCCGGTCGCCGCAGTCGCCGCCGCCCCCGCCGATGGTGGCGACGAGGTCGCCGCCGAGGAGAAGGACTCGTTCGACGTGGTCCTCGCCGGCGGACGGGTCATCGACCCCGGCTCCCACTTCGACGCCGTCGCCCACGTCGGCATCGACGGCGACACCATCACCCGGATCAGCCTCGAGCCGCTCACGGGCACGACGACGGTCGACGCACGGGGACTCGTGGTGGCACCCGGCTTCATCGACGTGCTCAGCTACCCCGTCAACGGGCACGGCGAGTGGTTCAAGGTGGCCGACGGGGTCACCACCAACCTGTGCCTCCACGGCATCGACGACACGATGGCCGACTTCCTCCGCGAGGCCTCCCGTCTGGACCCACCCGTCAACTACGGCGGTGCCACCGACCAGTACGAGCACCGCAAGAAGATGGGCGTCAACCTGGACTGGGCCACCGAGGCCCAGATCCAGGAACTGGCCGCCCGGGCCACCGCCGACGTGGCGGCTGGCGCCCTCGGCATCCACGAACAGCCCGAGTACACGCTGGGCCTCGCCTTCGAGGAGTTGTTGGCCCACGGTGAGGTGGCCGCCCGGTACGACGTGCCGCTCTGCCTCCACCTGCGCCACTCCCGACCCGACCCGCCCTCCCTCCAGGCCGAGGGGGTCGATGAGGCCATCCGGGTGGCCCGGGAGACCGGATGCCGCATCCACATCGAGCACCTGAACTCGACAGGCGGTACGGGGCGCATGGTCGACGCCGTCGCCCAGGTCGACGCCGCCCGAGCCGAGGGCCTGTCGATCACCGCCTGCGTCTACCCGTACACCTTCTGGGCCACCTACGCCGGCAGCGCCCGGTTCGACGACTTCCAGGACAAGTACGGCATCGGCCACGGTGACCTGCAGGTGGCCAACACCCCCAACCGGGTCACGGCCGCCGAGTGGCCGTCGATCCGTGAGCGCAACCTGCTGACGGCGGCGTTCGCCATGTCCGAGGAGGACGTGACCGGGGCACTGGCCGCCTCCTGGGTGATGATCGGCTCCGACGCCATCCTCACCGAGAGCGGCAACAACCACCCCCGCTCGACCGGCTGCTTCAGCCGGCTGCTGGGCGTCTACGTGCGCGAGCGGGGCGTGCTCACCCTCGAGGACGCCCTGGCCAGGATGACGATCCTCCCGGCGCGCCTGCTCGAGGGGGTCAGCTCCGCCATGGCCCGCCGGGGACGCATCCAGGCGGGCGCCGTCGCCGACGTCACCGTCTTCGACCCGGACACGATCATCGACCGCTCCTCCATCGCCGACACGGGCGTGGCCTCCGCCGGCGTGGAGCACGTCCTCGTCGGCGGGCGCTTCGTGCGCCGCAACGGCATCAACGACCGCTCCGAGCGGCCAGGCCTCCCGATCCTGCGGGATGCAGAGTGAGCAGCCGCCGCCCCGCGACCCTGCGGGGGTCGACATGACCGCCGCCCGCCCGACGAACCTCGGGAGGATTCCGTGAGCCGACGGGTGGTGGCACACGGCGAACGGCAGGCAGCCTGGCGACTGACCCAGGTCCTCCTGTTGGGGGCGTTCGCCCTCGGCGCCCATGGCGCCTGGGACCTGTTCGCCTCGGGAGACGAGACGAGTGGCGCCACGACCACCACGACCGCTCCCGTCGACGACGGCGAACCGGACGGCGGGTCGTCGACCACGCCTTCGACCACCTCGACGCCCGCGACCTCCACCCTGGAGCCGGCCCGCTCGTTCACGCTGGTGGCCACCGGCGACCTGCTGATCCACGAGTTCGTCGCCGACCGTGCCGCCGACTACGGCGGGGACGGCACGTGGGACTTCGGACCCATGTTCCGGCGGGTCCGCCCGATCCTCGCCGGCGCCGACGTGGCCCTCTGCCACCTCGAGACCCCGCTGTCGTCCGACAACTCGGACCTCGCCTACTACCCGGGCTTCCGGGTTCCCTTCGAGTTGGCGGACGCCATCGCCGAGGCCGGGTACGACGGCTGTTCGCTGGCCTCCAACCACTCGCTCGACGCCGGTCGGGCCGGCGTGCGCAGCACCCTGGAC
>LULX01000813.1_pt1 | contig 13270 bp, 10 predicted proteins | sample 729511 | NCBI WGS metagenome assembly LULX01 (sample SAMN03860278, study PRJNA289734) | marine metagenome | biome: seawater column; feature: ocean; material: water; isolation source: Red Sea water column Station 91 - depth 500m | place: Saudi Arabia: Red Sea | collected 2011-10-15 | depth 500 m
GTAGTTGTCCATGCCGTACATGGCCAACTGGAAGCGCTGGGCCTCGAGCGGGAGGTAGCCGGCCGCGCAGGCGTCGTCGCGGGGCTCCCCGTAAAGCTGGCCGCCGCCGAGCAGTCGGCGCACGGCGCTGGCGTGGTGGGGGGCCTCCGCCAGCAGGGTGCCCACGGCTGCGTCGTCGGGCAGGTCGTCGAGGCAGCGGCCCAGGGCGTGGAGTCGCCGGGCCACGTCGATGGCGACGTCGTGGTTGTCCGGATCGAGGGCGGACCGCACCACCCTTCGGGGCTCGTCGCTGTTGTCGGAGATGACCCACCAGTAGTGGCCGTCGCCCTCGAGGTCGAGGCCGTCGAGCCAGGCGTAGCGCTCGCCGAGCAGGCTTCTCAGGTCGGCGGCGGTGGTGAGCGGGTCGACCACGACCTCCTCGTCGACCCGGAGGAAGTGGTCGACCTGGTCGTCGTCGAGCCCCTCGTCCAACTCGACGAGGAGCGAGACGACGAGTTCGCAGGTCTCGACGTCCTCGTCCTCGGCCCAGCGGAACAGTGTGTCGAACGGCGCCGGGTCGCCGGCGACCTCGTCGATGCGGGCTCGGATACGACGGGCGCACCCGGCCAGCGCCGTCGGCCCCAGCCACGGGGGTCGGTCGTCGCCGCCGATGGTCTCGAAGTGCACGACGGCCCGGTCGACCCAGCGTCGGAGGGCGTCGATCCGCTTGGGCGTGGCTGGCAGGGACCGGACGTTGGCGAGAGCGAGCTCGCGGACGCCCGCCCAGGCGTTGAGCACCCGAGGGTGCTTGAAGGCGTAGGGGACCAGGCCCAGCCCGGTGGCGTTGCCGAGCCCGAAGTAGCGCCTCCAGTCGCCGGCGAACCGGGCCGCTCGGTCGCCGCCCCGGGCCCGGGCACAGTGTTCGACCTGGTCGTAGCCGAGTTCGCGGAACATCCAGGCGCAGAGGAACTGCGCCCGGTAGGGGGAGCGCAGGGGGTGCCCCTCGGGGTAGCCGAGGTACGAGCGCATGCCGAACTTGCCGTTGCCGTAGAAGGCGGTGCTGCGGAGGATGTAGCCGGCGTCGGCCACCTTGTCGGCCTCGGGTTGGAGTCCGGCGGCCAGCCGGTCGACGAGGTAGCCGAAGAAGCGCACGCTCCGGTTGCCCCGGGTGAGGACGAGCACGCGGGGATCCAGCCGGGCGTCCTCCTGGCGTGGCACCTCGCGGCGCAGCACCTCGAGGTAGTCGGCGTCGACGGCGCCGTCCACGAGGGCGCCGCAGACCTCCCAGGCCTCGGCGATCACCCGGTCCGTGTGGAGCGACTCGTCGACGGTGGTCGTGAAGGCCACGAAGTCGAAGACCCGGTCACCGGCCTCGGTGCGGTAGATGGCGTGGCCACGCCCCTCGGCGTCCATGTCGAGCTCGACCAGCCGGGCCTGCCAACCCTCCCGGGCGGCGCGGCGCAGCAGCGTGCGGCTGAAGCTGTAGCGGGTGAGGCGTGCGGCACCCAGTTGGCGGGGCGCCATGACCACCTCGGGAGAACGGAGCTCGTGGCGGCGTTCCGCCAGGGCCTCGTCGAGGCCCTGGGGTCGGAGGGCCACCTCGCTCATCGCCGGACGCCGGGTCGAACGGAGGCTGCCCCGGTCACCGGCTGGTGCCGGGCCGGATGTAGGCCGTGCGGGTGCGGGTGAAGAAGTCGACGGCGGTGTCGCCCTGTTCGCGGGCGGCGTGCCCGGACGAGTTCTTCTCGCCGCCGAACGGGGCGTGGATCTCAGAGCCGGTGGTCGGGGCGTTGACCTTGATGAGGCCGGCTTCGAGCTCGTGGACGGCCCGGTCGATGCGCCACAGGTCGTTGGTGAACACCGACGCCGAGAGGCCGAACTCGGTGTCGTTGGCGAGGGCGAAGGCCTCGTCGTCGGCGTCGACCCGCAGCACGGTGCTGACCGGGCCGAACACCTCGTCGCGGCAGATCGAGAGGTCGGGGGAGCCCGAGAAGAGCGTGGGGGCGTAGTAGCAGGGGCCGTCGGGTGTGCCGGCGTTGACGGCAACGGCCTCGGCTCCTTCGGCGAGGGCGGCGTCGACGGCCTCGGCGACCTCGGCACGGGCACCGCTGGAGACCAGCGGGCCGATCTCGGTGCCCTCCTCCCGGCCGTCGCCGACCCGGAGCGCCTCGACGGCGGACGCCATGCGGTCCAGCAGTTCGTCGTGGATGTCGCCGACGGCGATGATCCGCCGGGTGGCGGTGCACTTCTGGCCCGTGGCGCCCATGGCGCCGCCGACGGCCCCGGCGACGGCGAGGTCGAGGTCGGCGTCCTCGAACACGATGCACGGGTTGTGGCCGCCCAGTTCGAGTTGCACGCGGCCGTTGCGTGCGGTCACGACGTCGCGGATGCGCTGGCCGACCGGCACGGAGCCGGTGAAGGTGACCCCGTCGACGCGCTCGTCGGCCACCATGGCGCCGCCCATGGAGCCGGGTCCGAGGATCAGGTTGAGCACCCCGGCGGGGACGCCGGCGTCGTGGAGCAGGTGGGCGATGGCGACCGACAGCAGCGGGGTGTCGCTGGCGGGCTTCCAGACCACGGTGTTGCCGGCGGCCAGAGCCGGGGCCAGCTTCCAGGCGGGGATGAGGATCGGGAAGTTCCATGGCGTGATCACGCCGACCACGCCGAGCGGGGCCCGGACGGTGCGGATGGTCTCGCCGGGCACGTTGTTGGGGAAGATCCGCTCGCTGGACATCTTGGCGATGGCGGCCTGGTAGCGGAATGTCTCGGCGGCCAGGGTGGCCTCGCCACGCGACTCGGCGAGCGTCTTGCCCTCCTCGACGGTGCAGAGCAGGGCCAGGTCGTCGGCCCGTTCGTCGAACAGGCGGGCGGCCTGTTCGAGGATCCGGGAGCGCGCCCCGAAGGAGAGCGATCGCCAGGCGGATCGGGCGTCGACGGCTGCGGAGACGGCGTCGGCGGCCGTTCCGGCGTCGCCCAGCGGGTACTCGCCGACGGGGTCGTCGGGGCGGGCGGGGTCGAGGCTGACGCCGGTGCCGGCGGGGCCCTCGGTGACCCAGTCGCCGCCGATCAGGTGGGCTCCGGTTGGTGCGATGCTCGGCATCCGGGAAGTGTAGGAGTGTCTCGGATGATGCGCTTCGTGGCGGTTGCCCGCGGGGACGGGCATCGGCTTCGGACGGTACGGTTCGGGGTCCAGTACGGTCATCCGACACGAGGCGACGACGTAACCATGAGCGACTACCGCGCCCCCCTCGACGACATCCGCCTGGTCCTGCGCGAGGTTGCCGACGTCGAGGGCGTCTGCAACCTGCCCGGCTACGAGCACGTCGACGCCGACACCATCGACGGCGTCCTCGACGAGTTCGCCCGCTTCGTCGAGGAGGTGGTCGCCCCGACGCACCGCATCGGCGACGCCGAGGGCTGTTCGGTGGAGGACGGCGTCGTCACCGTCCCGAAGGCCTTCCACGACGCCTACGACCAGTACCTCGCCGCCGGCTGGGGGGCCGTCACCCAGGACCCCGACTACGGCGGCGGCGGTTTCCCGTCGCTGTTCCAGACGGTGATGACCGAGATGCTGGGGACCGCCTGCCGGTCCTGGACGATGGGGCCCCTGCTCACCGTCGGCGCCATCGACGCCCTCCACATATTCGGCGACGAGCGCCTCAAGGAGACCTTCCTGCCGCGGATGGTGTCGGGCGAGTGGACGGGGACCATGAACCTCACCGAACCGCACGCTGGGTCGGATGTGGGCGCCCTGACCTCCCGGGCCGAACCCCAGGGGGACGGTACCCACCGGATCTTCGGCACCAAGATCTTCATCACGTACGGCGAGCACGAGCTCACCGAGAACATCGTCCACCTCGTGCTGGCCCGCACGCCCGACAGTCCGCCCGGCACCAAGGGCATCTCCTGCTTCGTGGTGCCCAAGTACCTCGTGGAGGAGGACGGCAGCCTGGGTGCGCGCAACGACGTCACGTGCGTGTCGGTCGAGCACAAGCTCGGCCTCCACGCCAGCCCCACCTGCGTGCTCTCGTACGGCGACGCCGGCGACGGGGCGGTCGGCTACCTCATCGGCGAGGAGCACCAGGGCATGCGGATCATGTTCAGGATGATGAACAACGCCCGCCTCGGTGTCGGTGTCGAGGGCCTGGCCGTGTCCGAGCGGGCGTTGCAGCTGGCGGCCGGGTTCGCCCGGGAGCGCCGCCAGGGCCGGGCCATCGGCGCCCCGAAGGGGGAGATGTCTCCGATCGTCGACCACCCGGACGTGCGTCGCATGCTGCTGACGATGCGCGCCTCGGTGGACGCGATGCGCTGTCTGCTGTACCTCAACGCCGCCACCCTCGACATGGCCGCCCGGCACCCCGACCCCGACGTGCGTGGGGCGGCATCCGACCGGGCCGAGCTGTACACCCCGATCTCGAAGGCGTGGAGCACCGACCTCGGCGTCGAGATGGCGTCGATCGGCATCCAGGTGCACGGTGGCTACGGCTACATCGAGGAGACCGGGGCCGCCCAGATCCTGCGCGACTCCCGCATCTCGCCGATCTACGAGGGCACCAACGGCATCCAGGCCATGGACCTGGTGGGCCGCAAGCTGCCGATGGGCGGCGGGTCGGTCGTGCTGTCGCTGCTCGACGAGATCGGCGACCTCGACGCCGAGTTGGCGGCGGCCGGCGACGAGCTGGCGGCGGTCCGGGAGGGCCTGGCCGACGCCCTCGCTGCCGTGCGGGAGGCCACCGCCTGGCTGATGGAGCACGGCCTGGCCGACCCGCGCCACGCCCTGGCCGGCGCCACGCCCTACCTCAAGATGTTCGGGGACCTGCTGGGCGGCTGGCTGCTGGCCCGCCTCGCCCTGAAGGCCGTCGCCGGCGACGACGACTGCCCGGCGCTGGCCGACAAGGTCGTGGTCGCCCGCTTCTGGGCCCAGCAGCAACTGCCGCTCGTCCGGGGCCGCCTCGGCGCCGTGACCGCTGGGGTCGACGACCTGCTGGCCCTCGAGGCCGACCGGTTCGCCGTCTCGCCCGACTGAGCGGGATTCCGCCCTCGTGATCGCCGCAATTCCGAGCCCGTCGTCGGGTTCGTTCGGCCTCGGGCCGCTCGAGATCCGCGGCTACGGCATCATGATCGCCCTCGGTGTCGTCGTGGCCGTCTGGTGGAGCCAGCGCCGCTGGGTCGCCCGGGGCGGGACCGCCGAGCAGGTCTCGACGATCTCCCTGTGGGCGGTCCCCGCTGGCCTGGTCGGGGCACGCCTCTACCACGTCGCCACGGACTGGCGTCGGTTCCAGGGGCGCTGGGAGGACGTGCCGGCGGTCTGGCAGGGCGGGCTCGGCATTCCCGGTGGACTGGCGGCCGGGGTGGTCGTGGGCGTCCTCGTCGCTCGTCGACAGGGGATCTCCATGGGCGGGGTGCTCGACGCCATGATTCCGACACTGCCGGTCGCCCAGGCCATCGGCCGGTGGGGGAACTGGTTCAACCAAGAGGTGTTCGGCAGGCCGACCGATCTGCCATGGGCGCTGGAGATCGATGCCGCCCACCGTCCGCTTGGCTACTCGGGGGCCGCGACCTTTCATCCGACCTTCCTCTACGAGGGCCTCTGGAACCTGGCGTTGGCGTGGGTGCTGGTCCGGGTGGACCGCCGCGGCGTCCTGCGGCCCGGCTACCTCGTCGGCCTGTGGGTCTGCGGCTACGGGTTGGGCCGACTCTGGGTCGAGTCGCTCCGGATCGACCACGCCTCGCTGCTGGCGGGCGTCCGGGTCAACGTCTGGACGAGCCTCGTCGCCATCCTCGTTGGCGGTGCGGTGGCCCTGGCGGGACGCGACAGGATGGGGGCGCGATGAACAGCGCGTCTCCCGACCAGTACCAGCGTGTCGAGCGTACGTTCGCGTTCATCGACCTCTCCGGGTTCACGTCGTTCATTGACACGGAGGGTGACAGAGCGGCGCTCGAGCTGCTGCACGGCTTCAAGTCGGTCGTCCGGCAGATCGCAGCGAAGAAGGGCGTGCGGATCGCCAAGTGGTTGGGAGATGGGGCGATGCTCGTCGGCACCGAACCCGAGCGAACCATCGAGGTCGTCATCGAGATCGAAGAGGTGATCGACATGAGCGAGTCGCCGCTGAAGCTGCGGGCCGGCATCGCCAAGGGGCCGGTCCTGCTCGTCGAGGGTGAGGACCACATCGGCGAGGCGGTCAACCTGGCGTCCCGGCTGTGCGACGTGGCCGAACCCCACCAGGTCCTGGCGCCGGCGCCGATGGTCTCGTCCACCCTCTTCGTGAACCGGTCGAGGTCGGGCGCCTGCTGCCCGAGGCCGGCCACCCGGTCGGCTGAGGAGCGGTCCATGTCAACGCCCTTCGAGGAAGCCGTGGCCGGGGTGCTCGACGAACTCGGCAGCGGCGAGGTCGTCACCTACGGCGAGGTCGCCGCCGAGGCGGGCTTTCCCGGGGCACATCGGGCGGTCGGCCGGTTCCTCCGTGACCACTCGGGCCATCCGTGGTGGCGGGTCGTGACGTCGAACGGGCGGCTGGTACCGGGGCTCGAGGCCGAACAGGCCCGCCGGCTGGGGGACGAGGGGGTCGCCGTCCGCGACGGGCGGGTTCGGCCGGCCTGAGGTCCCTCCTGGAGGCCGTTCCACGGTTGCTCGGACCACGCCGCTAGGGTGGGGGCACCGTTCGGGCGGAGTCGACCGCTGGTGTGTCGGCCCCGGACGGCCTCGTCGCCCGGGAGAACGGTGGCGGGAAGCCCGCACGACGCTGCGGGTGACGAGTTCGGTGGCACCCGCTGCCGGGAAACACGGTGCACATGACCACGACCGGGTTCGCCGACCTGGGCGTCGACGCCGACCTGGTGTCCGTCCTGGCCGAACAGGGGATCACGTCCCCGTTCGCCATTCAGACCCTCACCATCGCTGACGGCCTCGCCGGCAGCGACGTCTGCGGCAAGGCCAAGACCGGCTCGGGCAAGACCCTGGCCTTCGGCCTTCCCCTCATCCAACTGCTGTCGAAGGCCGAGCCGGGACGCCCGACGGGCCTCGCCCTCGTGCCCACGCGCGAGTTGGCGGTCCAGGTGTGCCGGGAACTCGAACCGCTGGCCGCATCCCGGGGCATCCGTATCCACGCCATCTACGGAGGTGCCCCGATCGAGAAGCAGATCAGTGCCCTGAAGCGGGGCGTCGAGTTCGTCGTCGCCACGCCGGGCCGCATGATCGACCTCATCGACCGTGGCGAGCTCTCCGTGGAGGGCATCGAGCGCATCGTGATCGACGAGGCGGACCGAATGGCCGACATGGGCTTCATGCCCCAGGTCGAGTGGATCCTGCGCGGCATCCGGGGCGAGCACCAGACGCTGTTGTTCTCGGCCACGCTCGACGGGATGACCGCCGGCCTCATCAGCCGCTACCAGGACGACCCGGTGATGCACGCCATCGAGGACCGGGAGCCGACGGTCGCCGAGATGGAGCACCGGTTCCTCGCCGTCCACCAGATGGACCGCGTGCGGGTGGCCGCTGCCATCATCCGCTCCTCCAACCGCACGATTCTCTTCACCCGCACCCGCTGGGGGGCCGACAAGCTGGCGGCGGCGCTACTCGACGAAGGCGTCGACGCGGCGCCCATCCACGGCGACCTCCGCCAGGAGAAGCGGGAGAAGTCCCTGCGGGACTTCTCCGAGGGTCGCATCCACGCCCTGGTCGCCACCGACGTGGCGGCCCGAGGCATCCACGTCGACGACGTGGACGTGGTCATCCATCACGACCCGCCCTCGGACGCCAAGACCTACGTGCACCGTTCGGGCCGCACGGCACGGGCGGGCGAGTCGGGCCTCGTCGTCAGCCTGGTGCTCTGGAACGAGGAACTCGAGGTGCGCAAGTTGATGCGCCGACTCGGCATGAAGCACCCGATCGTCGAGATCTTCTCCAACGATCCCCGCCTGGCGGACCTCAACGCCTGGGATCCGGCGGCCGACGCCGCCTGATCGGGGCATACCCCGGTGTCGGCTCCGGGGCGCCCCGGCGCCGACACGGCACTCCTCGACGCTGCACGGTCGGCAGGCGCCTCCGGCGACCCGGTCCGGCTGGCCGAGGTCGGCGCACGCCACGAGGGCGCCCTCGCCGTCGACGACCGCCGCGGCCGGGGGGCCTTCTACACGCCGGGCGACGTCGCTGCCGCACTGGTGGCGGCCACCGTGGAGCGGGGACCGGTGGTGGATCCCGCCTGTGGAGCGGGGGTGTTCCTACTGGCGGCGGGGAACGAGCTGGTACGCCGAGGCGCCGACCGCCGGACCGTCGCCACCACGCTGCTCTATGGCGCCGACACCGATCCGGTGGCCGTCGCCGTCACCCGGGCGGCACTGGCCGGCTGGGCCGGCATCGACGCCTCGGAGGTGCGCGGCGTCGTCGAGGCCGACGTCCTGCTGGCGGGTCGGTCGGCCTGGTCCACGGCGCCGCATGGTGGCTTCGGCGCCGTCGTCGGCAACCCGCCGTTCCTCGGGCAACTCCGAGCCGGCACGTGGTTCACGGCAGGGCAACGTGAGCAACTGCGCGAGCGCTTTGGCGGCCTGGTGGGCGCCTACACGGACGCCGCCTGGCTGTTCCTCGCCCTGGGCCTCGACCTGCTGGCCCCCGGTGGGCGCTGCTGCCTGATCCAGCCCCAGTCGCTGCTGGCGGCCCGTGACGCCGCGGCGGTGCGTGAGGTGCTCCTGCGGGACGGCAGCCTCGTCGCCCTCTGGCTGGACCGGTCGGGGGTGTTCGGTGGCCGGACCAACGTGTGTGCGCCCATCCTCCAGCGTGGGAGGACGGGGGGCTCCGACGTGGCGCTGCTCGCTGACCGTGGCGTCGCCCCGGTCGACACGGTGCCGCCCCCGGCGATCGGGGACGGGTGGGGTGGGCTGGCCGCCCCGCTGCTCGGCATCCCGGCCGTGGCGCCGCACGCCGATGGCACGATCGGCGACCTCGCCGCCGTGACGGCGGGGTTCCGCCAGCACTACTACGGACTCGTCGATGCGGTTCGTGAGGACGGTGGAACGCCGGGCCGGCAGCTCGTCACGACCGGCCTCGTCGACCCACTCCGGTGCCGGTGGGGGACCGCACCGGCCAGGTTCGCCGGCCGGAGGTGGCAGCGGCCGGTGGTCGACCGGGAGCGCATCGGCGACCCGGAGGTGGCCGCATGGGTTGACGCCCGGCAGGTGCCGAAGTTGCTGGTCGCCTCCCAGACCAGGGTGGTCGAGGCGATGGTCGACGAGGAAGGCGATGCCGTGCCGGTCACGCCGCTCATCGTCGTGGAACCCGACCCGGCCGACCTGTGGCGGCTGGCAGCCGTCCTGTCAGCGCCACCGGTCTCGGCGCTGGCCGCGGCGTCGTCGGCGGGTGCGGGACGATCGACGGGTCGGGTCCGGCTGACCGGCCTTCGGCGACGCCATGTGCCGGGCCTACGGGGTACCGGCGGACCCGCTCCTCGACTGGTGGTGGAGCGCCCATCCGGCGCGCCCGGCCCGTCCCGGCGCAAAGTCCTGACCCGGTGTTGCCGCCACCCCCTACACTGTCCCGAAACATCACGAGCGGCCCGGCACCCGCCGGGTCCGGCAACCTGGGACGGACACCCAAGGTGCCCGCTCGCCCGGCGTCCACGGTGAACTCGTGGGAACCGGACGGGGATGTGGTTCCGGCCGAACGGCCGGGGCAACGAAGTGTCCGGTGGCGGCGTCCTCGCCGACCCACCGGCAACGGGCCGGCAGGGTGTCCACCCCGACCAACGGGAACGGACGAGCGATGAGCAGCGACGACGATTGGCAGGCGGACGACCTGTCACGCCGTGACCTCGACGCGTACGTGCACCCGCGCGGCTACACGCCGGACCTGCCGGTCACCGGTGCCTGGCAGCCGGGTGACCCCGAGGGCGACCGGCGGTTCCACCGGGTCGGCGCCGGCCGGCCGTTCGCCCTCGAGGGCGGCGGCGTGCTCCCCGCGGTCACGATGGCCTACGAGACGTGGGGTGACCTCTCGCCGGACGCCGACAACGCCATCCTCCTGTGCCATGCCCTCACCGGCGACGCCCACGCCCACGGTGAGGTCGGCGACGGCCACCCCAGCCCCGGCTGGTGGAACGGCGTCGTCGGCCCGGGCTGTGCCGTCGACACCGACCGGTACTTCGTGGTGTGCGTCAACGTCCTCGGTGGCTGTCAGGGCTCGACCGGTCCGGCCTCGACCGACCCCGAGACGGGGAGGCCGTACGGGTCGACCTTCCCGACCGTCACGGTGCGCGACATGGTCCGGTGCCAGGCGTCGGTCGCCGACCACCTCGGGGTCGACCGCTGGTTGGCCGTCGTCGGCGGGTCGATGGGCGGGATGCAGGCCCTCGAGTGGGCCGTCATGTACCCCGACCGGGTGCGTGCGGTGGCGCCGATCGCCACTGCCCTCGCTGCCAGCGCCTGGCAGATCGCCTGGAGCGCCGTTGGCCGCACCGCCCTCGCCATCGACCCACGGTTCCGGGACGGTGACTACTACGACGCCGAGCCCGGCGACGGCCCGCACGCCGGACTGGCAATCGCACGGTCCATCGCCCAGATCCACTACCGCAGCGACCCGGTCTTCGGCGACCGCTTCGGCCGGGACCTGGTCGACCCCCGGCACGTGTTCGGCCGCTGGGACCGCTTCCAGGTCGAGTCGTACCTCGACTACCACGGCGAGAAGTTGGTGCGCCGCTTCGACGCCAACAGTTACCTGCTGCTGAACCGGGCCATGGACCTCCACGACGTCGCCCGTGACCGCGGTTCCCTGGACCAGGCGCTCGGGCGCCTGGCGCCGGTGCCGTTCCTGACCCTGAGCATCACCTCTGACATCCTGTATCCGACGGCCCAGCAGGCGGCCCTGCGGGACGCCGTGCGTGAGGCCGGCGGTCGCTGCGACCATCATGTGGTCCAGAGCCCGGACGGCCACGACGGCTTCCTCGTGGCGACCGACGAGGTCGGCCGGGCGCTGGGCCCGTTCTTGGAGGAGACCCACGCTGATGGCTGACGACGAGACTCCCGATCGGACCCCTGTCCCCGACCAGCAACCCGAGACGACAGTGGTCACGTCGGGCCGCCGCGAGGGCGAGACCTCGCTGGCGCCCGTGCTGTACCCGACGTCCACGTTCGCCTTCGAGAGCGTCGAGGAGGGGCGGCGCATGGCTACGGCCGTCGGGGCGGAGCGCTTCTACAGCCGCTACGGCAACCCGACCGTCAACGCCTTCGAGTCGGCGATCGCCGAACTCGAGGGGGCCGATGCCGCCCGGGCGTTCGCCTCGGGCATGGGCGCGATCAGCGCCGTGGTGCTCGGACTGTGCTCGTCGGGCGACCACGTGGTGGCCCAGCGCCAGATCTACGCCGGCACCCAGTTGTTCCTCCAGACGGTGTGCCCCCGCCTGGGCATCGACGTGACCTTCGTGGACGGCACCGAGTCCGGTGCCTTCGAGGCTGCCATCCAGCCGGGCCGCACCATGCTGGTGTTCGCCGAGTCGCCGGCCAATCCGCGCCTCGACCTCGTCGACCTCGACGCGCTGGGGGCGATCGACCGGGCCACCACGGTCGTCGACTCCACGTTCGCCACGCCCCTCGGGCAGAACCCGATCGCCCACGGCGTCGACCTGGTCGTGCACTCGGCGACGAAGGGCATCGCCGGCCACAACGACGCCACGATCGGCGTGGTGGCCGGCTCCGAGGACCTGGTGGCGTGGCTGTGGGGCTTCGCCGTGTTGCACGGCGCCAACGCCTCGCCGGCCGACGCCCTCAATGCCCACCGGGGCCTGCGCACGCTCGGGGTGCGCCTTGCCCACCAGACCGCCACCGCCCAGCGGCTGGCCGAGCAACTCGAGGCACACGCCGGCGTCGAGACCGTCTGCTACCCGGGCCTCGACTCGCACCCGCAGCGGGACCTGGCCGTCCGGCAGTTGCGGACCCCCGGTGGCCTGCTCACGTTCGACCTGGCGGGTGACGCCGAGACGGGCCGGCGGTTCGTCGAGTCGGTTCGGCTCGCCCACCGGGCGACCTCGCTGGGCGGCCCGGAGACGCTGGTCACCCATCCGGCCAGCACCACCCACGTGGGCCTCACGCCCGAGGAGATGGAGGCGACCGGCATCGGGCCCGGGACCATCCGGGTTTCCTGCGGCCTCGAACACGCCGACGACGTCGTCGCCGACCTCGACCAGGCCCTGGCTGCCGCCGTCTGAGAACCGTCGACTCGGGACAGGGCCGCTTCGGGTGGCTAGCATCGGCGGACCGGAGGGGACAGGCGAGCGAGGACGGATATGCGGGCAGCGCGGAGCAGGAGGGTCCCGGCAGCGTTGCTGCTGGCCCCGGCACTGTTCCTCGGCGCCCTGTGCTTCGCTGCCCCCGCCGCCGCCCAGGTCACGACCGTCGAGACCGTGCCCCCCGAGATCGACGACGAGGGCCGAACCACCTCCGAGCGGGTCGACCAGATCGTGCTGACCCTGCGGGTGGTCGCCGTCCTGGTGCTGGCCGCTGCCGGCGTCTACTGGTGGCAGACCCGGCCGGACCGGGTGGTACGTGCGGCGGTGGCCCGCGGCGAACTCGAGCGAGCCACGGCGCTGGTCGAGGAGGACGTGGGGGAGGGGGAGTTGCGGTCGGACCCGGTCGACGAGGTGGTCGAGGAGTCCGAGGAGGAGTCCGACGACGGTTCTGACGGCACGACGGGCGAGGCCCCGGAGACCGAGGACGGCCACGAGGAGAGACAGGCCAATGGGTCCGCTGCGCCCTCAGGGGGAGCACCGCCCCGGGGGCGTTCGTCGGCCGAGGTGTTGGCCGATGTGGCCGCGACGGTCGGTGACCGGCTGGCGCCATAGGGTGGAGGGATGGGCGATCAACTCGACCTGCCGGCCATGCTCGAGCGCTTCCGCGAGCGTGCCCAGGCGGTCCGCGACAGGCCGCTGCCGCCCATCGGCGGCGAGGAGCGGCTGCGGTTCATCGAGCAGGCACAGCTGGACTTCCAGGACTTCGCCATCATCGGGGACGCCGAGGCGTCGCTCGAGGACGGGATCCTGACCCTGCGGGTGGACCTCTCGGGGGACGCCGCCGGGGGTTGATTCCGAAGGGGGTTGACGCCGTTGGCTGACCGTCGGAGGTGGCAGCCGGGAGCGCCGAACCCGTGGGTCCGCCGATACAGTGGCGCCCGCTGCGGACGTAGCTCAGTTGGTAGAGCATCACCTTGCCAAGGTGAGGGTCGCGGGTTCGAATCTCGTCGTCCGCTCCACGCGAACCCCCTGCCCAGCAGGGGGTTCTGCGGTTTTTCTCCGCTCGAACGGAACGACGA
>LULX01000500.1_pt1 | contig 13257 bp, 12 predicted proteins | sample 729511 | NCBI WGS metagenome assembly LULX01 (sample SAMN03860278, study PRJNA289734) | marine metagenome | biome: seawater column; feature: ocean; material: water; isolation source: Red Sea water column Station 91 - depth 500m | place: Saudi Arabia: Red Sea | collected 2011-10-15 | depth 500 m
CCCATGGACTCCTCTCCCGGTTCCCCGCCGACGGCCCACCGGGGGGTGTGATGGGCGTCCCCGTCGACGACTTCGCCACGTTGATGGCCCTCGAGCCCCACGGACCCGACGTGTTCGTGGGCACCAGCCCCGACTACGACTGGGGCCGCGTCTACGGCGGCCAGGTCGTGGCACAGGGGCTGTGGGCGGCCACGTCCACCGTCGACGCCGACCACCACGTCCACTCGGTCCACGCCTACTTCATCCGTGGCGGCTCCAGCGACGAGCCGATCCGCTATGAGGTCGACCGGATCCGCAACGGGCGCTCGTTCGTCACCCGCCGGGTCGTGGCCCGCCAATCCGAGGGCGCCATCCTCAACCTGGCCTGCTCGTTCCAGGTCGCCGAGGAACAGGCCGACGTCCAGGAGTCGGCCATGCCCGACGACGGCGGCGATCCCGGCTCGGGCGTGAACGAGGACTGGGGACTGCTCGAGCGGCGACTCGTCCAACGCGGCGATGGGCGGGCCTCGGTCTGGCTACGGTTGCCGAGCGCCGAGGGCGGCGACCCGGCCCTCCACGCCTGCGCCCTCGCCTATGCCTCCGACGACATCCCGACGACGTCGGTCGCCGGCTCCCATCCCCGCATCGGCGAGGTGGGCCGGGGCGAGATCCCCTACGGCGACCTGTTCGTCGGCGCCAGCCTCGACCACACCATCTGGTTCCACCGGCCCGCCCCGGCCGACGAGTGGCAACTCCACGAGTTCCGCTCCCACGGCCTCAACGGTGGCCGTGGCCTCGGGATCGGCGAGGTGTTCGCCGCCGACGGCACCCACGTGGCGACCATCGCCCAGGAGGTCCTGCTGCGGGAGCGGACGCGTTGACCACGGTCCTCGTCCACCTCGCCGTCGACTACCTCGGGACCGACGGCATGGCCGGCCGGTTCCCCGGCGTGCGGTTCGTGCAGGTCGACCCCGACGGACCCGTCGACCCCGACGTACACGGTCAGGTACTCGTGACCCGCGGCGTGGACTCCCCGAACCTGACCGATGTGCTCGACCGCGGCGTCGAGTGGGTGCACTGCACCGGACACGGCATCGACGAGATCCCGCTCGACGCCATCGGCGACCGGATCCTCACCTGCGCGCGGGGCGCCACCGCGGTGCCGATCGCCGAGTGGGTCGTGGCGATGCTGCTCACGGCGGAGAAGCGGCTACCCGAGGTCTGGGTCGACGCCCCACCCGGCCGCTGGTACGTGACCCGCCTGGGCGGCCTCGCCGGATCGACGGTCGCCCTGCTCGGCTACGGGTCCATCAACCGGGCGGTGGCGGCCCGGCTGGCGCCCTTCGGATGCCGGCTGCTCGCCCTCCGACGCTCCGGCCAGCCGGTGGACGACCCGGGTGTCGAGGTCGTGGCCGACGCCGTCTCCGCCGTCGCGGAGGCCGACCACGTCGTGGTCGGCGTGCCCGCCACGCCCGAGACGGACGGCCTCGTCGATGCGGACCTCCTCGCCGCCTGCCGGCCCGGCGTCCACCTCGTGAACGTCGCACGCGGCTCGATCGTCGACCAGGAGGCGCTCAGGACGGCCCTCGACAACGGACAGGTCGGCCTGGCCTCGCTCGACGTGTGCGAGCCCGAGCCGCTCCCCGCCGGCCACTGGCTCTACGAGCACCCCGCGGTGCGGCTCAGTCCACACGTCTCGTGGTGCAGCCCCGACTCATTCGGGTCCATGGCCACCAACTTCGCCGACAACCTCGACCGCTGGATCCACGGCCGACCCCTCGCCGGGATCGTCGACGTGGCCGCCGGCTACTGACCGGCACAGACCGACGCCCTTCGACACCCTCGACAGGAGGACCCTCCGATGCCACTGACCGAACGCTTTCTCGAACTCCAGGGCCGGGTGCGCAACTGGGGACGGTGGGGCGACGAAGACGAACTCGGCACGCTCAACCTGATCACGCCCGAGGTCGTGCTGGCCGCACGCGACTGCATCCGCACCGGACGCACGATCCCCCTGGCCGTGCCCCTCGAGCAGGACGGCATCCAGGTCGGCTTCATCCCCGGACGGGACAATCCGACGAAGACGATGCTGATGGTCGACCAGGGCATGGACCCCGACGGCGACCCGGACCTCTTCCACACCAGCGACGACGCCGTGCACCTCGGACTCCAGGCCGGCACCCACTGGGACGGCCTCTGCCACGTCTCCTATTCGGGCCGGGTCTACAACGGCTACGACGCCTCGACGATCACGGAGGAGGCTGGAGCCACCCGTTGCGGCATCGAGCGGGTGACGTCGCTCTGCTCGCGCGGGGTGCTGCTCGACGTGGCCGCGGCCAAGGGCGTCGACCTGCTCGACTGCCCCTACGCCATAACCGCCGAGGACCTCGACGAGGCGGCCGAGTTCGGCGGCGTCGAGGTCCGGGCCGGCGACATCGTGCTGGTTCGGAGCGGGCGGATGCGTCTCTACCACGAGGGCGGCGGCATGGCCTACTGCCTCGGCCCGGGCCAGGACGGCTCCAACGCCGGGCTCTCGCTGTCGACGGTGCCGTGGCTCCACGAGCGGGACGTCGCCGCCGTCGCCAACGACACGCTGGTCCTCGAGGTGTACCCATCCGAGGACGTGAACCTGGCGGTCCACATGCTGCACGTGGTCGACATGGGCCTGACCCAGGGCCAGAACTGGGACCTCGAGGCGCTCTCGGCGGACTGTGCCGCCGACGGCGTCTACGAGTTCTTCCTCGCCGCCACCCCCGAGCCGTTCGTCGGCGGGGTGGGCTCGCCGGTCGCCCCGGTGGCGATCAAGTAGCTGCGCACCGGGGACGCCATGCACCGCCGTTGCAACCTGTTCCGGGAGCGGGTACCCGAGGCCGACGAACTGGGCGGGACGCGCCCGGCGACGCTCGACGTCGTCCTCGCCGACCAGTCGCCGCTCGGCCTCCGCGGCGGCACGGTGCCCGTACCCGACTGGGCGGCCCTGGCCTGGACCGACCCCGGCGATCCGATTCCCGACGGTGACACCACCTGGCTGTTCGCCACGCACGCCGCGTGGGACCGGGGTGGCCCCGCTGCCGTGAAACAGGTCTCGCTGGTCGTCCGACTGGCAGGCCTCGACGCCGACGCCTTCCGGGACCGCTACCGGCGCCACGCCGCCGTCGCCGAGGCACACCACGGGATGTCCCGCTACGTGCAGAACGCCGTCCTCGACGGGCCTGACGGCCTCGACGCCGTCTCCGAACTGGTCTTCGACTCGGATGTCGCCTGGACCGACGACTTCTACCGGCACCCCGACTCGCCGGCGGCCGTCCGGGCCGACGTCGAGGGGTTCCTCGACCTGCGGGCGACGACGTCCGCCCTGGTGGCCGAGACGGTGGTGCGGCCGTGAGCGGAGGGCGGATCGTCGTGGTCGGGTCCGCCAACCTGGACGTCGTGGTTCCGGTCCCCCACCACCCAGCCACCGGCGAGACCGTGCTCGGCGGTGACCACGTGCTGATCCCGGGTGGAAAGGGCGCCAACCAGGCCGTGGCCGCCGCCCGACTGGGAGGAGACGTCGCCTTCGTCGGCCGGGTCGGCGATGACGATGCCGGAATCCGGCTGCGGGCCTCGCTGGATGCGGCAGGCGTCGACACCACGCACCTCGACACGGACCCGGACACTCCGAGCGGCCTTGCCCTCATCGGCGTCGACGACGACGGCGACAACGCCATCATCGTGAGCCCGGGCGCCAATGCCTGCCTCGCTCCCGGCGACCTCGACGGCGGCCTGCTCGCCGACGCCGCCGTGGTGCTGCTCCAGCTCGAGGTCCCGCTCGACACGGTGTCCACCGCCGTCGCAGCCGCCACGGGAACGGTCCTGCTGAATCCCGCACCGGCCGCTCTCCTGCCCGACGGGTTCCTCGACGGCGTCGATGTGCTCGTCCCGAACCGGCTCGAACTGCGAACGCTGGCCGGTCGAGATGGCGACGAGGTCGACCTGGCACGATCGCTCGGCGTCCCGTCCGTGGTCGCCACCCTCGGCCCCGAGGGGGCACTCGTCGTGTCCGGCGGGTCTGCACGCCGGTTCCCCGCCCCTGTCGTCGACGCCGTCGACACCACGGCCTGTGGTGACGCCTTCTGCGGCGCCCTCGCAGAGGGGCTCGCACGCGGCCTCGACCTCGACGCGGCGGTCCGGCGCTCGGTCCACGCCGGTGCGCTGACCGCCACCCGGGCCGGCGCACAGCCCTCGTTGCCCACGTCGGCGGAACTCGCTGCCGCCCTCGACGACTGAACGCGGCAGACTCCCGCCATGGCCGGACGACCGCGCATCATCCTCGACTGCGACCCCGGCGTCGACGACGCCATCGCAATCATCACCGCGGCCCGCTGGACCGACCTCGTGGCGATCACCTCGGTCTCCGGGAACGTCGGCATCGAGCACACCACCGCCAACGCCCTGCGGATGCGGGACCTGCTCGACATCGACGTCCCGGTCCACCGTGGGGCCGAGCGGCCACTCGTGGCGGAGCCGTTCCACGCCCGCCACGTCCACGGCATGACGGGCCTGGCCGACGTCGAACTCCCGGTCCCCGACCTCGAGCCCGACTCACACGACGCCGTTGCGGCGATCGTGGATGCCACCCGGGCCGAGGAGGGACTCCACCTGGTTCCGGTCGGGCCGTTGACCAACATCGCCCTGGCGCTGCGCGCCGACCCCGGCATCTCCCGGCGGGTCGCCTCGATCACCCTCATGGGCGGGGGCGCCACCGGCGGCAACGTCACCGCCGCCGCAGAGTTCAACATCTACGCCGACGCCGAGGCCGCCGACGAGGTGTTCCGCTGCGGGGCGCCGATCACGATGGTGGGACTGAACCTCACCCACCAGGTCCGGATGGATGCCGGGCACGCCGACACCTGCAGGGGCTTCGGCCACCGGGTCGGCGACGTGGCGGCGAAGCTGGTGGACTACAACATCTCGGTCCACCGAGGCGGCGGCCTGCCGGGCAGCGGCGCCATGCACGACCCCTGCGCCGTACTGGCGGTCAGCCACCCCGAGGTCATCCGCTCCGAACCCCGCCACGTCGTGGTCGAGGTGGACGGCGCCCACACCCGCGGCCAGACCCTCGTCGACGAGCGTGGCCGGATGTCCGTCGAACCCAACTGCCGCGTCGCCTACGAGGCCGACGCCGGCCGGGCCCTCGAGCTCATCCTCCAGGCGATCCGCGAGGCACCCGGCGCCTGAGGCTCAGCGGGGCCGATAGATGGTGGCCACCCAGCCACCAGCCGTTGGCACCGCGGCCAGGACGACGGTGCCCTCCAGCAGGTGCCGGACCACCGCCGCGGCGTCGACGCGGGCCGGATGCATATCCCAGACGAGGCCGCGCTTGGGGTGGTCCTGGCGGGCCACCCAGTCCCCGGGGACGACCACGCCCGCCTCGACCAGCCGCTCCCCCGCCCCACGACCGGCGCCGTGCGACAGGCCCACGGAGGCCGCCTCCCGGGACGACCCCGGCACAAAGGTCCCGATCGGCACCCGTGGGCCCCGGGCCGAGAACCAGGTGAACATCCCGGGCGGCTCATTGCGGTCCTCGTCATCGACCGCCGGCTCGACGTTGACCCAACCGACGCCCGTCGCCGCCAGCTCCGCCACGGCCTCGACCAGCTCGCGGTGGTCGTCGGCCACGTGCAGGATGTCGACCTCGTGTCGTGCCACGGGGCGACGCTAGTCCCGGCGACGGCGCCCCACGCCGGTGCCGGTACGTTGACGCCGTGCCGACCCCAACCGGACCGCTGCGCGTCGCCGCGCTCGTCAAGCAGATCCCGAAGTTCGAGGATATGCGCCTCGGCGAAGACGGCCGGCTCGTCCGCGACGGCGTCGAACTGCACCTGAACGACTACTGCCGGCGTGCCGTGCGGGCCGGCTGCGACCTCGCCACCGCCACTGGCGGGAGCTGCACCGCGATCACCCTGGGACCGCCTGAGGCCCACACGGCACTGCGCGAGGCGATCCTCTGCGGCTGCGTCGGGGGTCTCCACGTCTGCGATCCGGCCTTCGCCGGCAGCGACACACTCGCCACGGCGCGCGCCCTTGCTGCCGCGCTCGAGGCGAACGGACCGTGGGACGTCGTCCTGTGCGGCCGCAACTCCGTCGATGCCGACACCGGCCAGGTCCCCGCCCAGGTCGCCGAACTGCTCGGCCTGCCGCTCCTCACCGGCGTCCGCGAACTCGACGTCGACGGACGCACCGTTCGGGCACTCCTCGAACACGACGACGAATGGGTACGGGCCGAGGTGGAGCTTCCCGCCGTGCTCTCGTGCGCCGAGCGCCTCTGCGACCCCTGCAAGGTCAAGGACCCCGAGGCCTGGGCCACCGTTGACGGCGACCTCCTGACGTCGGTCTCCGCGGCCGAGCTCGGTCCGGGCCCCTGGGGGCAGGACGGCAGCCCAACCAGCGTCGGCGAGGTCCGGCTGCTCGACGTGGCCCGCGCCGGCGAGCGACTGGAGGGGGCGGACCCGGAGGCGATCGAACGCGTCGCCGAGGTGCTCGGGCGGCGCGGCGCGCTGGACGAGCCCACATCGCACACGTCGACTGTTGCCCCACCCACGCCAGGCGGACCCGCTGTCCTGGTACTGGCCGAGCGGGGCCGGGAGTCGGTGACCGCCGAACTGGTAGGCGCCGCAGCGGGAATCGGCGCCACGACGACCGTCGTCGGTGACGGCGACCCCGGGACCCTGGCCGGACAGGGCGCCGACGCCCTGCTCAAGGTGGCACCGGACGTCGACGAGGAGGACCTGGCAGCGGCACTCGCCGGCCTCCTCGCCGACGACCCCCCGTGGGCGGTCCTCGCCCCGGGGACGGCCTGGGGTCGACAGGTCGCCGCCCGGCTCGCCACACGTCTGGGCGCCGGGCTCACCGGAGACGCCGTCGGCCTCGACACCCGCGGTGACCGCCTCGTCGCCCTGAAGCCCGCCTTCGGTGGCCGCCTGGTCGCCGAGATCACCTGCTCGTCACCGGTCCAGATGGCGACCGTTCGGCCCGGCGTCCTGCCGCGACCCCTGCCGCGGGCGGCGGACCCGGTCCCCGTCGTGGACCTCCAGGCCACGGCAACCGGCCGGGTCCGGGTCGTCGAACGCTGGCGGGACGACGACGCCGACCTGCTGGCCAACGCCGAGGTCGTCATCGGCGTCGGCCAGGGCGTGGAACCCGGCGACCTGCCACTGCTGCAGCGGTACGCCGACGCCCTCGGCGCGGAACTCTGTGCCACCCGCAAGGTGACCGATGCCGGCTGGATGCCGCGGGCTCGTCAGGTCGGGATCACCGGGCACTCGATCGCGCCGCGCCTCTACGTGGCGGTCGGCACCTCCGGCCGCTTCAACCACACCGTGGGCGTCCGACAGGCCGGCACGATCGTGGGCATCAATCAGGACCCGGACTGCGAACTCTGGGACTGGTGCGATGTGGGCCTCGTCGCCGACTGGCGGGCGGCCCTGCCGGCCCTGGTCGAACGGCTCGCCCCCTCGTCCGGCTAGTCCTGCATGGTGTCCACGCCCGCCGCCCGGAGGGCGTCGGCGTCGACCCACTCGAGCGTCAGCAGGTGGGTCGCCTCGAGGACCACCCGTGGGGCGAAGCCGGCCTCGTGGGCCTGCTGCCACCGGGAGGCACACAGGCACCACCGGTCGCCGGGACGCAGGCCGGGAAAGCCCGGCCGGGGCGTCGAGAGGTCGTTCCCCACACTGGCCGAGAAGGCCAGGAACTCCTCGGTCATCACGGCACAGACCGTGTGGACCCCGAGGTCGTCAGCGCCGGTGTTGCAGCAGCCGTCCCGGTAGAAGCCGGTCAGCGGCTCGTGGCTGCAGTCGACGAGTTCACCCCCGAGCACGTTGGTCGCCATCAGGAGGCTCCCGCCGCCGTGAGTTCCGCCAGCAGCCCACGAACCTTCGCCTCGACCTGGTCGCGCACCTGCCGCACCATCTCAACGCCCTGGCCCGCCGGGTCCTCGAGCGGCCAGTCCTGGTAGCGCTTCCCTGGCAGGACCGGGCAGGCATCGCCACAACCCATCGTCACGACCACGTCGACGGCGTCGAGCATCTCGTCCGTCAACCGCTGTGGCCGTTCGCCGGAGATGTCGATGCCGACCTCGTCCATGGCTTCGACGGCCGATGGGTTCACCGCCTCACCCGGGGCCGACCCGGCGGAGAAGACCCGGACCGAGTCGCCGCCGAGGTGGCGCATCCAGGCCGCCCCCATCTGGGACCGGCCGGCGTTGTGCACGCACAGGAAGAGGACGCCGGGGACCGGGGTCACGCCACGTCCCGGCGGCGGAACACCACGAAGCCGACGGCGGCGAACGCTGCGGCGTACAGCGCGACCAGTGCCCCGGCAGGGTCACGAGCGCAACCGTGGCGGCGATCACCCCGAACAGGCCCGCCACGATGCCGGTCCGGCCGATGACCGAGAGCAGGTCGAGCCAGAACCTGCCGTCGACGCCGGCCGTGGTCCCCCTCCAGACGGCCGCTGGCCAGAGGGCGGCGGCGAAGCAGGCGATGGCGAACATGGTGATCAGCGCCGAGCCGATGAACGCCACGAGGTACTTGGCGATCATGAGCCGATGGCGCCGGGGCTCCCAGAGCAGGACCTGCTCGATCGTGCCGTAGCGGTACTCGGCGCCGAGAAAGGAGGCACCCACGATGCCGCCGAACAGGAGTGCGACGGTCATGCCGATACCGCCGACGATGCCGTCCAGCCCCGGATACAACTCGGACCAGCCGTACCTCGACCAGGTTTCACGGGTCGGGCGCTCCTCCGACCAGTCGACGATGTCGCCTCCCCACGAGGACAGCAACTCGGTGGCCCCGAAGCCCGACTCCCGAGGGCCCGGATTCGAGTTGATGAACACCAGCACGCCGACGAGGACACCGATGCCCAGCACGGCCAGGACGAGGCCTCGGGCCATTCGGCGGGCCAGGAAGCGCTCGAGCTCGCTGCCGAGCAGCCGAACGAAGCTCATGCGCCCGACTCCCCCTCCGTGAGCGTGAGGAAGACCTCCTCGAGGTTCTGCCCCTCGATCCGCAGACCCCGCAGGTAGATGCCCTGGTCGGCCAGCACCCGGGTGATCTCCGCGGCGTCGTCCGGCGGGGACTCGACCGCCACGGTCCCCGAGCGCGGACCCGCCGCCGCCTCGAAGCCCGCGGCGAGCAGCACGGCCAGTGCCGCGTCGGCACCGTCGACGTCGACGATCGCTCGGTCTCGGGAGGCCGACGCCATCACTTCGCCGACACCACCGGCGGCCACCACTCGACCGTGGTTGATGATCACGACCTGGTCGCAGACCTGTTCGATCTCGCCCAGTTGATGGCTGGAGACGAATACCGTCTTGCCGGCATCTGCGAGGTCGCGCAGCATGCGCCGCATCTCGACGATGCCGGCCGGGTCGAGGCCGTTGGCCGGCTCGTCGAGGACGAGCAGGTCCGGGTCCTTGAGCAGCGTGGCGGCCACGGCCAGGCGCTGCTTCATCCCGAGGCTGTACTTGTGGAACTTGGTTCCGGCGGCGTCCGCCAGGCCGACCAGCTCGAGGGCCCGGTCGATGTCCTGACGCGTCCGGCCGCCGATCCGGGCGAGGAGGCGAAGATTTCGCCGGCCCGTGAAGTCCCCGAAGAACTTGGGCTGCTCGACGAGGGCGCCGACCCGGCGGATGGCGACGGCGGCACCCCTCGGCATCTCCTCGCCCAACAGGTGAACCCTCCCGGCCGTGGGCCGGATGAGGCCGAGGGTGCACCGGATGGTGGTGGTCTTGCCGGAGCCGTTCGGGCCGAGGAAGCCGACGACGCATCCCGGCTGCTCGATCCTGAGGTCGAGGTCGTCGACGGCGAGGGTGGGCTCCCCGCGGAAGGTTCGGTACTCCTTGCGGAGCCCCGCCAGGTCCAGGACTGTCACGGCGAGGACGCTAGCCCGAGCCAGTGTCCCGTCGCCGTCGGGTGGGGCTCAGCCCCAGCAGGCCTGTGACTGCATCCAGTGCCCTCGACCCTGCGGGGTCTCGTAGAGCAGGTAGGCCGCCACCTTCAACTGGGCGACCGGGTCGGCGATGGACACACCCGGGATGCCGGCGGCCTCGGTGCGCTCCTCCCAGAACTTCGGGAGGTGCTGGAACCAACCGGCGGCACGGCTGGACTTGTTGACGGCAAAGCTGAAGACGTCGTCGGGCTGGGCGCTGGACTCGCAGAACGCCACCTTCTCGGCCCAATCGTGGTCCTCGGGCTCGAGGTAGGTGCGGATCAGGTTGCGCAGGGTGGGGGTCGGGGCCGGCCGGTCCACCTCGTCGGGCTTGACCACCGGCCGGTGGGCGACGAACACGAGTTCCGGGACCGTGGTCGTGGGGGCGACGGGGGCAGCCAGCGAACCCGAGACGGAACGGCCGGCGTCCGCGGCACGACACCCGACCAGGAGGACCAGGGCGGCGAGCAACGCGACGGGCAGGCGGAGGGAGGGCGTCAGGGGCATGAGGTCATCGGCGGGCGGCTCCGGCCACACGGTGCGGCGGGCCACCTCGACCGTCTCGGGACGTGGAGGAAAGTGTACCGATGGGCCATCCGTGGGTCCGGATTTTCCCACGATGTGGGATGTGAATGGCGTCACGCGGCGACCCGCGGGCGATCACCGGCCCCGCTGCAGGCGCTCCGAACGACAGCACGGCTTGAATCTGGCAGGATTCCGGTGGACCAGCGACGAGGAAACCCGGAACGACAGGAGCACCATGTTCAGACGATCGGGCTACGCGTTCGTCGCCTGCACCACGCTGGCAGCACTACTGGGCTGTGGCGGAGGAGGAGGCGGCGAAAGTCGGAACATGGCCATCGACGTCATGAGCGAAGAGGAGGCGGACGCCGAGCTCGAGGCCATGTTCACCGAGTCAACGGCCGCCACCGAGACCGACGACGGCAGCCGGCAACTCGGCTTCGACATCGAGCAGCACGGCTGGTCGTTCGCCAACTACGCCGCCAACACCTCGCAGCAGTTCAGCACCGCCGACGCCATCGCCCTCTTCGGCGACCAGGCGGTCTGCGGATCGACCGACGGCGGCTGCACGCCGACCCCGGCTGCCAAGGAGTGGATCAACATGGTCGCCCAGGCCATGTCGGGCGGTGTTTGCGAGGGCATGACGGTCACGGTGCTCGACCGCTTCCTCGTCCGCAACGACCCCGGCGCCTTCGACATCCGCAAGGACCGTCAGGTCGAACGGTCGCTCTCCCGGCTCTTCGCCACCCAGTTCCTCGGCGACGTCATCGACGCCACCGCCCAGTGGCGGGCACAACCGGTCAAGGCGATTGTCGCCGAACTGGGACGATCGCTCTCGGACCCGCGCAACGAGCAGTACACGATCGGCATCTACTCGTCGCACGGCGGCCACAGCGTCCTCCCCTACCGCCTCGAGTGGGTCGACAGGACCAACGTGCGCGTCTACATCTACGACCCCAACTGGCCGGGTGAGATCCGTTGGATCGACATGGACGTCAAGGCGGACACGTGGCGGTTCGCCTTCGCCGCCACCAACCCCGACGAGGCCGCAGATGCCTGGGAGGGCGGCCAGGGGACCATCGACCTCACACCAATCAGTTCGCGCGAAGCCCCCTTCCCGGAACCCTTCTCGGGTGCCGGTAGCGGCAACTCGGGAGGTGGCCTGCTGCTCGCCGTCACCAGCGCCGACCGGAACTGGACGATCACCGACGCCGACGGCACGACGACGGATGGCGACGAGGCGATTCCCGGGGAGGGCGGCGTGGTCGCCTCCATCCGGGGGTCATTCGGGGTGACCACGGCGATCATCAGGGTTCCGACCGACGAGGTCGAGATCGAGACGGGCTCCGAGGCGTTCATCGCCGCACAGACGGACGCCGGCGTGGCATCCGTCGAACTGGACGCCGCCGGTTCCATCGGATTCGAGATCACCGAGGAGACCCAGGACCTGGCCCTCGACGTCGCCGTGGGCACCGCCGCCACCGTCTCGGTCGCCACGGCCAGCGAGTACATCGTGATCGAGAAGCCCGCCGACCTCGAGGTCGAGATTGCCGTCACCGAGGAGAAGACGGAACTCGACTACAAGGACGAGGCCGGCGTCGTCACCCAGGAGGTCGAGGTCGAGCGCAGTGCCGAGCAGCAGGACGTCCAGATCGACACTTCCTTCGAGGTCGAGTACACCGAACCCGTCGAGCTGCCCGAGCAGGTCCGTGCCGAGGAGCTCGAGCTCGAGATGGAGACCAAGGACGTCTACCTCGAGGACTTCGTCGAGGTCGCCACAAGCGAGGAGGGCGACACCTTCTACGACGTGCTCGACCAGGTGGATGCCGAGGAGCTCGACGACTGGGAGTTCCAGGCCAAGGCCATCGACCTCGGCTTCGAGGACTTCGACCCGTCCCGCGACCGCACCGACCAGCAGACCATCGCCGCCGACTACTTCGGTGGGGACCCGGTAGACCAGTTCGTTGACCCGAACAGCGGCTGCTCCCGCGTCGTGTACGCCAATGGCACCCGCGGCCAGCTCTGCCCGGACGGCAGCGGCGAGTGGAATGACGGCCGCGGCGGCGTCGAGCGCTGGGGTCCCGGTCGAACACCGGATCCCCGCGACCTCTTCGCCGGGAAGACCGCCCCCGACGAGGGCTTCGGCATGGGTGCCCCCGGCGAGCAGTTCCCCGAGGACATGCCCGAGGAGATGCGGGACCTCCAGCCCACGGAGTTCGACTTCGACGAGGAGACGGGCTGCGAGTACGTGACCTTCGAGGACGGCTCGACGGGCACGAGGTGCCGCCAGCCCGACGGTTCGTTCACGAACACGTTCACGGGCATCGACGGCGAGACCCAGGAGTGGGAGGAGGCCGGCTTCCAGGATCCGATGCTGCAGCCGCTTCGGATGCCCGACGAGCCGTTGTCCGCCGAGCACTCGGCCCGCTTCGGCCGCTTCGAGGAGGGCATGGGCGCCCGCGACTTCATCGACGAGATGATGCCCGGCGGCATGGACATGCCCGAGGAGATGCGGGACAAGGTCCCGGCCGTGGTCATGTTCGATCCCGAGACCGGCTGCGAGGAGGTCATCTTCGAGGACGGCACGGCCAGTTCCCGCTGCCGCAACGACGACGGCACCTTCACCAACACCTTCGTCGACGAGTCGGGCGAGATGCAGGAGTGGGCGGAGGAACCGCCGCCGATGATGGAGCGGCGCCGGCCCATGGACCCGCGCGACATGCCGGGGATGGGACCGGGCATGGGCATGCCCGGCGACATGATGCCGGACAACGTCCCCGAGGAACTCCG
>LULX01000317.1_pt1 | contig 13213 bp, 11 predicted proteins | sample 729511 | NCBI WGS metagenome assembly LULX01 (sample SAMN03860278, study PRJNA289734) | marine metagenome | biome: seawater column; feature: ocean; material: water; isolation source: Red Sea water column Station 91 - depth 500m | place: Saudi Arabia: Red Sea | collected 2011-10-15 | depth 500 m
CTATGGACCCGGCCGCGACCAGGGAATGACATCGACCCCAACGCAGGCAATGCTCGCCGCCGCCCGCGGAGAGGCCTACCACATCAGTTTTGGAGGTTCTAACGGCTTTCAGTTTGTCGACGATATCGCCAAGTTGTTTATCCAGGCAGCAAGACATGATATTGAAGGTTCAGACGTGTTCAATATCCGCGGCGCCGTTGCACACATGTCAGAGGTCGTGGCAGCAATTCATGCCGTATTGCCGGATGCTGAAGTCACCCATGAGTCCGACGGACTACCCTTTCCAGACGGACAGGTAGACACCGAACTTCGACAAACCCTCGGCCAGATTCCCGATACACCGCTTACAGTCGGTGTTGAACAAACAATTCGGCATTTTCAAGCTGCACTTAGCGACGGCCGCCTGCCGCGCTCGGCTTAGGGTAGCATCGCTTCAATTCAGCATCATAGATAGTCTTCGATATAGTACGAAACCACTTCTTCTAAGTTCTCTTCTTTGCTGAACCCCAAAGAAGTCGCCAAAGAATGTTCACAGTCCTGTGGCCAGCCCGCACAGATCTGTTCGATAAAAGGGTCGGGCTTGACAGTAATTTGGCCAAGGCTCCGATGCCCCGCCGCAGTATTTAATGCATCGATCATATCCTGAACTGAGACGGTATGACTGGGTAGACTGACTGCCCGATCATCCTTGAGTTGATTTTTTTCCAGCTCGTGTAGGCGGATAATATTGTCCACGATTGATCGATAACCCAGAAGTGGCATGACAGTATCGACCGACACCGGTAATTCAAAGTCTTCACCATTGAGGGGCTCACGAAACACACCACTGACAAAGCTGGAGGCGGCCTGATTAGGTTTGCCGGGTCTAATGATTACGGTGGGCAGCCGAGCTGAGCGGCCATCAATGTAGCCTTTTCGAGTGTAATCATTGATCATTAATTCACACATGGTCTTCGTTATCCCATAAGTTGTCTGAGGTGTCTGCTTGACATGATCACCGACAACATCGGGCATTCTTGAGCCTCCAAACACTGCGATGGAACTGGCAAATACCAATCGCGGCTGACTCTCTCGCGCCCGCAAAGCTTCTAAAACGTGGCGGCCACCATCCAAGTTCACCCGCATGGCCAGATCAAAATCCTTCTCGCCACCACCACTGACAACCGAGGCCAAGTGGAACACTGCAATATCATCCCGATCAATGAGACTTCTGACGGTGTCCCAATTGGATATATCGCCCACAACACGCTTGACTTGGATATTGCCCTCACGTTCATTAAATAGACCCGGCACGTCGACTGAATCAAATAACAACAATTCATCGATAGATGTCTCCTGTCCGGATACGTCCGTCAGGTGACCCTGATCACACAACGCGCGTCCGAGTCTAGCGCCTATAAATCCCATTCCGCCGGTAATCACTACTTTCATGCGTCTCGCCCCCAATAAACCTGAATTCTTATCTGCCTAATTCGCCTATTCGACTGAAGCACTAAGCAGTGATGGAGTTCGTTTGTGCCAGTCGGTATCATTTTGATAACGGCTTCCGATCTGGAACAATAGCGTTTCTTCCCATGGGCGACCGTTAAGCAGCATACCAATGGGCATACCAGCTTCAGTAAAGCCACACGGTACAGATAATCCCGGGAGTCCTGACCAGGAGAATAGATAGGTAAACCGAGTCAAGTGATGGGTGGTCGACAGCATATCTCCACTCTCTTCTATCGATGGCGCAGTGATCGGGGCTGTCGGTGTCAAAATCACATCGACCTGCTCCAGTATTCTATCGACCGTACGATTCCACATCTCTCTAGTGCGAAGCGCCGCGGCATAATCCCTTCCACTCACCTCGCGACCTAACAGTATCCGATCAAGCACATCACGACCAAAACCCTCCGGCGAATTCTCAGCTCGATCGCGGTGATATTCGTAGGCATCGGCCCAAACCATTGGCATCACAGATTGCTGTGCATGTTCAGCATCTTTGAGTTCAACTTCTACTATTTCCGCTCCCAGTTCAGCCAATTTGTGCGCACCAGCTTCCACAGCGCTGCCTACACCCTCTTCCAAGTTCTCCAAAAAGAATTTTCGTGGTAATCCAATCCGGCAGCCCTCGATACTTCGATCAAGAATATCGAGAAACTCCGGTTGCTCTTTATTGACGGAATAGAGATCTTTATCGTCGTATCCTGCCATCGCTGCAAACATACGAGCGACAATCTCAACAGACTCGCCGAGGGGTCCAACGGTATCAATTGTCGGGCAAATCCGGGTAAAACTACCGGTCATCGGTATCGAACCCATCGAAGGCCTAAGCCCGGTTACACCGTTAATGGCAGCAGGTGTTCGCACCGATCCCCCAGTATCCGACCCCACCGCACCAACACACATCTGCGCGGCAACTGAAGCCCCGGCGCCTCCGCTTGAGCCACTGGGTATTCGATCAAGATCCCATGGGTTCCGAGTCGAACCATAGTGAGGATTCTGGGTAGTCGATCCATAGGCAAATTCATGAAGATTGGTCTTACCCAATATCACGGCACCGGCATTACGCAACCGCTGCACAATAAGTGCGTCCTCTTCGGGGACATAGTCTGCGAAAAAGCTCGAACCATTGGTACAGGGTATCCCCGCGACATCAATACAGTCTTTTACCGATATCGGTAACCCGTTTAACACGCCACTGCTGATACCTTTCTCGCGGGCCTGATCAATCGCTTCTGCCTCTTTTAGGGCACTCTCAGCAATTACGACGATATAAGCATTTACGAGCGAATCAAACTGCTCAATGTTATCTAAGCAGCGGCGTGTTTCCTCGACCGCACTCTGACTAGCCATAGTGGTTCTCCAGGTATGTGTTCGCAGAGCACACTCCGCACATCCACCTCAGTCGTAGTGGACTTGCTGAATAGTAGTCCAATTGTGACGCCTACGGCATCGTTGCATCAAGCGCTAATAATTTAGACCTATTGTGGTTAGATTTCTCAATCGATATACAACATGACGCTGATACGCAGGGACTGCTATCCTTGACGAATAAAATACATCAATTTCATGCGGTGCTAGCAGCAGCGTTTAGATCGATAACCCGAACACAAGCCACTCGGAGAATACAATGCCCCGACCAAACCTAAAAAGCCTACTCGCTAGCGATAAACTTAAAGCCGGCCACTCCCTATTTGAGTTCTCCACACCGGGCATCGGCCAGATTCTTGGGGCCACTGGTATCGATTTTGTGTTTGTTGATATGGAACACTCCGGATTTGGTATCTCCGAACTTAAACAGCTGATTACGAGCCTAAGGGCGGCTAACTTACCAGCGCTGGTTCGACCGCCATCAAAAAGTTACCACCATATTGCTCGCGTACTCGATGTAGGAGCTGATGGATTATTGTTACCTATGGTTGCGACAGCGGATGAGGCACGTCAGATCGTCCAGCACGCCAACTACCCGCCGCGAGGACAAAGAGGAATTGCGTTGGGTATAGCACATGACGGTTATCGCGCTCAAGCGCCAGACGCAGCCCTGCGGTCCGCTAACCGTCGAATCGGCATTGCCGTGCTAATTGAAACTGTTGAAGGCGTAAAGAATGTCGATGAAATCGCTGCCGTAGATGGAGTCGACTGTATCTGGCTGGGCCACTTCGATCTGAGCGCCTCACTGGGCATTCCCGGTGAATTCGACCATCCAGACTTCCAGCGTTCGGAACGAAAAATTCGACAAGCCGCACGAAAGCACGGGAAGGCACTGGGCTTCCTCGTTGTATCTCCAGAACAGGGAATCGACCGATTTCGAAAAGGCTATGACGTTATCTGCCACCAAACAGATATCGGTCTATACCGACAGACATTAGCTACCGACATCGAAAACCTCCGCTCCGGTTGTAGTCGAAGCAAAGGCAGGAAAAAACAGTGAATAAAACACAATCTTTTAGGGTCGCATTATCTGGCGCATTTCAAAACGATGATGGCACTGCGGTATTCCCGATGTTTGATTTATCTCCATTGGAAAACGACACTGAAGTTGAATTTGAATATGTCGCTGGGATCGATGGCCGAATGACGGCCGAGTCGTTAGAGGATTTTGACGCGTTGGTCCTATTGCTCGAAAAATTTGATGCTAATAGTATTCCGCAAAGCAATCGCCTCGCACTCATAGCCCGATTTGGGGTGGGCTTTGATACTGTCGACGTAGAAGCCTGTAAACAGGCTGGAATTGCGGTTGGCATCACACCCAACGGAGTCAGGCGGCCTGTCGCGGTATCCGTACTGACCTATATTCTCGCCCTATCCGGAAAGCTGATGGCTAAAGATACTCTGGTACGAGGTGGTCCGCCAACATTTGCTCAAAGATCAGAACACATGGGCATCGGCCTTGTTGGCAAAACACTGGGCTCCATAGGACTTGGTAATATTGGTGCCGAGGTTTTTCGATTGTGTGCCCCGCTTGGAATGAACTTAATTGCTCACGACCCCTACATCGATCCAGTAATCGCACAATCGGTAAACGTTGAACTCAAAGACCTTGAAACAGTATTTCGTGAGAGTGACTTTCTAACGCTCAATGTTCCGCTAAATGAAGAAACCCATCACCTTGTGAACGCTGCCAGACTCGCATTAATGAAGCCAACAGCCTACCTAATTAATACTTCACGAGGCCCGGTTGTCGACCAACCCGCCCTGGTTTCCGCCCTAAGCCAAGATGTCATTGCTGGAGCTGGACTCGATGTATTTGATCCCGAGCCACCGGAATCAAATGACCCTCTATTAAAGCTCGACAATGTGATTCTGACTCCCCACGCCCTGTGTTGGACCGATCAGTGTTTTGCAGGTATGGGCGCCCAGGATTTGGAGCACGTATTTGCAATAAAAAATGGAGAAGCTCCCCAAGCACTCGCCGACCCATCTGTAGCTAATGAGCCGGTTTTCCAGAATAAACTCGAGCACTACCAAGAACGTTTTAGGGCTCAGTCAACGTAACGAGTCTGCTCAGAATCAAGCAACACTTGAACCCAATCCGAGGCTGTCGCGCCGGCTAAGACTTTCTTCTCATACTCGTTTTCAAGTTGAGTAACGACCGCAAGTGATTCAATCACACGATCGACTGTTGCTTGGGGCACCACGACCACACCATCTCCATCACCAACCAGGAGATCACCTGATTCGATTGGAACACCATTAATCGCGACGGGCAGGCCGACGGAACCCGGACCGAAAGAATAAGGAGAATTAGGAGATACGCCTGCACAGAAAACTGGAATACCCGCAGCCAATATTCCCTCCACATCGCGAACCATCCCATCTGTAACAATTGCTTTGAGCCCTTTGTTCTTGGCCATGATTGCAACGTTGTCACCGATGACTGCCGCACCATCATAACCTGCCGTCTCAATCAGCAGGACATCACCGGGTTGCGCCAACGCGATACCCGGCTGTACCGCGAGCATGTCCCTGGGCTCAACATGAACGGTAATGACAGCGCCCGCAAATGCCATCTGTCTATCGAGCGGCTTGATACGATGCTTCAATGCCCCGGTCCCATTCTGTGCATCGACGAGAAAACCGGTCGAAATACCTTCAAACGCTTCAATCTGAGCCTTGGATGGTCGACTAAAGTGCTGCCGGACCGTAAGTTTTACAGGTTCGCCAATCATCGATCTTTATCCTCAATTTTCCGATGGGTGTTGGAATCCAGTGGCTAGGAGATCATCTCTCACAGCCAATAGCTTTTCCTAAACACACAGTGTTCTGATATATATTATCCTGTGAATAAGCGAGAACCAAGGATGGGATTTCAATGAGCCAAACTATAACCCGGACTATTCGACTCAGTCCCGCCGACAATGTCGTTGTCGCCCGCGCCGCACTGCGAGCGGACACTCGCGTCGAAGAAGAAGGTCTAACCACCATAGAGGCCATTGACCCCGGTCACAAGGTAGCGACACAACCCATCAAAAAAGGGAACACCATACGTAAATATGACCAAATCATCGGTATTGCAGAATCCGATATTCGACCGGGTGAACATGTTCATACGCACAATCTTAGAATGGATGACTTTGATCGGGATTATAGGTTTAGCGAATCGGTCAGAGAGCTTGACTTCGTGAAACCTGAAGGCGCTGCAACATTCCAAGGAATTGTTCGTTCCGATGGCCGAGTGGGTACACGAAACTATATCGGTATTCTTACGAGCGTAAATTGTTCTGCGACTGTTGCACGACATGTTGCTCGGCGGTTTGAGAATGACATCATGGCAGAATTTCCCAATGTCGATGGTGTTGTTGCTCTCACTCATGACCATGGCTGCGGTGGCTGTGCAGGCATTGGCCTGAACTATATACAACGTACACTGTCTGGGTACTCCACGCATCCAAATTTTTACGCCGTTGTCATCATCGGATTAGGCTGTGAAGCCAATCAGATCGGCGCAATGATGGATGCCGAGAAACTTAACCCCAGTGACAAACTCCACGCTTATACAATTCAAGATTCCGGGGGTAGTGCTGCGGCAGCGGAAAGAGGCGAAGGTCTAATACGCGAATTACTCAGTGATGCAAACCGTGCTGAACGAACCACAAGGCCCACCAGCGATTTGATTCTAGCGCTAGAATGCGGCGGTTCTGATGGTTATTCTGGAATCTCTGCCAATCCCGCGCTTGGTGCTGCGGCGGACCTACTGGTTCTCAATGGCGGTACTGCCTGCCTAGGTGAAACACCAGAGGTCTATGGTGCAGAACACCTCCTCACAAGACGAGCCGTGAGCCCTGATGTAGGTCAAAAACTGGTGGATCGAATACAGTGGTGGGAAAACTACACCAAAGCAAATCATGCCGAAATGAACAACAATCCGGCACCTGGCAACAAAGCAGGTGGACTGACCACCATACTTGAAAAATCTCTGGGTGCTGTCGCCAAAGGAGGGACCACTAACCTGGTCGACGTCTATGAGTACGCCCAACCTATCACCCAAAAGGGTTTTGTTTTTATGGATACACCAGGTTATGACCCTGCGTCGATCACCGGCATGGTCGCAGGAGGTGCGAACATCACCTGCTTTACAACCGGTAGGGGCTCAGTGTTTGGTGGCAAACCGGTCCCTAGCCTAAAACTGGCGACCAATACACCGATGTATCTCCGCATGGAAAACGATATGGACATCAACTGTGGTGATATTGTGGATGGCACGTCGACTGTTGAAGAGAAAGGACAAGAGATTTTCGAAAAGATCGTCGCCTGTGCGTCTGGTGAGCAGTCAAAATCCGAGATCATGGGTATGGGCGAGGAGGAATTCGTCCCTTGGACCGTCGGTGCTATTTTGTGAACTTGAAGCTCAACTCCCCAAACAGTACGACTAAGATCTCCGCTGCTCGATACTACCGTTGGGAACACTGATAGATGCTCAGTAGAAGTCAACTAGATGATTACCACAGTAAGGGTTACGTGGTTCCTGAATTTCGTCTCGACAATGAGACACTGGATACCATTAAAGGTCATCACGAACGTTTAACCTCCCGTTGGCCTGAATTTCAAGACTATTGCCCAAGTGTACTGGCTTATGATCTGGCCTTTTTGAATTACGCCCGAATTCCAGAGATTCTGGATATGGTCGAACAAGTTTTAGGGCATGATTTTGCACTCTGGAATTCGAGTTTCTTTGCCAAACCAGCGCATAACGGTCGAGCAACACCTTGGCATCAAGACGGTGAATATTGGCCTATACGGCCCGTAGCAACCTGTACGGTCTGGATTGCAATTGATGATGCGAATACTACCAATGGGTGCCTTAAACTTATACCTGGTTCACATAAGAAGAATGAACTGTTGGCACACGAAACAAACCCTGATCCCAATTTAACGCTCAATCAAGAAGTCCTGAGTTCCGAATTTGACGAATCCCTGTCTGTAGACCTGATCCTCGAAGCAGGGCAAATGTCGCTCCATGATGTTCGAATGGTTCATGGTTCTGATGCGAATACATCTGCGTATCCACGGCGCGGGATGACATTACGTTACATGCCTTTAACCTCAGTATTCGATAGAGAACTCGCGGTATCGCAAGCTGAAAACATGGGTTTTAAAGCACATCAAGACCGTACACTCTTCCTGATGCGCGGAACAGATCAGACTGGCAAGAACGACTTTCGCTTGCGCTGGTAGTATCACTGAAACTCAGTTTATAGAAATTAAGGACCCAACTAATGACAACAATTAATCTCTCGGGGGTGATACCACCGATAACAACGCCCTTTGACGAAAAAGGAGAAATCAAGTACGAATCAATAAAAACACAGGTGGACTGGCTAGTAGACTCCGGTGTCAGCGGCATCGCCGTCGGGGGTAGTACTGGAGAAGGCCAAGCCCTTGAAGCGGATGAATTTAAACAGCTGATTGATACTGCACTTGAAGCGGCTGCTGGTCGGATTGACGTCATCGCTGGCATTATTAGCGACTCCACTCGGGAATCTGTTAAACGTGGAAATATGATTCAAGGCTCCGGTGTTGTCGCCCTGCAAGTCACACCAGTCCACTACGTCTTCAAGCCGACTGACGACGCCACCGTCGAGCATTTTCGAACGCTGACGACTGAAACCGATATGCCCGTTATTATTTATAACGTCGTTCCCTGGAACTACCTTTCACCTGAATTACTGTGCCGAGTTATGCGGGAAGTTCCTGGCGTAATTGGAGTCAAGCAAAGTGCGGGTGATATGAAGCTATTTGCTGACCTTATGATTTCTGCTAAGCAGGAAGACCTCATATTCAGCGCGGTAGACGGACTCCTTTACGCAAGTTATTGCCTGGGTGCCCGAGGTTCAATTGCCGCAATACTTTCTGCCGCGCCCCGCCCGAGCGTTCAACTCTGGAATGCAGTTCAAGCCGGAGACCACGAGACCGCACTAAACCTGCACGAAAAATTACTCGTCCTTTGGAACGCAATCTGGGGCGACAATCTACCCGCGACAACCAAGTATTCACAAACCCTTCAGGGTATACCTGCCGGACTACCTAGACAGCCAATGACTATGCCCGATGAAGACCAACAAACCCTAATCCGTGATGCACTTGTAGGTCTTAGCCTTATATAAGGCACACTCAATAATTTAGAACCAACTTCGAATCATGTGTAACCTGGCTTGTTACACATGATTCAACACGACATCTAACAATTCACCATTTCTTGCCTCGATCTCGGTCGAGAATCCACATTTGTGAAAGATCTTAGAAACCAACAAATTCTAATTGTCGGGACAAGCTTTCTGGTCCAGGCCGTTTACGTTGGTGTGCTATTCACTTTTGGCATATTTTTTCTCGAGTTTGAACAAACCTTTGGCTGGTCACGTGCGACCATATCTGGCGCATTCTCTGTTTTTCTCATTGCGACAGGATCAATCGGTGTGGTCATGGGAAAATTGAATGACCATTTTGGCCCCCAAAAGATCATGATCGCTGGTGCAATTATCCATGGCGCGGGTTATGCATTGATGTCTTTAATACAAGCACCCTGGCAGCTCTATTTTTTTTATGGGGTGTTAGCTGCCATTGGATTTAGTACTCATGACATTGTGACGTTATCAACCGTTGCGCGTTGGTTTTCCGATAAACGGAGCTTGATGTCGGGCATCGTAAAATCCGGTGCCGGAGCGGGACAATTTGTTATTCCTATATTACTGACGACGTTCCTAACGATTTGGGACTGGCGAATCGCTTGCCTGGTATTTGGAGCAATCTCTACGTTAGTCTTGACAGCTGTTGCCCAATTTCTGACTCGCAATCCACCGACAACAGATAAACAACCAGAACTAGGTACATTGTCTGCATCTGAATTTGGATATTCGCTGCGACAAGCTGTTCGTACCGCAAATTTTTGGATTCTATGCATTAGCCAGTTCCTAGTATTTTTCTGCTTAATGGTCGTGATGATTCACGTAGCACCCCACGCACGTGACCTCGGTTTTGATGCTATCCGCGCTGCACAAGTACTTTCCACAATCGGGGCAGCAAGCATTTTAGGTCGAATAATTATGGGCGGTACCGGCGACCGCTTGGGTGGGAAACACTCACTCACGATTGCCTACGTCATTCTGAGTCTAAGCCTGATCTGGCTGTTGTTTATCCGTGAACCGTGGGTCTTGTTTCTGTTCGCCCCAGTGTATGGATTCACTCACGGTGCATTTTTTACTCTGATATCGCCCACCGTTGCCGAACTTTTCGGGACTAAGGCCCATGGTGTGATATTTGCAATTATTCTCCTTCATGGGACTATAGGTGGCGCCATTAGCCCATTCATAGCGGGTCGGGTTTTCGACACGCTCGGCACATACCAGCCCGTATTTATTTGCCTGTCAGTAATTTCGGTTATTGGCCTAGTCCTCGTCCACTTTCTGCGCTCCGACAGTCTGACTAGAATTGGGGTAACCTAAACAGGCGTATAGACAGATTACGGTTTCTAATGCCCAACAGACGAACATACCGAATTGGTACTGGAGCTGGCTTCTCATCAGACCGGCTAGACCCAGCGATTGACCTAGTCAAGCGTGGACAGTTAGACGCTATCGTATTTGAGTGCGTTGGTGAGAGAACGTTGGCTTTTGGACACCGCGATCGAGCAAAGGACAGTAGTCGTGGCTATAACGCCCTACTTGAAAAACGACTTCGTGCCCTACTAGCCTTATGCCATATAAACGGCACCCGACTAATTACCAACATGGGGGTAGCCAACCCGGCCGCAGCGGCAAAAATTGCACATCAAATAGGACAAGAGCTTGGTTTAAACGGGCTTCGCATCGCCGCGGTGACTGGTGACGATGTCAGCGCCTTAATTCATGATTACAGCAAGCTCAGCGAACCAGCTTGTACAGTCGGTGAGACCGGCCGTTCAGTCATTGGCGCAAATGCTTATCTTGGTAGTGATGCGATCATAATGGCGTTGGAAGAAGATGCGTCACGGCTTGGTGCTGGGACCCTGGTTGGACACCTAATGGAATGTGCGGCGCAGGTCACGGGTGGGTATTTTGTGGACCCCGGATATAAATCTGTTCCCAATCTAGCCTATGTCGGTTTCCCACTGGCCGAAGTCAATTGTGATGGCAGCACTGTAATCACTAAGTTGGCAGGTACCGGCGGGAAAGTGAGTACCCAGACCGTCAAAGAACAAATGCTCTACGAAGTGCACAATCCATCGGCTTATCTAACTCCAGATGTGGTTGCCGACTTTTCCGGTGTTGAAATTTCTGATGAGGGCAATGACAGAGTGCGAGTTGATGGTGCTAAAGGCACGCCCCGGCCCAGCGAACTCAAGGTCACGGTCGCATTCGACGGCGGCTACCTTGCCGAAGCAGAAGTCTCTTATGCCGGCCCGGGTGCAGCCGAACGGGCCAGTTTGGCCGCAGATATTGTCAAAGATCGAATCAAGCAGGTCCACGGAATCGATGAACCCTGTCGCACTGACTTGATTGGCTTAAACGCGATCCATGGACTCGAGCTTGAAACCAATATGGACTCCCGAGATGTCCGCCTTCGTGCTGCATTCCGATGCGATGACCATGCGATCGCGGATACGCTGCTTTGGGAAGTGGAATCATTGTTGTGTTGTGGTCCGGCGGGCGGAGGTGGATACAGAGGGCGGATTGAACCCAGTGTTTTGACTTATTCAACCTTTGTTGATCGAAACCAGGTAGCGCCAGAAACTGAAATACTGATCGTATGACTCAAATTGTTGAACTTAGAACGCTGGCTCATGCGAGAGCGGGAGACAAAGGCAATCGATCGAACGTATCGGTTTTCGCCTATGACCCGAAAGACTTCGGACTTCTAGAGGCCCAAGTAACCGAATCTCGACTTAAACATCACTTCGGACACCTGTTACAGGGAACCATTCAACGGTTCGTGCTTCCAAAACTCCATGGCATCAACCTGGTAATCGATGATGCGCTAGGGGGAGGCGTCAACGAATCACTGAATCTTGATAGTCATGGTAAATCATGGAGCTTCCTGGTTCTGACTTTACCAATCGACCTTGATGCTAACTCCAATAATGAAAGGTACGACCCAGCCGGATAGCTTACGAATTAATGTCGACTAATCAATTTCCACTTTCCGGTACGCCGCAACATCTGGTGTTGGCCCAACTCCAGGAATTGCGAAATAGCGACGCTGGTTGGTATGGACCAAAAATGTTTATCGGAGGCAGTTATTTTGGTGGAGAAAACGTCCTTGAGCTGTCCAATAACGCAAGCCGGCTCTACCAAAATTACAACGCACTCTACGCCGGCAAGATGTTTCCCAGTTTGGTCGCTATTGAAAAGAAAGTCATATCATCATGCTTGGATCTCTTGGGCGCATCGTCTAATGGAGGAGGTTCCCTAACCACTGGCGGCACGGAAAGTCTGCTGCTGGCTGTCATGGCAGCCAGAAATTGGGCAAAAGTCAAGAGACCCACTTCAAACAAGCCTGAAATCTTGATCCCCGAAGCCGCCCACCCAGGATTTGATAAAGCAGCTCACCTGATGGACTTGAAGCCAGTTCGTCTTTCACAAAGCCCTGAATACCGCGCGGACACGACACAACTGGAAAATGCAGTCACGCCAAATACCATTATGATAATTGGATCAGCGCCATCATATCCGTACGGTATTACTGATCCAATTTGCAAGATTGCTGACATCGCCCAACGACATCAACTTTGGTGTCACGTCGATGCCTGCCATGGTGGATTTATACTACCGTTCGCCCGCCAACTAGGTCGAACCGTTCCCGAATTTGATTTCAGCGTAGCGGGAGTCACTTCGATTTCAGTAGATATACACAAGCTCGGGTATGCCAACAAAGGCGTATCCGCCCTTCTTGTTGCCAATTCTGAACTGCAAGAGTATCAACGTTATAGCTTTACAAATTGGCCCGCCGGGCTTTACACGACCATGGGTATTTCAGGTTCGCGTTCGGCAGGCGGCCTGTCTTCCGCCTGGGCCGTCATCAATCACCTCGGTACAGCTGGTTACCAAGAGATTGTTTCCGAAATACTGCAAGCTCGTGATCAACTGATAGCCGGAATAGAAACAATTAAAGGGTTGTTTGTGATCGGCAATCCCGACAGCTATTTGGTTGCGATCGGGTCAGACGATTTAGATGTTCTCGGGATAGATAACATGATGTCGGACAAAGGTTGGGTTACCAGTCAACTCCATAAGCCTCCTGCTATACATTTATTTCT
>LULX01000285.1_pt1 | contig 13204 bp, 12 predicted proteins | sample 729511 | NCBI WGS metagenome assembly LULX01 (sample SAMN03860278, study PRJNA289734) | marine metagenome | biome: seawater column; feature: ocean; material: water; isolation source: Red Sea water column Station 91 - depth 500m | place: Saudi Arabia: Red Sea | collected 2011-10-15 | depth 500 m
CCCTTGGGGAGAGGGCTGGGGTGAGGGGGTGAGGCCGCTCCCGACATCATGCCGAAGTCTTGAGTAAAAACAGATTACCGCCGCCGTCCACCTCTGCCTCAAAATCCGGAGCCACCAGTGCGGTGGTCTGCGCTTCCACAATCAGAGCCGGGCCTTCCACCCGATTTCCGGGAACCAGGTCTTTCCGGAAAAACACAGAAGCCTGCCGCCGTCCGCCCTGCGAGCCAAAGTACACCTCCCGAAGTTGATGGCTTGTCACCGTTTCGGTGGCCGTTGTCCGCAAAATGGGGGGAACGGGCTGGACTTCGGTGGAAACCGTCAGCGACCAGCTCATCACTTCGATGACCATCTCTGGAACCGAGCGGTGGAACTGCGCCCGGTACGCCGTTTCGTGGTCTGCGACCAACTGTGGGAGGTCGTTCTCAGTCAGGTCTCTCGCAGGCAAGGGAACCTCGATTTCGTGCCCCTGCCCCTTGTAACGAATGAAGGCCGTGCGGACCTCGTTCAAACGTTGGCCGTTGGCTCCGCGCTCTACAATTTTAGTTGCATCCTCAGACATCCTCCGCAACAAGCCATTCACCCCAACAAAGTCAAAATTCCTCAGCGTGGTGTAGTGGCTCCGCACCAGCTCGTAGGAAACCGGAGCCGCCAAAAAGCCGATCGCCGAGCCGACTCCTGGATCCGGCGGAATGACGATGCGGCTCACACCCATCTTTTCAGCAATGCGGGTGGCGTGCAGGGGGCCGTTGCCGCCGAAGGCGATCATCGTCCTCGCATTCAGGGATTTGCCATGCTCCACTGCATGAACCCGCCCTGCGCTGGCCATGTTCTCGTCCACAATCTGCGACACTCCATGCGCGGCTTCCTCCGCCTCCAACTGCATGGGCTGGCCAACATCCCTCGACACCGCCGTTTCTGCGGCATTCACGTCCACCCGCAAACGCCCTTCGGCAAAGGCATCCGGGACAATGTAGCCCAGCGTCACGTCGGCATCGGTCACCGTGGCCCGTTGTCCGCCGCGAGCAAAGCAGGCCGGGCCGGGTTCCGATCCGGCGCTTTCCGGGCCGACCGTGATGCGCTCCGCTCCCCTTCAAGAAACGCTCGGCGCGGGCGATCTCGAAATGCCGGGAGGTCTGCGGTAAGCCGTCGTCAATCAGGCAGACCTTGGCCGTGGTGCCGCCCATGTCGAAGGATACCACACACTCCAGTCCGCACTGCTCCGCCACCTTGGCGGCCAGCACCGCCCCACCGGAAGGTCCGGATTCCACCAGCCGGATTGGAAAGCGGATTGCTGTTTCAAAGGTCGTCATCCCGCCCCCGGAAGTGATGGCGTACAGCGGGCAGTCAAAACCTTCTTCCGCAAGCGCATTGGCGAATTCCCGCAGGTAGGTCGCCATCAGCGGCTGGACGTAGGCGTTGGCGACGGTGGTGCAGAGCCGATCGTATTCTCGGGCCTCCGGGCTGACCTCCGAGGAGAGTGAGACAAACCAGTCAGGGCGTTTTGCGGAAATGAGTTCCGCCAGGCGCTGCTCGTGCGCCGGATTCGCGTAAGAGTGCAGCAGTCCGACGGCAAGGCTGTTTACCTCCAGTGCATCGAATTTCGCCAGCAGTTCGTCGATCCCGCTTTCTTCCAGTGGCTCAAGCACCTCCCCGGAAGCCAGCATACGCTCCGGCACCGTGAGGCAGCGTTCTCGCGGCACCAGCATGTCCGGCTTGTCCAGCAGGATGTCGTACTGGTTGTAGCGCCGCTCGTAGGCGATTTCGAGGATGTCCCGGAACCCCTGTGTGGCGATCACGCCGACGGTGGCCCCTTTTTTTTCGATCAGTGCGTTGGTGGCCAGTGTGGTGCCATGGATGAAGGAACTGACCTGCGCGGGAGAAATTCCGGACTGCTCCAGCGCGAGCCGCACACCCTGCATCGCGCCCTCGACCGGATTGCGCGGGGTCGTCGGGGTCTTGGCGGTGACAAAGGTCGTCGCCGTTCCTGGAAGCTCCAGCGCGACATCGGTGAAGGTGCCGCCAATATCAACGGCCAGCCGAGCCTTTTTTTTATTATTTCTTGAATTCGACTCCAGCATGCCGTCGACGAAAACATCAATGCTAACTAATCATCGTTTGGTTAATCCCAGTTTTTCCCTGGTCTCCTGCGGGCTGAGGATTCGGCCTCCAAGTCTTTCAATGATTTCCACTGCTCTTTCAACCAATTGTCCGTTGCTGGCAAGCACGCCTCTTTCGAGATAGAGGTTATCTTCCAGTCCAACCCTGACATTCCCTCCCAGGATCATTGCCTGGGCGACCATAGGCATTTGCATCCGTGAAATACCAAATCCTGCCCAAATGGCGTTTTCCGGGAGCATGTTTCTAAGCGCCAGCATATTTTCAGTATTTGCTTCAGCAGTCCAGGGAATACCCATACAAAGCTGAAAAAGCGGAGGGTCGTTGATCAAACCTTCCTTGATTAACTGTTTTGCAAACCAGATTTGTCCAAGTTCAAAAACCTCAATTTCCGGTTTTACTCCCAGGTCCTGAATTAGTTTTGCCATTTCCCTCAGCATTTCGGGAGTACTTACGTAAGCGTTTGAGGCGTAGTTTTGTGTTCCGGCATCAAGAGTACAGATTTCCGGAAGCAATTTTTCAACATGTGCAAGCCGCTCTTTGGGAGTAGCCATATCGGTCCCGGGACCGCCTCGTCCCGGATCATCGGGATCAGGAAAATAGTCTCCGCCCATGCCGGCAGTAAGGTTAAGCACCACATCCGTTGAAGAGGCACGGACTCTTTCAACCACTTCCTGATACCATTCCACTTTGCGTCCTGGCTCACCTGTTTCCGGATTACGTACATGGATATGCGCAACTGCCGCACCTGCTTCTGCGGCTTGGATTGCGGCATTGGCGATTTGTTCAGGTGATTTTGGAAGATCAGGATGTTTTCCGGCAGTGTCTCCGGAACCTGTTACTGCACAGGTAATGATAATATCGTAATTCATGGTTATCCTTTGTTAGTTATACACTTTCGTTTTTTAATGCTCTTATCCCTTTTCCGGCATATTCCGGAACTGACAGATTTTGATGTCCTTTCCAGATTTTTTCAAGTTTATCATAAATAGCCGAGCCCATCTTCACCGCTCGACTTTTTTCAGTATCCACATGCAGAAACATGTGCTCTCCTGTTGCCAGCACTTTTCCGGAAGGAGGATGGAGCATTATGTGATTTATTCGGATACGTTTTTCGTCAAAACCCAAAAGCTGAGTTTCCACCTTCAACGGTTCGGAACCTCCAACTTCGTTCAAATGTCTGATGTGCGTTTCCACCGTATAAAAGGAAAAACCCTGCGAGCGGTATTCTTCGTCCATTCCAATGAATTGGAGCAGTGCGTCACTGGCATCACTGAAAACCTGGAGGTATCGGCTTTCATTCATGTGTCCATTGTAATCCAGCCAGTCGGGCAGGACTACTGATTCATACATCAGTAAAGGTTTTGAAAAGTCCGGCTCACTGGAAACAACTCCGGAGTGTGCTTTGTTGTAAAGTTGTTCCTCATATTTTTTGAGTACAGAGCCTGCCCCCCAATCCTGTAGTTTAAGCCCCTGCATGATGGCTACCAGATTATCATCACGAATTCTCTCCAGTTCACGAATGGAGTGCTTACCGGACTGCTGATCTGATTGGTCAACAATTTTGTCAATTAATAGCTGATTCAGTTCCGGTACATCCATCAGCTTTGTCCAGGGCCAGCTTAAAGTGGGCCCGAATTGTGAGATAAAATGCCGCATTCCGGCTTTTCCTCCGGCCACACGATATGTTTCAAATAAACCCATTTGTGCCCAGCGCAAACCAAAACCGAAACGGATCGCGTCATCCAATTCTTCTGTTGTTGCGACATCATCATTAATCAGCCAAAGCCCTTCACGCCAAACTGCTTCCAGCAAACGGTCGGCGATAAAGGCGTCAATTTCCTTGCGCAAAATCAAGGGCTTCATGCCGATGTTCCGATACAATTCTGCCGCGAGTTGTTTTGCTTGCTCAGAAGTTTTTTCGCCACCGCAAATTTCAACTAAAGGCAAAAGATACACGGGATTAAAAGGGTGTCCGACCATGAAACGCTCCGGACATTTCATTTTGGTTTGCAGCATAGTTGGTTTGATTCCAGAGGTTGAGGAACAAATAAGCGCGGTTTCCGGAGCAAACTGTTCAATTTCTTTCAAAATCGAACATTTGAATTCTGGATTTTCCGGAACACTTTCCTGAATGAATGGAACACCTGAAACCGCATTTTCTATGGAATCAACAAACTCCAGCCTTCCCTGTTTCAGCAACGGAGCCATTGTTAATTTTGAATACGCACTCTCAGCGTTGGAAAGCATTTCGTTCAGGTTTTGCTCTGCCTCCTTGGAGGGGTCAAAAACTTTTACATCAATTCCGTTCAATAAAAAACGAGCGGCCCAGCCTCCTCCAATGACTCCGGAACCTATGACTGCGGCTAATTTTATTTTCTCACCCATTGTTAAAATATTACAAGAATACTGCTATAAGCTAAAACGTCGAGTGCCTGACTGCAGCAAATGTGGTAATGCTACGCCAATCATTACCAGTATTGCGCCATTTGCTTTGATCCATGTAATTTCTTCTCCAACGAACACCGCGGCAAAAATAAATCCAAAAGGTATTATCGAAACAAGAAATAAACTGGCCATCCCAACCGGAATGTGGCGCATTGCCTTGTTGTACAAAAAGAATGGAATGGACATAGAAATAATCAGATATATCAAAGTGAGCTTTGTTTCAAAAGAAATATGTACAGGTGGAACAAGATTACCGGATAAGAACATGTATGCAAATATAATTAGTGTTGCAGAGATCATCTGGCTTGCGGTAACTTGAATTGCCGGAACATCAGACAACATAATTTTACGTGTCAGCAATTGACTCACAACCATCACACAAAATACCATAAACAATAACATATTTCCCCAAATAGTCTCAGCTCCTTTTAGCTCTTCGACGGAAAAGAATATCGAAATTCCTAAAACAGCCAGTACCGCACCTATCCAGACAGAAACCTGTATATCTTCTTTAAAAACAACTCTCCCGAGGATGGACTGTGAGAATGGCATCAGTGCCATGATAATGAGAGTATTAGAAGCGCTCAGAACTGTGAGCGAGGTGACAAAAAGCAGGGAGGTCAGCCCGGGATCAAGCAAGCCAAGCATAAAAGGTCTCCAGCCAATTTGTTTCAGACTAAATCTCCTGACACTGAAATAAGCGACTAACAAAAGTATAATTGCAGCAAAGAAAACTCTTATAAAAGCAAGCTGTGGAGCGGCAATTTCCTCCAGTGCTATTTTACCGGCAACAGGATTCATCGACCAGAATAGACTGGCCACAAGCATGATAAAATATGCTCGATGTAACACCATAATAATTTTTGTTGAAATGAAGTTCGATTGCTTGTTAAAACAGATTAAGAATTATCTGTCTTTATTAAAGTCAAAAAAATTTAAAATCCTCGCAAAAAAATATTTTTATCTTGTTGAGCTTTAATAAATGTTTTACAAGAGATTAGCAAATTTTTATATTGATCATTTTTTATCATAGTCATTAGTACAGTTTATGAGTGAATTGTCACAGCTGCCTTCCTTGAATTTCCTGCTCACGTTCGAAACCGTGGCGCGTCATTTAAGTTTCACAAACGCAGCAAAGGAGCTTTTTATCACGCAAGCGGCAGTCAGCCATCAGATTAAAGTTCTTGAAGACTACCTTGGGGTCAAACTGTTTTTACGTGAGAAACGTAAAGTGTATCTAACTGCTGAAGGACAAAAACTGCTGCCTTCGGTTGTGAGTGGATTGCAAGGTATTTCAGACAGTTTGGAGAACATATGTAACTACGATTCCGAGGATACATTGGTGGTCGGAGTCGGTTCATCTTTTTCAGCCAATTGGCTTGTGCATCATCTTGGTGCGTTTTACCAGCAGTATCCTGAAGTCAACCTTCATCTGAAGATTTCCAATAATGATCCGGATTTTGAAACTGAAGGAACTGACCTGGCTGTAGTTTGGGGACAGGGAGAATGGTCGAATCTGTTGTTTGAACAATTGATGGTTGTTGAATTTACGCCGGTCTGCAGTCCTCAATTACTGAATGACAGATTTCCCCTGCATACTCCTGAAGACTTGATTCACTATCCTTTGCTGGATGATCCGGATTATGATGTATGGAAAGAATGGCTTGAGAAAGCAGGTATTCCGGAGAGGAAATACCGGCGGCGTACAATCATCCGGGATTCAAATGTGCTTATCCACTCGGCTCTTGACGGTCACGGAATCGCCCTCTGCGCGGTTGGAGTTGTACAGGAATATCTGGATTCTGGAAGACTGGTCAGACCCTTTGAGCTTTCAATTACAGCAGGAGGTTTTTACTATCTGCTTTATCCGGAAAAAGCCTTACGAAAACCACTCATGCATCTTTTCAAGGATTGGCTTATTGATGAAGTGCGAAAGTCTGAAGCTTATCAATCTTCCAAAAAGCCGCTTTGATAATGTTATTGGAATTACAGATATGGACAGGATTGAGTCCGGTAATATTGATTTACGCACTGTTGGCCATCTTAGTAGCGGCGATAATTCGTGGATACAGCGGATTTGGATTTTCCGCCCTGGCAGTTACCAGTTTATCGCTGATATTGCCTCCATCCGAGGTGGTGCCCACCGCGTTTTTGCTTGAAGTGGCAGCCAGCATATACATGCTGCCGCTGGTTTGGCGGTCGATTGACTGGAAAATGTTAAACTGGCTTGTGCTGGGAATCTTAGCTGGAACTCCTGCAGGATTATTTTTTCTAGCTGAAGTGCCACAGGATCCGATGCGTTTCACCATTTCCGGGCTTGTTCTTGTTGCTTGTGTTTTTATCTGGAAAGATTTCCGGATACGCGGTGAGGGAGGCTGGCGACGATTTTTAACTGTAGGCTGTTTTTCCGGACTTGTGAATGGTGCAGCAGGAATTGGTGGTTTGCCGGTAGTCTTATTTTTACTTGCCAGCTCAATTGGAGCAGATGTTATTCGAGCTTCTATTGTAGCATTTTTATTCTTTTCCGGAATCTACGCCACCATCATTTCCGCGAACCAAAATCTTCTTTCATCAGAGTTACTGGTGCGCAGCGCTCTGTTTTTGATTCCTTTGGCTGTTGGTGTCTCTCTTGGTAACCGACGTTTTGTTAAATCAACTCCGGAGTCGTTCCGCAAGTTTTCAATATGTTTACTGATTTTATTATCATTAGCAGTGATTCTTCGTGGTGTTCTGTTTTGAGTAGAAAAACATTCATTTTTTTATATGATTTCACATTTCTGACTTTTCACAAAATATTTAAGATATAAACCTTTTCCGATGATGAAAAATATGAAAATCCGTACAGAATTCCCCCATAAGACACGCACAATCAGTCATATCTGGATTCCCATGCCTGACGGCTGCAGACTTGCCGCCAGGATATGGCTTCCTGAAGACGCTGAACTGCATCCCGTCCCGGCGATCCTGGAATACATTCCGTACCGTAAAAACGACGGTACGGCAGTCCGCGACTCAATCTATCATCCTTATTTCGCGGGACACGGTTACGCGGCTGTTAGAGTTGATATGCGCGGCAGTGGTGATTCTGAAAGCGAACCTTCCGGGGTTCTGCAGGATGAATACGTACAGCAGGAACTGGATGATGGAGTATCCGTAATTGAATGGCTGGCCAGGCAGCGGTGGTGTGACGGCAAGGTAGGCATGATGGGCAAATCATGGGGAGGGTTCAACTCATTGCAGGTGGCCGCGATGCAGCCTCACGCACTGAAGGCGATCATCACAGTTTGCTCAACAGATGATCGTTACGCTGATGATGTGCATTACAAAGGCGGCTGCATCCTGTCCACTGACATGCTGGGATGGAGTACTACCATGCTTGCCTGGAATGCACGCCCTCCTGATCCTGAAGTGCTGAGGGACGGATGGCGCAAAGCCTGGCTGGAGAGATTGGAACAGACACCATGCCTGGTCAAGGAATGGCTGAGCCATCAACATCGCGACGATTACTGGAAGCATGGTTCGATTTGCGAAGATTATTCTGCAGTACAGTGCGCGGTTTACACGGTTGGAGGCTGGGCTGATCCCTACAGCAACGCCATTCCAAGAATGCTGTCCGGGCTTTCCTGTCCCCGCAAAGGGCTGATCGGTCCATGGGCACACGAATATCCCCAGCGTGCATTGCCGGCGCCACAGATTGGTTTTGCCCAGGAATGCCTGCGCTGGTGGGATCACTGGCTGAAGGAGACAGACACGGGAATCATGGATGAACCAATGCTGCGAGTCTGGATGCAGGAAAGTGTTGTTCCTAAAACTTTTCATCAAGAACGCCCTGGTCGTTGGGTGGCTGAACCGCTTTTGACGCCTCACAATCTTGAATCACAGTATTTTTATTTAAACAGTGATGGTCTCACAAATAAGTTTGCTGAAGAAAAGTCCCTTAGAGTTCCAAAAACACAAGCGGTAGGTTTTGAAGGCGGTATGTGGTTCCCCATGGGAATACCGGGAGATTTTCCCGGAGATCAGCGTTATGCTGATTCAAAGTCATTGTGCTTCACTTCAGAGCTTTTTACCGAAAGCAAGGAAATATTGGGTAATCCGGAAGTTAAGCTTATCCTGACCAGCGACAAACCCCAGGCTTTGATAGCGGCTCGCTTGTGTGATGTTTCACCTGATGGATCTTCCCTGCTGGTCAGCTGGGGCTTGCTGAACCTTATTCATCGCAACAGTCATGAACATCCTGACCCGTTAATACCAGGGAAGCAATTCAATGCAAATGTACGGCTGAACGCCTGTGCTCATTCGCTGAAGCCAGGACATCGCTGGCGGCTCGCACTTTCTTCCGCCTACACTCCTCACGCCTGGCCCAGCCCTGAACCAGTGGAACTGGAAGTTTCACCAGGAAACGAAACTTATCTCCATCTTCCGCTCAGGACTGTTCGTCCTGAAGACGAGCTTCTTGCTGATTTTGCTCAACCGGAGTGTACACCACCTTTGGAAACTGAAACAGTCCGCACTCCCAGCCGGAACCGAACTGTACGGCATGAATTGATCGAGGATCGTTATACTCTTACAGACAGTGTTGACAGCGGACGCATCTGTTTTCTGGATGATGGACTGGAAATGGAAGATGTCAGTAAGGACACGCTTTCACTGGTGGAGGGTGACCCACTGTCTTTGAAAGTAAGTTGTGAACGCAGCGCAGGAATCGGACGTGCTGACTGGCAGTGCCGTGCCGATGCCTCCGGAACTATGACTTCTACCTCCGGAGAATTTCATGTCAACTCAAAACTGGAAGTATTTGAGCGCAAGCAACGCATATTTGTCAGGAATTGGGATTTCAGCATTCCCAGGAATAGCGTCTAAGTTTTACCTCAAAGTCATTATTTACTTGACTTTTGCTGAGATCATGTCATAGCCTACAACTTGAATTGAATTTCAATGCGTTTTTGAACAATTACTATTGTTTGGAACGCCTGTAAATTCAGTTCAAATGTTGTCATTGATAAACAGTGGCGTAACAAAGATTAATTCCAGGAGATAATTATGGATAATCAAATTAAGCAAATGAAAGAAGAACTGATTTCCGGCAAGATAACTCGCCGAGAATTTGCCCAGCGTTTGATTGCTTTGGGCATTATCGGGTCAAGCGCGGGAACTTTGCTGACATGGGCTGATAAAGCCCACGCAGCCAAGCGTGGAGGACGTTTGCGTGCCGGTATTGCTCATGGATCCACCACCGATACGCTGGATCCGGCGACCTATGAAAACGGCTACATGAGTAAGATCAATTATGCCATCCAGAACCATCTTGGCGAAGTGGATCATACGGGAAACATGTTTCCGGAATTGGCGGAAAGCTGGGATCCTCAGAACGGTGCGAAAACTTGGGTTTTTAACCTGCGTCGGGGCGTGGAGTTCCACAATGGAAAGACACTGGACTCCGATGACGTGATCGCTTCGTTTCAGCACCACATGGGCGAAACCAAGTCCCCCGCGAAATCACTGCTGAAGCAAGTCAGCAGTATTCGTAAGGATGGTAAGTACAAGGTTGTTTTTGAACTGACAGGAGGTAACGCTGATTTTCCTTTTGTTGCTTCAGATTATCACATTGCCATCAAAGCATCCAAGGACGGCAAGATTAACCCCACGGACGGTATAGGTACCGGTGCCTATGTCCTCAAGGAAATGGAGATGGGAGTGCGCTTCTTCGGAACACGCAACCCCAATTATTTCAAGCCGGACCGTGGCTGGTTTAATGAACTGGAGATGCTCTCCATCGTCGATCCTACTGCCCGGAGCAATGCCTTGACTACCGGAGAAGTTGATGTCATCGACCGTGTCGATTTGAAAACCGCCCACCTGCTCGCACGCAAGAGTGGAATCAAGGTTGAAGAAACGACCGGTACCAAGCACTACACCTTCCCGATGCGTACGGACACTCCGCCGTTTGACGACAACAATGTCCGTATGGCGCTCAAGCACGCAGTTAACCGCGATGAGATTGTGGAAAAGGTGCTCTTCGGACACGGGGTTGTTGGAAACGATCATCCGATTGCACCCTCAAATCCTTTTCATGCCGCCACATTGCCGCAGCGCACGTATGATCCTGATAAGGCACGTTTCTACGCGAAGAAGGCAGGGGGTAGCATCAAGGTGCAGCTTTCTGCCGCAGACGCTGCTTTCCCCGGTGCAGTCGATGCTGCTGTTTTGTATAAGGAACACGCTGCTGTTGCCGGAATCGACATCGAGGTCATTCGGGAGCCGAGCGACGGTTACTGGTCAAACGTCTGGATGAAAAAGCCCTGGGGCGCCTGTTACTGGGGCGGCCGTCCGACAGAGGACTGGATGTTTTCAACTGCATATATGGGCGGAGCGTCTTGGAACGACACTTTCTGGAAGCATGACCGTTTCGATAAGCTGCTCATTCAGGCACGTGCGGAAACAGACCAGAATAAACGGCGCGAGATGTACTATGAAATGCAGCAGATAGTGCGTGATGAAGGAGGAGTCGTCGTCCCCATGTTTGCCAACTATGTCTTTGGGACAACAGACAAAATCGAGCATGGAACTTTGGCCGGGAACTGGGACTTGGATGGAGACAAATTCCACGAACGCTGGTGGTACTCCTGATCAAGTAACAGGTAAAAATAACAATGGGCAAGGAACAAGGAACAAGTGACAAGTGCCGAGTAACAAGGTGGCCTAGACCATTGAACCTTGAACCTTGAAACGAACCTTGAAACGAACCTCGAACCTTGATTCATATCCTCAAGATTGTAGCCCAGCGCATTGCGCTGGGCCTGCTCACCTTGCTGGTGATTTCGCTGTTCATCACCTTCGGTGTGGAGCTTCTGCCTGGCGACTTGGCGGAATCAATTCTGGGGCAGAGCGCAACTCCGGAAACCGTGAGGGTTTTTCGGGCGGAACTCGGGCTGGATAAGCCCGCACACCTGCGTTACCTTGACTGGTTGGCCGGGATGGCTACCGGAGACATGGGTGTATCGCTGGCAAACAAGCGTGAAATATCTGAACTTGTAGGCATCCGGTTAGCCAACACGCTTTTCCTTGGAGGGTTCGCTGCCGCGATTGCTGTTCCACTGGCCTTGTTGCTCGGCATCCTCGCGGCTTTATATCGCAATTCGTTCTATGACCGAGCAGTCAACGTCTTCACACTCACATCAATTTCCTTCCCTGAATTCTTTGTCGCTTACATCCTGATCCTCTTCTTCGCCATCAAGTTTGGCTGGTTTCCGGGCATCTCGAACGTCAGCACCGAACTCGCGCTGGGCGACAAGCTTTACCGTACTTTGCTGCCTGCCGCGACGCTCACCCTCGTGGTGGTCGCGCACATGATGCGCATGACGCGGGCGGCGATCATTAACCTGCTCGCCAGCCCATACATCGAGATGGCGCGGCTCAAGGGCATCCGCCCGACCAGGATCATCCTGCGGCACGCCCTGCCCAACGCGCTTGCACCAATCGTCAACGTAATCGCGCTCAACCTGGCTTACCTGGTGGTCGGTGTTGTCATCGTGGAGGTGGTTTTTGTCTATCCGGGGCTGGGGCAGTTGCTGGTGGACAGCGTTTCCAAGCGGGACGTTCCGGTAGTGCAGGCCTGTTCGATGATCTTTGCGTCCGTATATATTTTGCTCAACCTGTCCGCCGACGTGATCTCGATCATCACCAATCCCCGACTGCTTCACCCGCGCTGATGCCCATGTCCAACCTTTTCAAGGAATTCCTCTCGGCCCCACTGACAGCGAAGTTCGGAATGCTGGTGATTTTCGGCTACGCCGTGATCTCGATCTTCGCCCCGCTGATCGCCCCTTACGGGGAGACTGAGATCCTCGGCGGCGCCTACGAACTGTGGGGCGACAAGTACTTGCTAGGGACTGATAACCTTGGCCGGGACATGCTCTCGCGGCTTATTTATGGCGCACGCAACACCATCGGCATTGCCCTGCTCATCACCGTCCTCGCCTTCCTGCTCGGCAGCATCACCGGAATGATTGCCGCTACAGTCGGCGGTTGGACCGATCAAATCCTCGGCCGTATCGTGGACGTGCTGATGTCCATCCCTTCGCTGATTTTCGCACTGCTGGTGCTTTCCATCTTCGGCACCGCGATGCCCTACCTTATCTCCGTAATTGCAATTCTCGACTCCACCCGAGTTTTCCGGTTGGCTCGTGCCACGGCCATGAATGTCGCCGTGATGGATTTTGTTGAGGTCGCCCGCCTTCGCGGGGAACGGCTGGGCTGGATCACGGTCAAGGAAATACTGCCAAACATCACCGCACCATTGCTGGCTGAATTCGGGCTACGCTTCTGCTTTGTATTTCTTTTCATTTCTGCGCTCAGTTTCCTCGGATTAGGCATCCAGCCGCCCACGGCGGATTGGGGATCGATGGTCCGGGACAATTCAACGCTGATCACTTACGACGACATTACCCCGCTGCTGCCAGCCGGAGCAATTGCTCTGTTGACGGTTGCGGTCAATTTCGTCGTGGACTGGATGCTTCACAAATCAAGCGGATTAAAGGATGTCAGCTGAAACTCATTCCAATACTGAAAGCGGAACAATAACTCCCTTACTTGAAGTAAAAGGGTTGCGGATCGAAGGACTGTCTGAAAAGGGCTGGCA
>LULX01000581.1_pt1 | contig 13154 bp, 8 predicted proteins | sample 729511 | NCBI WGS metagenome assembly LULX01 (sample SAMN03860278, study PRJNA289734) | marine metagenome | biome: seawater column; feature: ocean; material: water; isolation source: Red Sea water column Station 91 - depth 500m | place: Saudi Arabia: Red Sea | collected 2011-10-15 | depth 500 m
CAATGTTGCTGAACCGCTGAAGCTCTCGATGCCGGTGATGATCGCACCCATGAGTTACGGTGCGTTAAGCCGTTCGACTAAACAAGCGGTTGCCATGGCTTCAGCCATGTCCGGTATAGCGGAGAATACTGGCGAAGGTGGAATGAGTGACGCACAGCGCGATGCAGCTGGCCAACTAATTTTTCAGTGTTTGGGTGGCCGACTGGGCTGGAATATTCATGATATGCGTAGAGCAGATGGCCTAGAGATTTATATCTCTCAAGGTGCTAAGCCAGGCCTGGGTGGACAGTTAATGGCAAAAAAAGTCACTCCAGAACTGGCTGAGATTCGGGGTATACCTTCTGGGATCGACCTTCGTTCTCCTTCTCGGCACCCGGATATTCTGGGTGCTGATGATTTGGTGATCAAAGTCGAAGAGCTTCGAGAAGCGACTGGCTATCGGTTGCCAGTGAGCATAAAACTGGGTGCTGGACGTATCCGGGACGATATCAAAATTGCTGTAAAGGATGGCTTTGATTTTGTTGAGCTCGATGGAATGCAGGGGTCTACCGGTGCAGGCAGTTCTGAAGTCATCGATCATGTGGGTATACCAACGTTACCCGCGATTATCGAAGCATTGGAAGCCCTCGAAGAAATCGGCGCGCGCGACAATATCGAGCTTGTTCTAATGGGTGGGCTGCGCGACGGCGTAGATGCTGTGAAAGCACTTTGTCTGGGCGCCGACGCAGCCGCATTTGGGACGTCTGTGATAATTGCAGGTGGATGTATTGCCTGCATGCAGTGTCATGTGGGTCAATGTGTGACTGGTATAGCAACGCAGGATCCTGAGCATGAACACCGGTACAAGCCGGCGTCTGAGGCCAGCAATATCCATCGGTTTCTAGAAAGTGTGCGGTGGCAAATAGCGGCTATCACACATGGATTAGGTTATACGGATGTTCGAGAGTTGAGCCGAGATGATTTAGTCGCACTAACACCAGAGGCCGCTGCGATTACCGGTTTGCCATACGAACCGTGGCAAGGGGATCGGTTGGCTTTGGCTCAGAACATATGAGTGTTTACGATCTCGAACGAATAGCGATTCCGGCTGTCCCTCCGGGATTTAAGGATGATACCGGCGATCATCATTTTGTGCCTGCACCTTGTCAGGTCGCCTGCCCAGTTGGCACAGATGCGCCGTCTTATATCGCGTATATATGGGAGGAAAAACCACAAGAAGCTTTTGAGGCAATTACGGCGACCAATCCCTTTAGTTCTATCTGCGGGCGGGTGTGTGATGCACCTTGTGAGCCGGCATGTCGAAGAGAGAACAGTGACGGTGCAGTTCAGATCCGTAACCTTAAACGTTATGTGATGGACCAGTTGGGTCCAAGTTACTACCCGGAACCTGCTGTCGTGACTCGTGACCAGAGTGTCGGTATCGTCGGTTCGGGTCCTGCGGGACTGACGGCCGCACACGATTTGTGTGTCGCAGGATTTAAGGTTGATGTCTATGAAATGACTGACCGTGCTGGTGGAACAATGATTTGGGGTATTCCCGAATTTCGTTTGCCACCCGGAATTATTCAGGAAGACATCGGGCGACTGGAACACAAATGTCCAGGTCTTACGGTTCATCTGAACACGCCACTGGGCAGTGGTGTCTCGTTGGAAACACTTAAAGGTCGCCACGATGCGGTTCTGCTCGCGATTGGCTCCTGGTGGGGCAAGCCAATGGGAATTGGTGAAGGTAGCGACGATCGTGTCGTTGACGGTGTGAGTTTCTTGCGACGCGTAAACGCTGGAGAAAGACCTCATTTGCCCGAGACAGTCGTTGTTATCGGGGGTGGTGACGTAGCCATGGATGCGTGCAGGGTAGCTAAAAGATTGCCTGGCTGTAAAACGGTAAAGGTAATCTACCGCCGCGGTCCGGAAGATATTCCAGCCAGGAAAATTGAATTACATCACGCGATTAAAGAAAACGTCGAGTTTATCTACAACACGCTGCAGACGGGCCTAAAAGCTTCTGCTGACGAACTGCGCCTCTGCTGTGTCCGGACCGAAGCAGGTGAGCCTGATGAGGATGGGCGGAGGTCACCTCGTGTTGTGGAGGAAAGCGAGCATGAGATTGCGTGTGGTTTGGTGATTGCTGCGGTGGGCCAGAAAGGCGAATGCGACGAATTGGCCGCACACAATCTAATGGGCAGTGATCGTATAAAAGCCGATTTCTCGACGATGGGCACAACCGACCCTCAGGTGTTTGCCGCCGGCGATGGTGCGTTTGGTGGATCGACGATTGTTATGGCCATGCATCATGGCCAAAGGGCGGCTTACTATATTAAAGCGTACCTAGATGGTATTGCTGATCCCATGCCGTATCGAACCCCGTACCGAACCCGTCGCGTGCCAGTGGCGCAGGATTTGCTGTGGGAAAAGTTGCCGCTTGAGGAGCCTGTTTTCCATGGTATCGGTGCAAATCCCATCAAATTTCCGGAAATCGAAGATACCTACGACGAGGCCACCGCATTGCGTGAAGCGGCACGCTGTTATCGTTGTGATGCAGAGACAGGTTCGGCGGATTACTCGGTGCTACATCGGGAAGACCTTTTTTCAATGGCTCGGACGAACCCATTAGATCTCGAAAAGAATCGTGCCATGTTGCAGCGCCGATTACAGCCACGCGAAAACCCTTTTCCGGAAGGTCGCTGGCCCTCATTGGACGATATTGTATTTCTACCTGCTAACTTGTCGCGTTTGGTAATCGACCCGTATCGTGAGGCTTGTCGCATCGATATATCTTTGGGCGGACAGACGCCTTTGCTACAACTGCCGTTTTTGGTCAGTGGATTTGATGGCGTATCCACAGAAATACAACAGTCACTGGGTAGAGCTTTGCAGGATACAGGTGCCGGATATATTGGAAAAAGTTGTGTTGCTAGCGACATAATCTGGATTCAATGGATAGATGATGAATCATCCATTGAATCCACTGCAACAGGTTATGTTGTGCCCTGGAGTCAGGCGGTTCAACGCTTTGCAAACCGAATGCCCAGTACATTCACAGGGATCGCGGTTAGCAGTTTGGAAGACATCGACGATGCTGTTGAGTTTGCACTTGAATCGAACATCGATGCTTTGTTCTTGGACGGAGCGGGCAGCCTTGATGATCCAGAAAGGGAACTCAGCCAGCAGCCGCGGTTTGATCTGTTGCCGCAAACGGTCTCCAACCTGCGTCGACGCCGTCAGGAAGAAAAGATCACACTAGTTTATTCCGGGGGCGTTCGTTCAGGTACCGATGCAGCAAAACTGATCGCGATGGGTGCGACCGCAGTTGTTTATGGTGTTGCCGTGGCAATTTCAGCTGGCGGCGTTATTGATAACAACTTGATTAGATATACGTCCGACCGGTCGATGGACGAACGCATGGCTGGAGTAACAGCGTTGCTCCAGGCTAACGCTGGCGAAGCGTCTATGATGGCACGTTGTACTGGGAAAACTCGACTGCATAATTTGGAGCCCGAGGATTTGCGGGTTATCACGTTGTCGAGTGCCGACATGATGGGAGTTCCGCTTGCGGGCACACGTGAGGTCAAAAGATTGCTAGAAAGCTGACACCGCAGATTAGTTACCCCGTAAACTGCAGATTTATATGACTTTAGATAAAGTCAGTGTAACTTCAGTTCTGTACCGTAGCTCGCGACACGAGCGAGTACTTGGGTGCATACGCCAGATTTAGAGATATCACTAAAGATTTATCCGGAGAAAACTAATGCCTACAAATCTTTCAAAGGTCGCGACTGAGCGCGACATTAAATATTTTCTGATTAGTTTTGTTGATTTATTTGGCAGCCTGCGATCAAAGTTGGTGCCAGCTCGTGCCATTGCTGATATGCAGAAAGATGGGGCTGGATTTGCCGGTTTTGCCGCGTGGCTGGACATGACGCCGGCCGACTCCGATATGTTTTCTATTCCAGACCCGGACAGTCTGATTCAGTTGCCCTGGAAACCTGAAGTGGGGTGGTTGGCGGGGAATCTGGTCATGGATGGTAAGCCGGTTGAAGCCTCCCCTAGGGTTGCACTTAAACACCAGATTGCCCGGGCGGAAAAGCTGGGATTCCGGATGAAGACGGGTGTGGAATGTGAATATTTTCTTGTGAGCGCGGATGGGTCGTCAATTTCCGACCCTAATGACACTCAGGAGAAGCCCTGTTACGATCAATCGGCGCTTATGCGACAGTACGATGTGATCAGTGAAATCTGCGACAGTATGATTGAGTTGGGTTGGGGACCTTATCAAAATGATCATGAGGATGCCAACGGCCAGTTTGAAATGAACTGGGACTATGACGATGCTCTCGTGACAGCGGATCGACACGTGTTCTTCAAATACATGGTAAAGGCAATTACCGAGAAACACGGGTTGCGCGCAACATTTATGCCCAAGCCTTTTTCGAATCTTACAGGCAATGGATGCCATGCCCATGTGTCTGTGTGGGACAAAACGGGACAGAATAATCTGTTTGAAGACAGTAGCGACGAGATGGGTTTATCGAAGATGGCGTACCATTTTCTGGGTGGTATATTGCACAATGCCCAGGCGCTTACGGCTGTTTTTAACCCGACCGTAAACAGTTATAAACGCATCGATGCTCAGGTCACCACATCCGGTGCGACTTGGTCACCGAATGCCGTTACTTACGGGGGTAACAACAGGACACACATGGTGCGCATACCCGACAAGGGTAGATTTGAACTTCGTTTGATGGATGGTGCTGCTAACCCTTATCTCCTACAAGCAGGGGTGTTGGCAGCTGGATTGGACGGAGTTGAGAATGAACGAGATCCGGGTAAGCGTCTGGATATAAATATGTATTCAGATGGTCACAAGATTCGTGGTCTACGAAGGTTGCCTGCTAATTTGCTGGACGCAATTCGTCTTTTTGAAAAAAGTAAGGTACTGCGCTCAGGTCTCGGTGATGCATTAGTGGACAGCTATTCCAAACTCAAATATCAGGACTGGCGCAGTTACTCGTCTGCAATTAGTCAGTGGGAACGTGACCATACGCTGGACTGTTGAAGGTAGCGTCCGATGAGCACTAAGATTGGCGGTGGCTGGTGAAGTTGCTTGTTTTTCAACATATCGAATGCGAGCATCCCGGGATTTTTCGTACGCTTCTGGACGAGGCAGAAATTCACTGGGATGCAGTCGAGCTCGATGCAGGAGAGAGGATTCCTGATTTTGGAGCCTATGACGCGCTTTGGGTTATGGGCGGTCCGATGGATGTCTGGGAAGAAGATAAATATCCATGGTTGGTGTCTGAAAAGGCGGCCATCCGGCATTGGGTCTGCGACCTGAAAAAACCCTACCTTGGATTTTGTCTTGGTCACCAGTTGCTGGCCGATGCACTGGGTGGCGTCTGTTCCCCGCTAGCTGAATCGGAGATTGGGATCCTTGGGGTTGAGCTAACTGATGATGGACGCGCAGATCCTCTGTTTGCAGGTATTACGCCGCAGATTCAATGTCTCCAGTGGCATTCGGTCGAAGTTAAGACGCTGCCGGACGGGGCCCGTGTGCTGGCCAGTTCCGAAGCCTGCAGTTGCCAGGCTATGCGAGTCGGTGGCAACGCCTGGGGTATTCAATTTCACGTCGAACTTCAGGAGTCGACCATCCCTGAGTGGGGTCAGATTCCGGCGTATTCCGAGGCGCTGGACCGAACGTCGGGCCCCGACTCACTAGAGCGTATGCAGGCGCAAGCTGAACCGCTGTTTGCCAAGTTCCGAAATGTGGCGCAGATTTTATTCAACAACTTTTTGGATCACGTCCCCGGCTCAACAAATTAAGCTGGTTTCAGATCTGATAGCCCCACATTCCGGAATACACAGGGATAAGTGATGGGTCTGACCAAATTCGAGCCCAAACAATCACAAATCCGGGCCTGTGGCATACTGTGAGCCATGTTTGTCCACGCGTATAAAAGTGGGTAACGCGACCTCTGGTAACGGGCAGAGTCCCCGCTTATTCAGAGCCCTGCGGGATATTCTGCCAGCTGACGGCTTGCTGGTCAGTGACGAAGAACGAAGGCCCTATGAATGTGATGGGTTGACCGGCTATCGTGAACTGCCCTTGGCCGTAGCGATACCGGACCAGCTTGATCAGGTCGAACAAATTCTCTCCCTGTGTGATTCCCAAGGCGTACCTGTAATCGCGCGTGGCGCCGGTACCGGGTTGTCGGGTGGTGCAACCCCCCGGCGTGACGCGCTGTTGTTGAGCATGGCGCGGTTCAGTCGCATTATCGACGTTGATCCGGTTGGCCGAACAGCACGGGTTGAACCCGGTGTCCGCAATCTTGCAATCTCGGAAGCGGCTGCGCCCTATGGGCTTTACTATGCGCCGGACCCTTCATCACAGATTGCCTGCACGATCGGCGGCAATGTTGCCGAAAATTCGGGCGGGGTGCATTGCCTTAAGTATGGTTTGACGGTTCACAACATCATCCGTCTCGATGTCGTGCTGATTGATGGCGAAAAGATAACAGTGGGTAGTGAAGCACTGGATTCACCCGGATACGACCTGTTAGCGTTGATGACGGGATCTGAAGGGATGCTCGGTGTGGTCACAGCGATTACCGTGCGTTTGTTGCCGATTCCAGTTGCTGCCAAAACGATTTTGGCTGGTTTTAACGATGTCGAAAAGGCAGCAGATAGCGTTGCAAAACTGATCGCCGCAGGCGTTATCCCTGCCGGACTGGAAATGATGGATAACCCGGCAATTCGAGCAGCCGAAGACTTTTCTGAAGCGGGCTATCCACGCGATGCTGCTGCAATCTTGATTTGCGAAGTTGATGGTACTGAAGCCGAGGTAGACAGGCAGATTGAACTGACGAAGTCCGTTTTCGAGATTGAGGGCGCAACTGAAATTCAGGTCTCAACTACAGAGCAAGAACGGCAGCGTTTCTGGTCGGGTCGCAAGAATGCATTTCCTGCGGTTGGACGAATATCTCCAGACTATTATTGTATTGATGGCACTATTCCTCGCCAGCAATTGGGCCGTGTGCTAGCGGGAATAGCCGAACTCTCAAGTACCTATGGTTTGCGGGTCGCGAATGTGTTTCACGCGGGGGACGGCAACTTGCACCCACTGATTCTTTACGATGGGGCGCAACCTGGCGAATTTGAGCGGACAGAAGCGCTTGGTGGAAAGATCCTAGAGTTGTGTATAGAAGTCGGTGGAACAATAACTGGAGAACATGGTGTCGGTCTAGAGAAGATCGACCAGATGTGCGTGCAGTTCGAAGCCAGTGAGCTCGAGCACTTTCACGGTGTAAAGGCGGCGTTTGATCCCCGTGGATTGCTCAATCCAGGTAAGGCCGTGCCAACTTTGGCACGTTGTGCTGAGTTCAATGCGATGCATGTTCACGACGGTCGTATCCCTTTCCCAGACATAGACCGTTTTTAAACATGATCCAGATGAACGATAGATCTGCTGAGCTGGTCGAGTCCATCAGCGCAGCTTCGTCGGTTAAACGTTCGCTACAGGTTGTCGGTGGATCGAGCAAGCTGTTCTATGGCCGGGAACCTGAGGGTGAGGTTCTGGCAGTCGGTGATCACACGATGCTGCCTTTTGATCCCCCGCTATTTGGTTCGTTGGCAACCATTGGCGGGACTGTGGCTTGCGGGTTGTCCGGCCCCAGTCGGCCATACCTCGGTGCTGTTCGGGATTTCGTGTTGGGTGTTGGATTGATCAATGGGCGGGGTGACCAGCTTCGATTTGGTGGTCAGGTCATCAAAAATGTCGCGGGCTATGACGTGTCGCGCTTGACTACGGGTGCTATGGGGACACTCGGCGTGATACTTGACGTGTCAATTAGAGTGCATCCATTACCGGAGAGCGAAAAGACTTTGTGTTATGAGCTCACCGAAGAGGAGGCATTAAAGAAAATGAATAAAGTGTCCGGCAGGCCGCTGCCGTTGACAGGCGCCTGTTATTATCAAGGTGTCCTCAGCCTTCGACTGTCAGGATCGGTTGAGGGTGTCTCTGCGGCGGTAGATGTTCTCGGCGGTTCACAGGTATCAGGTAGTGAGAGTATTTGGGCAGCATTGCGTGACCATAGTCACCCATACTTTCTTTCGGATAAGCCGCTTTGGCGGCTGTCCCTGCCGAGTGTCGCCGGATCTTTGGATCTTGCGGGAGAGACATTTGTGGAATGGGGTGGCGCATTACGATGGCTCCAAAGCGAACTATCTCCAGATCTTATTCGAGCTTCTGTTTCGGCGCTGGGCGGTCACGCAACACTGTTTCGTGGTGGTGATCGGTCGGGCAGTGTCTTTCATCCAATTCCGCAGGCACTACACCAATTGAATGTACGATTGAAACGGACTTTCGATCCGGACAGGATTCTTAATCCCGGTCGTCTATATCCTGATATATAGCGCCATGCAGACTAAGCTTGCTGCATTTATCTCGGACAAACCGGCTGGCCGTGAAGCGCAGGAAATTCTTGGGCGCTGTGTCCATTGTGGGTTCTGTACGGCCACCTGTCCGACCTACCAATTACTCGGCAATGAACTGGACGGACCTAGGGGACGGATTTACCTGATCAAGTCTATGCTGGAAGGGACGGCTTGCTCGAAATCCACTTTACTACATCTTGACCGGTGCCTGACTTGCCGATCCTGTGAGACGACTTGTCCGTCAGGGGTTGAGTACGGCCGCCTGCTTGAAATAGGACGCCAGGTGGCAGAAAAGACAGTACCAAGGTCGATTGGGCATCGCCTGGGTCGTCGGTTGTTGGCCTGGTTTTTGACCAGCAGGTTCTTTCCTTTGTTGGTCGGATTAGGCCGGTTAGTCCGTAGGTTTTGTCCAGAAAAGATAGCTCGCTATATCCCCGTTGGTTACGCGGCCGGTGAAATACCAACGTCGAGCAGGTCAAGGCAGATGATTGTGCTAGAGGGTTGCGCGCAGCCCACGCTCAGCCCGAATACAAATGCTGCCGCGGCCCGGGTTCTGGACCGGCTTGGGATTAGTTTAACCAGTGCACCAGAGGTCGGCTGTTGTGGCGCTTTACCGCTCCACTTGTCAATCGAAGATAAAGCCCGTCTTACCATGCGACGTAATATCGATGCCTGGTGGCCTTTGTTGGAATCCGGTGCCGAATGCATTGTGATGACCGCGAGCGGGTGCGGTGTGACGGTAAAAGAGTATGGCCAGGTGCTGGCCGATGATTCCGAGTATGCCGAAAAGGCCAGGCGGGTTTCATCCGTAACATGGGATCTGTCAGAAATTCTGCTCAGTGAGCCCATGACTGCGTCTCTGGCGGGTCGCGGCGTGAGGGTTGCGGTTCATACACCCTGCACTCTGCAGCACGGTCAGGGAATCAACGGTTCGATCGAAGAAATCTTGTCTCGGCTGGGTTTTGAACAGGCCACGGTCGAGAATTCGCATCTGTGCTGTGGGTCGGCTGGTAGCTATTCGATTCTTCAATCATCGATAGCCAAGCGCCTGCGTAACAACAAACTTACTGCACTTCAGGGAGATAGGCCGGATGTCATCGCAACGGCCAATGTTGGGTGTCAGGTTCACTTGGCTGCAGAGTCGACAGTACCGGTGCGGCACTGGATCGAACTGGTTGATTCAGTAATGCAGACAAATAGTTGAAATTAAAGTAAAAAAATAAGATTAGGATTAGGATCTTCAGAGAGGTTGCATAATTTAGTGTATTAGTTAATAATAATACAACTAAGTAAGTAACTTAACGTTTAACGATCAGGCCAACCCGACTAAAGAAACCCGACAGATAGGGCAAGGACTAACTCAAGAAAGATCGCGAACGGAAAATCTCCTCCATCCTCCTTTGGTGGTTTCAGCACAGCGCTTGCAGCTGTGCTTTTTTTTCATCTTGGCCCAGCTCTTTCGGCACCGGGGAGTTGTTTCGCCGGGCGCCATCTTGTAACATCCGCGCCTCGATTTTCTCTTTTATTTGTGATTAACGATGGGTACATTCACAGCAAGACCTGAAACCGTTGTTCAAGACTGGTATCTGGTCGATGCGACCGACAAAGTACTCGGTAGACTGGCGACCGAGATCGCTACACGACTACGTGGCAAACACAAGCCCGAATATACCCCTCACGTCGATACTGGCGACCATATCGTCATTGTGAACGCTGCAAAGATTCGGGTCACTGGTGATAAGATTAACCAGAAAAAGTACTATCGCCACAGCGGTTATCCCGGTGGAATTAAGGAATCGGTGTTGTCAGACGAGCTTGAAAACAACCCAGAGCGGGTGATCGAACGAGCCGTGAAAGGGATGCTTCCCAAGAATTCCCTGGGAAGGGCAATGTTTCGGAAGCTGCGTGTCTATGCCGGTCCCGATCATGCTCACCAGGCACAGCAGCCAAAGGCACTGGTAATTTAGAGCTCATTAAAGAGTAATAACAGAGACACAAAGATGGCAACAGGCGAACAATTCTACTACGGTACCGGCAGACGGAAATCATCTACCGCGCGAGTATTTTTAAGCCGGGGCAGTGGAGACATCGTAATTAACCGACGGCCTTTGGATCAGTACTTCGGACGTGAAACCGCCCGGATGGTTATCCGCCAGCCGCTTGAGGTCGCCGACATGCTGGGTAAGGTTGATGTCAAGGTCAATGTGTCCGGTGGCGGTAATACCGGTCAAGCCGGTGCTATCCGCCATGGTATTACACGGGCTTTGCTACAGTATGATGAAATGCTTCGGCCTGTACTGCGTAAAGCTGGGTTTGTGAGCCGAGACTCACGTAAAGTCGAGCGTAAGAAAGTCGGATTGCACAAAGCTAGAAAACGCCCGCAGTACTCCAAACGCTGAGCAATCGATAGGGCTTCGGCCAGGTCGACCGCTCGGTAAACCCGCTTTCCCGGGATCGTTTATTCCTTCAGTTGTTAGCCTTCCAGTTGCACTGTCCCCCAGTTCCTGGAACTGGGGCAGTGTGTCGCTGGTCTAGCTGCGCAGAATCCGAGTTTAGTTCCCCGAGTCCAGGCCCAGCCTGTGCACCCGCAAAACGGGGTATGATCGCTGGATGATCTTTCGTATGCCCTCGAGAAAGCGGCCCTACCACTGGGGGCCTTATCCGCTTGAGACGCTTGCACGGGATCCACGCATTGCTATGCAGGAGAACGAACAGGCAGTGATACCAGCGCCTGAGTTTTTAACTCGCCCGGGCAGTGTGTTGGCTGAAGTGGTTCGAGAATACCTGGATATATTTGTACAAAATGCACTGACCACGCCAGCACCTGCTAAGGCACCTGTTCCAGAATATCCGCAGAGACGAACCATTGATGTCAAAGGGTACAGCTATTTTATGAATGTCTCCCAGGTCGGTGTCTGTTGTATGCCGACCAATGCCTGGGCTGGCGAAACTGAACCGCTAGCGCATGATTATGCCGTTGTCCTATTGCTTGAGCATGGGCGTCTCCCGGAGTTGGGTAACCCGGCGCGTGACTGGATCGAGCCGGCCATTGCCGACGCGGCCGACTGTCGGGTTGGAAGCATCGCGGTCTGTTTGGCCGGGCATATCTGCCAGTTGGGCTGGTCAGCCGTTCCACACGTGGTGGGTTCGGGCCGTGTTGATCCGGTGAAGCTATCAGTGCTAGCTGGTTTGACTGTCCGGTCCGGCGATACGTTAGTCAACCCATTTATCGAGCAGGGATTTTCACTGGCTGTTGTGACGACTGATTACGCGTTGGAGCCCGATCGACCGCTTGCTGGCAGTGCAGCCAATTCGAGAAACCTCAGGTACTGGCTGGGACGCAATGGCGCGGTGTCAGGCCGTGAACGTAAACGACGCAGACGGCGGGCGACACATCTGGGTGATTATCCGATGGAGACAGTCAAGCGGGTCGACCGACCCACTACTTTGATTCTCGATGACGAAGTACCACGGGTTTCCAAGCGAGCCGCATTTTTTGATCGAGCACTTCGGGGCGACCTGGGTGGAAAAGCGCAACAGGAGAGACACCGCTTTGCATTCAAGCAGCCCCATACGGCCGGCATGATGCCGTCGATGCGATCCATGGTTCCTCTTCAGGGTGGAGAGCCGACAGAACAGGGTGCTTCGCCGGGCGCTTATTCCGATCCTGCAGACAACGCGCGGGCACTTAAGTCGCTGTCGTATTTTTTGGGTGCAAACGTCACGGGGATTTGCGAAATACCTGACTATGCATGGTACTCCCATGATGCCGATGGCACATCCATAGATAAATCACACCGGTATGCAGTAGTTATGCTGATCGATCAGGAGTTCGATACGATGGAAGGTGCGTCGGGTGATGACTGGATATCTGGAACGCAGTCTATGCGCGCTTACTTGCGTGGAGCCGAGATCGCCGGCGTGATGGCTGAAATGCTTCGCAGACTGGGATTTAGCGCTCGTGCTCAAACCAATGTAGACAGCGAGGTATTGCATATACCGTTGATGCTGCTCGCTGGTTTAGGAGAGCTCTCTCGTATTGGTGAATTAGTGTTGAATCCATTTGTAGGCCCGCGCTTGAAGACTGTGGTTATGACCACAAACATGCCGCTCGAGGTCGATCAGCCGATTGATTTCGGTCTCCAATATTTTTGCAGTCGGTGCACGAAATGCGCACGCGAATGCCCGTGCGATGCTATTTCCTGGGGCCAGAAAGTTATGTTCAATGGCTACGAAATCTGGAAACCGGATGTCGAGCGTTGTACGCGCTACCGGCTGACAAACGCTCGGGGATCAGCCTGCGGAAGGTGTATGAAAACCTGTCCGTTGAATAAGGTTGTTACCTGTGAAGGCTCATTTTTGGAGCGGATTGCTAGTTGGTGTGGTATTCATGCCAGGTTTTTGAAACCAGCGCTGGTACCGCTGGCGGTAAAAATTGACGACTGGCTCGGCAACGGTGCTCGTAACCCGGCAAAGAAGTGGTGGTTTGACCTCGAGGTAATCAATAATGTCTGTGTCGATCCGGTAAAGGGAGTAAACCAGCGTGAGTTGAGTCTGGGGCACGAAGTAGATTCGGCAAAGCAGAAGATCGCTTACTATCTTGCCAGTATGATGCCTGTGCCCAATAACCTGGAGAGTCAGGTGGTAGACCGTAAGGCAGCGCTTGCCAAGGCTCGCGAGATCGAATCACCCAAAAGCGCTTTAGAACGCAAGGCACATTCCGA
>LULX01000258.1_pt1 | contig 13151 bp, 16 predicted proteins | sample 729511 | NCBI WGS metagenome assembly LULX01 (sample SAMN03860278, study PRJNA289734) | marine metagenome | biome: seawater column; feature: ocean; material: water; isolation source: Red Sea water column Station 91 - depth 500m | place: Saudi Arabia: Red Sea | collected 2011-10-15 | depth 500 m
GTGCTATACTGGCGCGCCCCAAAACGCCAGAACTGGCCATCTAGAATTAATGGAGCTACTGATGTCATGACGCATACAGAACAAAACAAGCAATCGATCAGTGACCATATCAGTGTTACAGACAATCTACGGATCTCGGATATACAGGATGTAGCCGATCCGAAAACCGTCATTGAAGAGCATCCACTACCCCCTTCAGTTGCACAGCTCGTAACGCGTACCCGTGCTGAGGCGCACGCGATTCTTCATGGTCAGGACGACCGTGTGATTGTAATTGTCGGGCCCTGCTCGATTCATGATCCTGTTGCGGCACTGGACTACGGGGCCCGCCTAGAAGCGTTACGGCAGAGTTATTCCAAAGACCTGTTAATAATTATGCGGGTCTATTTTGAAAAGCCTCGGACCACTGTCGGCTGGAAAGGGTTGATTAATGATCCCGATCTCGATGGCTCATTCAATATCAATAAGGGGTTGAGGCTTGCTCGTAAATTGTTGCTGGATCTTAACCTGGCCGGAGTGCCTGCTGGAACAGAATGCCTAGATCTGTTGACACCGCAATATGTTGCCGATCTGATTAGTTGGAGTGCTATTGGTGCCCGAACGACAGAGAGTCAATTACACAGGGAACTGGCATCCGGATTGTCTTGTCCTGTTGGATTCAAGAACGGCACGGATGGGAATCTCAAGATCGCAATCGATGCCGTTGGCGCCGCAGCACATCCCCATCATTTCCTGACGGTGACCAAGGCTGGCTATCTAGGAATCTTTGAAACCACTGGCAATGAGGATGGCCATGTGATTCTCCGGGGTGGTCAATCACCGAACTACGACAGCGAGAGTGTTAACACGGCAGCTCAAATGTTGGAGTCTGCCGGTTGTTTGTCAAGATTGATGGTTGATTTCAGTCATGCGAACAGTAGAAAACAACATCGTGGACAGATTACTGTTGGCGCTGATATTTCGAGTCAACTGGCTGAGGGTGAAAACAGGGTAGTCGGCGTCATGATCGAAAGTAATATCGTCGAGGGCCGGCAAGATGTTGTCGCGGGTTCTGATCTCGTGTATGGACAAAGCATTACTGATGCCTGCCTTGGTTGGGATGATACGGTTCACGTGATTGACCAGCTGGCTGCAGCGGTTGACGCTCGACGGAGTTTGTTGCGTTAGGATTGTCAACTGATTGTCCCAAAGCCAGTGAAACAGGCTGATGCGAGTCCACGATCCGTCCTCTTTTATGATCTGATGGGTAAATTTTGTTCTTTGCTGTAGGACTTCGATGTTACGCTTATGCGATTTCAATCGTATCTATCGCTCGGATGATCCTGAGGAATTCCGTTACGCATTTGCTACCGTATTAGTTTTAAACAATGATTAAGCCCCATGGTGCCACCAAACTCAGGCCGCTTTATGTGGCCTGCGATGAGCAGCGTCACTCACTTGAAAGTGAAGCTCAGGGTTTACCATCTCTGAAGATCAGTTCGGCATCCGCAGCAAACGCTGTGATGCTTGGTGCAGGATATTTCACACCTCTGTCGGGATTTATGGACCAGCGCGATTTGGCCAGTGTTGCTGCAACGATGCACACGGCTGATGGGCTGTTTTGGCCCGTTCCCGTGATTAACTTGGTCCAGCAGTGCAACTATCGAGCCGGAGACCGTATTGCTTTGAGGGACCCTAACATTGATGGTAATCCGGTTCTGGCTGTGCTGGACATCGCGGCGGTCGAAGAACTTTCAGACAAAGACCTCGAGTTGGCGACTCGATCGATCTATGGCACGCTCGACACGAATCATCCTGGCGTGAAGGTGTTTTCCAGCCAGGGCAGGGTGTTGGTCTCTGGCCCGATTATGGTCCTAAATTACAGCTATTTTGCGTCCGCCTATCCAGCGACCTTTCGTACCGCAGAGCAGATTCGGGCCGACATCAGTGAACGCGGATGGAATCGGGTGGTTGCGTTCCAGACCCGAAACCCGATGCACCGCGCCCACGAGGAGTTATGCAAGATGGCGCAGGCCACGGTCGATGCCGATGGAATTCTGATTCACATGCTTCTTGGGCAGCTCAAGCCCGGCGACATACCGGCAGATGTGCGGGACGCCGCAATTCGGACCATGGTTGACCTGTATTTCCCGGCCAATAGTGTGATAGTCGCCGGCTATGGGTTTGACATGTTGTATGCTGGACCGCGGGAAGCTGTTCTACACGCTGTGTTTCGCCAAAACGCAGGTTGTACACATCTCATAGTTGGTCGCGATCATGCAGGTGTTGGTGATTATTACGGTGCGTTCGATGCGCAGACAATTTTCCGCGAGCAGGTTCCTGACGGTGCCCTGGACATTCAGATATTCGAAGCAGACCATACTGCGTATTCTAGGAAACTCGCCCGGGTGGTAATGATGCGGGATGTGCCTGATCACGAGCCGCAAGATTTCGTTCTGTTGTCCGGTACCCGGGTTCGAGAAATGCTGTCGGCAGGTGAAGCACTACCACCTGAATTTGCCCGGCCTGAGGTCGCCCAGATTCTGATGCAACACTACCAGGGACGGCAGGCAAGCAGTTAAATGGATCGACTCGGGTCGCTAGTGCTTATGGGGAACTGTTAAAGTCCTTCGATCTGTTCAACCGAGATGCTCTCCTCTTCAAGCATCACCGGAATGCCGTCATCGATTCGGTAGATCCGTTGTTTGTTCTTGGTGATCAAGCCCTCACCGAGTGGTGTTTCAACAACTGTGTTGTTGGCCTGGGTGACCTGTCCCGTGGCAATCGCAGCATTGACAGCAGCAAGTTTCTCCTCACTGAGCGGGAATACCGGTTGTTTACTGACTGGGCAGCACAGAATATCGAGAAGTTTGGGATCGATTGGCATGGGTGGTAATGTTGGTCGTTCACATTGTGGCAGTTGCCTAGAGATCGCTGAGTATACTGCTGTGCGCATGTAAGAGCATCTTTTGGTATGGTAAATCGGGGTGAAAACTACGCGGTAAGTAGAACTCCATGAGTGCAGGTTCCAAGAAAGTAGTGCTGATCGCGATCTGTGGTAATGCAGCGCTGACTGTCCTGAAGTTCACGGTCGCGGTTCCGACGCATTCGGCAGCGATGATGAATGAGGCGATCCATAGTCTGATGGATACGCTTAACCAGTTATTTCTGTTGATGGGGCTGAAAAGTGGTAGTAGACCGGCCGATCGTCGGTACGCTTTTGGTCATGGTTAGAAGAAATACCTCTGGAACTTGTGGAGCGCGATTGGTCTTTTCTCAATCGGCTGTGGGCTGGGGCTTTCGCACGCCTGGCATGCCTGGCAGGAGAGCCATAACACCGCCGAACAGGTTACCGTTAAGTCGACTTTATTCGAGTCGATCGATCCGCTGACATTGGCGATGGCTGTATTGCTGATCGCGCTGTTGGTTGAGTCCTGGGTATTAAAAGCCGCCTGGCGTGAATTCGCGCAGCGAGCTCGAATGAATGGTCATCAGAATGCACTGTCCTACCTCAGTCAATCGGATGATCCAACATTGGTTGCCGTCCTGCTTGAAGACGCGGTTGCGGTTATTGGTGTTTTACTTGCTGCCATTGGCATTGCGCTAACGCACGTAACCGGTATTGTGCTTTGGGATATCGGGTTCTCGGTGGTGATTGCGGTGATGCTGGGTATCACTGCAGTATTTCTAGGCATGATCAACATGCGTTTTCTTTCCGATGTCCGGGATCAGGAAGCCGAGGAAACCTTTAGGTTGATTGTCGACGCCCACAAGGAAATTGAGCGTTATCATGACCTGCGCAGTATTGTCATTGATGACCTCAATACTGTTCTCGTGGACGAAATTGAACTGAAAGGGAGAGTATCATGCCTGCCTTGCGGGAAAGGATTACACAGCTTCGAGCTGAAAGCAACGCCGGGATCACCGATCTGGATAGTGGTGAGCCTGGGCACGGAGAGTTTCTGTCTGACCGTGTGCTGGTTCAGGCCACACTTGAACGTACCGAACCAATCATAGACGAGCTAGAATTGCGCCTGCGTGAACAATGCCCCCGTGTATACCATGTTACGATTGAAGTTGAGGGTATTGTTGAAAACCACCCAGTGGATAAGCCGGATGGGCAGAACTGTGGTGGTGTAGACAATCTTGAAAAGTAATTAAACGTTTAAGGATGCTGGCATGAATAGAATTGTTGTGAGTTGTGTAATTGGGGTTGGATTGATGGTTCCGGCATTAGTGATAGTTGCACAGACTACGCTTGACTCTGATCAGCAGAAATACAGTTATGCGCTGGGGTTTCAGATCGGCAGTCAAATTCAAAGGCAACTGGATGCAGAAAACGTTGAACTGGAAGTTGATGCCTTTACCCGTGGTATTGCGGACGTCCTCTCAGGACGAGGACTTGCGCTCAGTCAAGAAGAGATTATGAAAGCGATAGAAACTAAAGGTAGGCAGGAGGCGGAAAAGATGAAAGAGCGCGGGGACTCAAACGAATTGAGCGGTGAGGCATTTCGAGCAGAATACGGCAAACAGGAGACTGTTACGCGCACGGACAGCGGTATTTTGTACCGGGCACTGACAGAGGGGTCTGGCACAAAACCTGGTCCGAATGACACCGTAGTTGTGCACTACAGGGGCACGCTACCGGATGGGCAACAATTTGATAGCTCCTACGACCGAGGTCAGCCGGCGACCTTTAGCCTGGGGGGCATCATAGCGGGATGGAAAGAGGTGCTTCAGTTAATGTCAGAAGGGGCGAAATGGGAGGTTGTGATTCCACCAGAGCTCGGCTACGGTAGTGTCGGTGCGGGTGGCCTGATCGGCCCCAATCAGACTCTGGTCTTCGAAATAGAACTGATTGAAGTCAAATAGTGCCTTGGGTGATGTGATCCAGATGCTACTGTTAGTTGGTTGCGACGATCTATATTTTTTTGCAACGCGGTTCAGCCGACTGTCGGGAGAATATTGATTACTTCCCGGGCCACAGCTAGGGTGCCCTGATCGCCACCGAATTCCAGTGGACGCAGACGACCGGATGAGAAACCTGTGTAAACAGCAGATTCAATCATCTCGGCTGCACAATCAAGTTGATCTTGTCCTGATTTTTCGGCCAGGTATCCCAGCAACAATGAACCGCTGAGAATGCAGGCCAATGGGTTAGCAGCATCTCGCCCCATGATATCTGGTGCGCTGCCGTGGGCGGGCTGAAACAATCCATGATGATCTCCAATCTCGGCACAGGCTGCCATACCCATGCCCCCGACAAGACCGCCAGCGAGATCAGACAGGATGTCTCCATACATGTTTTCCATTACCATAACATCGAATGACCAGGGTTTGCGGATGAGGTCCAGAGCCTGGGCATCGATATAATTGTGATCGGCAGAAATGTCGGGGAATTGCTGCGCTCGTTCATCAAATATTTGTCGGAAAAATGCCATGGACCTGAACACATTGGCCTTGTCTACACAGGTCACGCGGCCAGGCCTGCCGCGATTTTTTCGCTGCCTTGCCAGTTGAAATGCAAAATCGTGAAGTTTTTCAGTGGTGTTTCTCGTGATCCGTAGCGTGTCACGTACCTCTTTTTCGTCGGCGACTTGTGTCCGCCCATGTACGGCAGCCGAATAAAAAAGACCTTCTGTGGATTCCCGTACGATTACTAGATCAATGGCCGAGGCGCGAGGATCTGCGAGGGGCAGGGGTGTATTCGGATAGGCTCGGACCGGTCTCACACCAGCGTAGAGTTGTAGCTGTTCCCGAAGGCGCAGATGGGGAGCTATTTCTGTACCGTCCAGATATCGGACCTCTGGCAATCCAATTGCGCCTAATAGAATTGCATCGGCCTGTTCAGCGGCTTGTTCAGATCCTTGTTCAATATCTCTGCCGGATTCTCTGAAGTAAGTCGCACCGGCATGGTAGCTGTTAAAATTTAGACAGAATCCGCCGACACATTTTTGTGCGGCCTCAAGCACAGCGATCGTCGCATCCGTGACATCCGGACCTATTCCATCTCCCCTGAATACGGTCACGTGATAGGTTGACTGACTCATGCCGCGGTCGAAGGGATAGCGTTTCGAGTACGCTTGAGTCGTCGAATGAAGGCCAATCGGATCATTACGATGTTAAATTCATGATTGTAATTCCGGCCACAACCATTACGGCGGCGCACATCCTGTACAACATATGCCGTTCCTTGAGCATTAGGCCCCCAATCAGTACAGCAATGATTACGCTCGTTTCCCGTAGAGCAGAGACCATGGCCATGGTGTTGGTACTCATTGCATAGATAACCAAACCATAGGCGAGCGCTGCGACCATACCGCTAATCCACAGCCCGCGCCAGTGCGTAAGATAATAATCCTTGAAAGTATGCCGACGAATTAGTGATACGAAGATACCGAATGTGGCAGCCTCAAGAACAAATAGCCAGATGATGTAGCCCAGCTTTGACTGGGCTTCCCGTACACCCAGTCCGTCGGCAAGCGTATAGCCGCTAATCCAGATCGCAGTACCTATCGCGAACAGAACAGGTTTCAGATTGCCACGCCAGGGCAGTCCATTTTCGAAACTGAGACTGACGATTCCCACGCAGGCGAGCGATATCCCTGCCAGAACCGTCAACGACAATGTTTCGCCGGCAAGGAGTATTCCAAATCCTGCGATAAGTAGGGGTGCGCTACCCCGCGCAAGCGGATAAACCAGACCGAAGTCACCAACGCGATAGCCACTGATCAAAAAGCCGTAGTAACCCCAGTGCAGAATCAGCGAAAGCCCAAGATACGGCCATGCTGCTGGGTTGGGGACCGGGACAAATGGCAGCAGGCACAGACAGATAATTCCGGAACATCCATGCATCAGAGCGAGACTGAGTAACTTGTCATCACCAGCCTTGACAAATGCATTCCAGGCGGCATGTAGAAATGCAGCCGCCAGCACGAGAGTAATTGTTGAAAGCGTCAAGATGTTAAACCAGAGATTTGTTGCACCCAGCGACCGTGCGAAAAGTTGTAAATTAAAGGATACTCATGATTTATCCTAAAGCGACTCCCGGTAGTCCGGTAACGCAACTCCCCGGTACCTAGACTTTTCTTTATCTCGCGGCTCATTGACAATTCCCGGCAACGCGATGATCCCTACTGCACTGGTTGCGGGCTCGCATATCCTGATCACGAGACTATGACTGATGAGAATACTTTTTGCTGATAAATATCCCGAGTCAGCTATCGATGAACTCAAACAAAAAGGGCAGGACTGTGTGCTACAACCAAATCTTAAAGCTGATGAGCTTGACTCTGTGGTTGCGGAATATGATGTGTTGGTGGTGCGAAGCACTCAGGTAACGAAAAAAGCAATAGAGGCCGGAAATTCCCTGAAGATGATTATTCGAGCCGGCGCTGGAACGAATACGATCGACAAGGATGCCGCTGCTGCTCGTGGTGTTTATGTCTGTAACGTACCGGGTCGAAATGCGGCAGCGGTGGCTGAACTGGCCATCGGACTTCTGATCGCCATCGACAGAAACATTCCGGACAATGTTTTAGAGTTGCGCCAAGGGAATTGGAATAAGAAACGATTCAGTGTTGCTGCGGGTCTGAAAGGGCGACGTATGGGTGTGGTTGGCCTTGGTGCCGTGGGCCTGGAAGTGCTTGAACGGGCACATGCATTTGGGCTGGAACTCTATGTTATTGATCGACCAGACCGGTGGCGGGAAACACACGACCGCCTCGTCCGTATAGGCGGTATAAAGCGGGTCAGCAGCCTTAAAGAACTGGCAGAACGCTGTGAAATCCTCAGTTTTCATATACCGTCTGTGGCCGACACGAACAAAATGGTCGACGCGGAACTGCTGGCGCGGCTGCCAGTAGGGGCTATTGTTATCAATACCTCTCGTGGAGATATTGTGGATGAGGAAGCCCTGATTAAGGCGATGGATGAGAAAGGAATTCGAGCAGGCTTGGATGTGTTTTGCGGGGAGCCAAGTGGTGGTGAGGCTGTATTTGAATCAATTCTTGCCAGACACCCCAATGTTTACGGTACACATCATATCGGTGCATCTACGGATCAGGCACAAGCAGCAGTTGCAAGGGGTGTGATAGAAATCCTGGATGCGTTTAGTCAGGGAAATATCAAACACTGTGTCAACATGGACACGTGATCATTCAATGTACTAGGAGACAAGTGATGAGTCGGCGAGTCAATAACTTCAGCGCAGGTCCATCAACGCTGCCTCAACAGGTGCTTGAGGAAGCTCAGGCGGAATTTGTGGAGTATCAGGGCTCCGGGATGTCACTGATTGAAATGAGTCATCGCGGAAATCATTTTGATGAAGTGCATCGGGATGCGATTGAAATGACTCGGCAAATATTCAGAGTTCCAGACTGTTTCGAAGTGTTGTTCCTCCAGGGTGGCGCAACGTTTCAGTTTTCTATGGTCCCAATGAACCTGTTGCGAGCAGGCAAGCGGGCAGGCTACGTAAATTCCGGCAGTTGGGCTACTGGGGCGATGACAGATGCCAAATTCTACGGTGATATCTATACCGCGTGGGAAGGTAAGGATTGCGGCTACACCAGGATGCCCCAGGACGATGAGTTGGAAATCCAATTGGGCACCCGCTATCTGCATATTACATCCAATGAGACAATCGGGGGTGTTCAATTCACCCACTGGCCAGACGTTGACGTACCCCTGGTCTGCGACATGTCTTCAGACTACATGTCAAGAGCAATACCGTGGGAGAAGTTTGATTTGGTGTACGGGGGACTCCAGAAAAATCTGGGTCCATCCGGAATGGCACTTGTGTTTGTAAGGAAGTCAGTAGTGGAAGACTGCAATACTGACATTGGGCGCTATATGCGTTATGCCGTCCACGCTGAAAAAAATTCTATGTTCAACACTCCGCCAGTGTTTCCAATTTACATACTGGGAAAGATACTTAAGTGGATGAGTGAGAAGGGCGGGCTCGATGTTATCGAAAGAGAAGCACAGGAGAAATCCAACCTGCTGTATTCAGTGATCGACAGCAGCGACGGGTATTACAGTTGTCCCGTTGAAAGGAGGTGTCGCTCGACCATGAATGTGGTTTTCAGATTGCCGAACGACAATCTAGAAGCAGAGTTTCTTAAGCAGTCGGACGCAGCAGATCTACTCAATCTTAAGGGACACCGGAGTGTTGGTGGATGTCGAGCGAGTATCTACAATGCTATGCCGCGTACAGGCGTGACGGCACTGGCCGAGTTTATGGTTGCATTTCGGGACAATAACCCTGGGTAAAACTGCTTGACACAGATTCACACTTTCAAACCCTACGTCGTCTGTCGCGATCGAGCGGAACACGTGGTTGCGCCTGCTTACGACTCAATGGCGCCTGTCGAACGTTCGGCCTACATCAAGGCAAACCCGTCGAACTTCATCAAAACGATGAGAACACCGGAAGACTATTTTGAGCTAGAAAAACCATCGCTGAAAATGGTTCTGGATCACAATTCTAACGAAGTGCAAAAGATGTTAGAGGATTCTAGCTTCGAGATTCAACAGCAGGAGGCGCTGTATATTTATCGACTGCATACCGGAGATCATGTTCAGACGGCTGTCATTGCAGAGGTACCGGTGACTGAGTATCAGCAAGGTCGCATTCACCGGCATGAGCATACGCGGGCTGAACATGAAAACAGACTCACGCAATACTTACAGCATGTTGGTGTAAGCTCCAGTCCCATTTGCCTGGCTTATCAGGATGATGCTCGAATTGTTGAAATAGTAGAACTCATTACCCAGGGCGAACCGTTGCTTGACTTTTCTCTGGACGATGGAGTCCGCCAGTCAATTTGGGAGGTTATCGACACTGAGCAGATCGATAGTCTTCGAACGAAGTTTTTGGACATCGGGGTTGCATACCTAACCGATGGGCATCATAGAATGGCAGCTAGCGTTCGACATGCTGCTAATCGATCAAGTAATGGTCCCTGGAATAATTTTCTGGCAGCGTTGTTCCCGGCAACTCAGTTAAGGATACTGTCTTTTAATCGATGTGTTCGTGATTTAAACGGCCTTTCAGTAGAACAGATGATTGACCGGCTCGCGTCAAATTTTACAGTCGATCAAATTTCCGATAACTGGGAGACGGTACTGCCGTCCAGATCAGGTGAGTTCACTTTGTTGGTGGAAAACCGGTTGTTTCGGTTGCAGGTGCGTTCAGCGCGGATACCCGACGATCCGGTTGGTAGACTGGACGTATCGCTGTTGCAAAACTTATTTCTTGAGCCTGTATTGGGTATCGGGGATGACCGATTTGACCCTCGACTTGATTTTGTTACAGGTGATATCGGGTTGGGTGGTTTGAGACAACGAGCCAAGGAGGGATGGCAGGTTGGTATTGCCTGTTACCCAACCTCCATGAAGGATCTGATGAGCATTGCAGATCAAGGCTTGGTTATGCCGCCGAAGTCAACCTGTTTCGATCCTAAAGCACGGTCAGGCATATTTCTGAGGTTTTCCTGAATGCTGACGGCCTGTGTTTTTGATTGCAGAATTCTTTGCGCCTGTTCTTTGATTGGTTTTGTTTATGTCAGATGGTTAGACGAGTAAGTTATCGAATGATTTATGGGTCTAGGTGTCGCAAAACAGATCTCATATGTCGCGCGTAAATCAACAGACCCGGGTATTAATTCTAGAATGCCGCTGGGGTAGTGACGGTTAACCGTCGACACGTTATTCCGTGTCGTAGAACATCAACTGCGAGGTGCAGTGACAATGACAGAAAGTGAAGTTACAGAGTCTGAAGAAGAACTGGATCTGAATACATTGTCCGATGAAGAGCTCGTTGAGCAGATGCACGACGATCTTTATGATGGCCTCAAAGAAGAGATTGAAGAAGGGACGAACATACTGCTGGAGCGAGGTTGGGCTCCGGATAAACTACTCGCGGATGCTTTGGTAGAGGGGATGCGAATAGTCGGCATCGACTTTCGGGATGGAATTTTGTTTGTGCCCGAGGTTCTGATGTCAGCCAATGCAATGAAAGGTGGTATGGCGATCCTGCGGCCCCTATTGGCAGAAACTGGTGCGGAAACTATTGGCACAGTGGTTATTGGCACCGTAAAGGGTGATATCCACGATATCGGTAAGAATCTCGTAAGCATGATGCTTGAAGGGGCCGGATTTGAGGTGCATAACATTGGCATCAATAACCCAGTCGAAAACTTCCTCGAAGCAATCGAAGAACACAAACCGGACATCGTGGGCATGTCTGCGCTACTGACTACGACCATGCCGTACATGAAAGTGGTGATTGATACCATGGTTGAACAAGGTATTCGGGACGACCATATCGTATTGGTGGGTGGTGCTCCCTTGAACGAGGAATTCGGGAAAGCGATTGGTGCAGATGCTTACTGTCGAGATGCTGCCGTGGCAGTAGAGACAGCTAAGCAGATGGTTGCACAGCGCAGGGGCGAGTCGATCCCTGCCTAAGCACTGACATGTAAAGATTAAGCACTAAGCCATTGGTGATTGAGGGAGCAAAGCGGGCGATAGACTGGCAGAACAGTCAACAAAACGCCAGGAGAGTAACCCAATGGGCCAACAGTCTGGAAAACTGATCATTGCTTGCGGTGCACTTGCCAGAGAGATTCAGCAACTGATTGAAATCAATTGTTGGACTGGTGTCGATGTTCAGTGCCTGCCTGCTGACCTTCATAACCGTCCGGATCAGATTCCCCACCGTGTGCTGGACAAGATCCAGAGCAATCACGATCGATATGCACACATATTTGTGGCATATGCAGATTGTGGGACAGGGGGTCTATTGGACAGTATGCTCGAACCGCTCGGGGTGGAGAGACTAAGTGGTGCCCATTGTTACCAGTTTTATGCGGGATCGGACGTGTTTGAACAGTTACACGATGCTGAGCCCGGTACGTTTTACCTGACTGACTTCCTGGTTCGTCATTTTGATAGGCTGATCATGGATGAGTTAGGGCTGGATCGGCATCCTGAGCTCAAGGATACTTATTTCAGGAACTACACTCGATTGCTGTATCTGTCACAGATGGAAACACCAGAGTTGGTTACAAAGGCACGCTGCGCAGCGGATCGCCTGGGGCTGGATTTTGAACATCGCTCGACCGGATTCGGTGAGCTCGAAACAGGCCTGGACCGGTTTATGGTATCGGCTCCAATGGTTGCGGGGACGAGCTGATGCCTAAACTAATTACGGTCTATTGGCGGGATATTCCGTCACAGGTGATCGCAAAAAAAGGGCGCACGACAAGCAAGGTACAGCTCAGTCAACGATTCCAATCGGCCATTGACCGGGCCGCGATGCGTGCGGGTAAAGGCAGTAGTGACGCCTACTTAAGTGAATGGCGGCGGGAAGCCTCTACCTGTGGTGATGACCTTGAATCGGCTGCCAAAGAATTGGCTCATGCTCTTGAACAACGCTATAAAGACGACGACCTGTTGGCATTGATCCGGGCCAAAGGCGTTAAAACTGAGTCTACCTAACCCGGGGTAAGGCCAGATGTACGTTGTCCGAAAATGGTCAGTACGCTACTCGCATCAGTTAGAAATGGCCTATCAAGTTCTGGAAGCCGTGTTGAGTAGACTGCATCCGTTGTGGACTTTAATTGGGTACGAGCGCGTCGAACCCTGTTTTCAGTTCGTCGAGCGTCACTTCAAAACTTTGCTGTTCGATTGCCAGATGTGTGGAGACTGTCTTCTCGGGTCAACCGGGATGTCATGTCCAATGAACTGTCCAAAAGAATTACGTAATGGGCCCTGTGGAGGTGTCAGACAAGATGGAAGTTGCGAGGTCCACCCCGCCATGCGTTGTGTCTGGATTGATGCTTGGGATGGCATACAGCGGATGAGGGATAAATCAGGCATACGACAAGTGCAGCCACCCTTTACTAACAGAAGTCGGGGACGTTCCTCCTGGCTTAAGGCGGTAAAGATAAGGCGATCACATGGGCCACAGCCAGAAAGGCTGGAAAGTTGATTAACACAGTCCCAGAGAACTGGATTGAGCATGGTGCGTCGGTGCACTATTGGAAACCGTAATGCTGCCCAGTGAACTGGAACAGGTATTACGATCGGGGCAGCTTGCCGTGACGGCAGAGTTGTCACCACCGGATTCGGCCGACCCACAAGAAGTCTATAAACGCGCAGCATTGTTT
>LULX01000330.1_pt1 | contig 13145 bp, 11 predicted proteins | sample 729511 | NCBI WGS metagenome assembly LULX01 (sample SAMN03860278, study PRJNA289734) | marine metagenome | biome: seawater column; feature: ocean; material: water; isolation source: Red Sea water column Station 91 - depth 500m | place: Saudi Arabia: Red Sea | collected 2011-10-15 | depth 500 m
GCTGGATTTATTGCTTTTTTGATGATGCGACAATTAGGTGAAATGGTTGTACAAGAACCAGTAAGTGGTTCTTTTAGTCATTTCGCATATAAATACTGGGGTTCATTTGCAGGCTTTATGTCAGGCTGGAACTACTGGGTACTCAATGTTTTAGTGTGTATGGCCGAATTAAGTGCAATTGGGCTTTATATACAATATTGGTGGCCAGAAATCCCGACATGGGCTTCCGCTTTAACCTTTTTTATTTTGATTAACGGTATCAACTTATTACACGTCAAGTTTTTTGGCGAAATGGAATTTTGGTTCTCTATTGTTAAGATTCTTGCAATCTTGGCGATGATTGCCTTCGGTTCATATCTACTTGCGACAGGAACAGCAGGACCTCAAGCAGGCATCAGCAATCTTTGGGCACTCGGTGGATTCTTCCCATTTGGTGTAGAAGGTTTAGTCATGGCAATGGCCGTGATCATTTTTGCTTTTGGTGGTATTGAGCTATTTGGTATTACGGCTGCTGAAGCTCGTGATCCTGACAAAACTTTACCTAAAGCTGTAAATCAAATTATTTATCGTATTTTGATTTTCTATATTGCGACATTGTTTGTTTTATTCGCACTTTTCCCTTGGAATCAAATGGCAGAGGGTGGTAGTCCATTCGTGATGGTCTTTGCTTCATTGGACAGCCAAGGTGTTGCAACGATTTTGAACTTTGTTATCTTAACAGCCGCTGTATCAGTTTATAACGGTACAAGCTATTGTAGCAGCCGTATGCTGTTAGGTTTGGCTCAACAGGGCAATGCACCAAAATTCTTAAACAAAATTAATAAACGTGGTATTCCAACCAACGCTGTATATGCTAATGATGTTGGTGGTTGCAGCGATTGTAATTAACTGGATCGTTATATCGTGGACACACTTGAAGTTCCGTAAGGCGATGTTAGCAGAAGGGCAAACGACTAAGTTCCCGAGTATTGCTTATCCATTTAGTAACTACCTTTGCATCGTATTCATGTTGGGTATTCTTGTGGTGATGTCATTGACTGCGGATATGCGTATTGCGGTAATGATGATTCCAGCTTGGATTCTCTGCTTGATGTTTGCTTATTACATGAAGCAACGTAAGTTGAAAAATGCACAACCAAGCGTTGCATATAATGCTGATGTATAAGCTATAGATTTTCACTCAAAAATCTTGGATAGGACTGAGTTTATCCTCAGTCCTATTTTCTTTTTATCTTTTGTTATAAAAGAACGGTGGAAGTGATGACCGTTCAAGAAAGGACATTGTTAATGTTTCAACATATCCCACCTTATGCAGGCGATCCAATCCTCTCTTTAATGGAACAGTTTAATGCTGATTCTCGCGCTGAAAAGGTTAACCTGAGTATTGGTTTGTACTACAACGAAGACAGTATCGTTCCTCAGCTTGATACCATTATCGAAGCTCAAAAACGTATTGCGCCTAAAAATGATAAAACCAAACTTTATCTCCCAATGGAAGGCTTCAAACCTTACCGTGATGCGATTCAAGCATTATTGTTTGGTGCAAACAGCCCAGCAATTCAACAAGGTCGTGTTGCTACCATTCAAACGCTTGGTGGTTCAGGTGCATTAAAAGTCGGTGCAGATTTCTTAAAAACTTATTTCCCAAATTCAGAAGTTTGGGTGAGTCAGCCAACGTGGGATAACCATGTTGCGATCTTCAACGGCGCTGGCATCAAGAGCAACTTCTATCCATATTTCGATGCAGAAACACGTGGCGTTGATTTTGATGGCATGTTGTCTACACTCAAAACTTTGCCAGAGCAAAGCATCGTGTTGTTACACCCTTGCTGCCACAACCCGACAGGTGCGGATCTGAATCCAGCACAGTGGGATCAAGTGATTGCTGTATTAAAAGAACGTAACCTGATTCCATTCCTCGACATCGCTTACCAAGGCTTTGGCGATGGTATGGAACAAGATGCTTATGCCATCCGTGCTTTAGACCAAGCGGGCTTGAACTTTATTGTCAGCAACTCTTTCTCTAAAATCTTCTCACTGTATGGTGAGCGTGTTGGTGGTTTAACTTTCGTTTGTGATGATGCTGAAGCCGCAAAATGCACATTCGGCCAGTTAAAAGCAACAGTACGTCGTATCTACTCTAGCCCACCAACAACAGGTGCTTGGTTGGTAGATCAAGTGTTAAATGACGCCGATCTCAACCAACAATGGCAAGGTGAAGTCAAAGAGATGCGTGAGCGTATTATTAAAATGCGTAGCATCCTCAAAGATGAACTAACCAAAGCCCTACCTGATCGTGACTTTAGTTACCTTGTGAATCAAAAAGGGATGTTTAGCTATACAGGTTTAACGGCTGAACAAGTGGACACACTTCGTGAAGAATATGCGATCTACTTAGTTCGCAGTGGTCGTATTTGTGTGGCTGGTTTAAACATGAACAATGTTTATAAAGTTGCCAAAGCAATGGCTGAAGTTCTAGCAAAGTCAGCTTAAAATCCCTCTAAATCTCCCTTTTAAAAGGGAGACTTTATGGACCAAAAAAGGTTGTTTCACGTGAAACAACCTTTTTTGTTTTCACTGCCTTATTACGGTATGAATACCGACTGGTTGGACTGCCTTGCGCTGCTTTCAAAGCAGTGCTTTGAAATTGTTCAGGATGTGCCGTTAGTCCATGAGCAGCGACTAAAGCTGCGCAAGGCTTTTGTTACTTTTGCCCCCCTAAAAGTCAGGCAATGCCTATACAAAAATAATTTGCTACTCACAGTCAATGAAGCTGTGCCTGTTTATTCTTAAACAAGTGAACATAAGCATATCTATCAAATTTGATCTTCATTAGACGTATATATGTGAGTGTTCAATCCCCCGATCTCTTTGTATACTGCAAGGCATTCACACACAACAGCACTTATCAAAATGACTCAACTGACTTGCTTCAAAGCGTATGATATTCGCGGAAAATTAGGTACAGAACTGAACGAAGAAATCGCCTATAACATTGGTCGTGCCTATGGGCAAATCTACCAACCTAAAAAAATCGTCATTGGCTGCGACATTCGTTTAAGCAGCGAAGGATTAAAACAAGCAACCATTCGCGGTTTAAATGATGCGGGTGTGAATGTCCTTGATTTAGGTATGACAGGCACTGAAGAAGTTTATTTCGGCGCTTTCCATCTTGATGTACAAGGTGGCATTGAAGTGACGGCTAGCCATAATCCAATGGACTACAATGGCATGAAATTGGTTCGTGAAAATGCACGCCCAATCAGTGCAGAAACGGGTTTAAAAGACATCCAAGCCCTTGCAGAATCAGGTACTTTTAGTGAAGTTGAGCAGAAAGGTTCGACTGAAAACTATAATATCTTGCCTGAATTCGTTGATCATTTACTCACTTATATTGATCCACAAAAGATTAAACCGCTCAAGCTTGTGGTGAATGCGGGTAATGGCGCCGCAGGTCATGTCATCGATGCGATTGAACAAAAGTTCCAACAGCTCAATATTCCTGTTCAATTTATCAAAATTCATCATGAAGCCGATGGAACTTTCCCTAATGGAATTCCGAATCCAATTTTGATTGAAAACCGAGATAGCACCCGCGATGCTGTGCTTGCGCACAATGCAGATATGGGCATTGCATGGGATGGCGATTTTGATCGATGCTTCTTATTTGATGAGAAAGGTCAATTCATCGAAGGCTATTACATTGTTGGCTTACTGGCACAAGCATTCTTAATCAAACAATCTGGCGAAAAAATTGTGCATGACCCACGCCTAGTTTGGAATACCTTTGATATCGTAGAACAATACCAAGGTATCGCTGTTCAATCCAAATCAGGGCATGCTTTTATTAAAGATGTGATGCGCGAACACAATGCAGTATACGGCGGTGAAATGAGTGCACATCACTATTTCCGTGATTTTGCTTATTGCGATAGTGGCATGATTCCTTGGTTACTGACGATTGCCCTTCTCTCAGAAACAGGACAATCGCTTTCGTCATTAGTTGAAAATATGATTGCGAAGTTCCCATGTAGCGGTGAAATCAACTTTAAAGTTGCAGACACACAAGCAACAGTACAAAAGATTTTTGATCATTATGCCGACCAAAATCCACAAGTAGACCGTACAGATGGTGTCAGTCTCGATTTTGGCGCATGGCGTTTAAACGTACGTGCATCGAATACTGAGCCATTGCTTCGACTGAATATCGAAAGTCGCGCAGACAAAAACCCAAAACCAATGCAACATTATGTCGATGAATTAACAACATTGATTCAAGGCTAATGCCCATCAATAAAAAAGGAGCAATTTGCTCCTTTTTTTGAAATGATTCAGTTATAACCATTTGGATTCTGTTTTTGCCAATTCCAACTATCAGCCAACATATCTTCCAGTGAATATTGCGGCTTCCAACCTAGTTCTAATTGTGCACGAGTGTTGTCAGCAAATGAAGTTGCAACATCGCCTGCACGGCGCGACACAAATTCAAAAGCAATCGAGACGCCATTAACTTGTTCAAAAGTATTTTTTACCTGTAGCACTGATGAACCATTTCCAGTACCAATATTCCAAACTCGGCAACCTTGCGCTGACAAGCGATTGCTTAATGCACATAAATGGGCATTAGCCAAATCTACAACATGAATATAATCACGAACGCCTGTTCCATCAACTGTGTCATAGTCATTGCCATAAATGGATAACTTTTCTCGTCGTCCAACAGCGACTTGCGTTACATAAGGCATTAAATTATTTGGAATGCCTTGAGGGTCTTCTCCAATTTGACCACTTTTATGTGCGCCAACAGGATTAAAATAACGCAATAATGCGATTGACCAACGTTGGTCAGCGTGTGCAAGTTTTTGTAATAGTTGTTCCACAATTAGCTTGGTATAGCCATAATTATTATTTGGTATGCCTGTTGACATATCCTCATTTAGTGGCGAAGTATTCACTTCATCATAAACCGTTGCAGATGAACTAAAAACTAATTTAAATACACCTGCTTTTTCCATCGACTTAGTTAACTGAATACTGCCCCCGATATTGTTATCAAAATAAGTTAATGGAATCTGCTGACTTTCTCCAACCGCTTTTAAACCCGCAAAATGAATGACAGCATCAATTTTATGATCTTGAAAGACCAGATCTAACTCAGATTGACTTCGGATATCTCCCTGTACAAAAACCAAACTCTTATTGGTGAGTTTCTGCACTCTGCGCAAGGCTTCTTCCGAACTATTTGAAAGGTTATCAAATACAATCACCTCATGCCCTGCATTCAGTAGCTCTATACATGTATGCGAACCAATATAACCCGCACCACCTGTGACCAAAATTTTAGCCATTATTTTTCCCTAATAAGATTTTAAGTAAGCCTTGAGTTGATGCATCGAATGTAGATAAATCTTCTTGTTCACAATTAAGAATAGGTAATAATTGATTGGCAATTTCTTTACCCTTTTCAACGCCCCATTGATCAAAAGGATTAATATTCCATAACACCGACTGCACAAAAACCTTGTGTTCGTACATCGCAATCAGCATCCCTAAGCTATAAGGATTCAGCTCTTTGAGTAAAATGGTGGAGCTTGGCTGATTGCCTTCATATTGTTTGTAAGACTGTAAATTCTCAACTTCATCAGCCGATAATGCCTGATTACCAAAGGCCAATAAACGCGACTGAGCTAAGCAGTTTGATAATGCCAAATGATGCTGCTCAACTAAAGCCTCTGCATTTTCTGCATAAGTAAATTGATTGGCATTATATCGCTTAACAGGCGCGATAAAATCACAACTGACTTTATGAGTACCTTGATGAAGGAGCTGATAAAAAGCGTGTTGCGCATTCGGTCCCACCTCACCCCAAACAATTGGACAAGTCGCAGAGCCAACCTTTTCACCATTTCTTTGCGTTGACTTGCCATTCGATTCCATTTCTAACTGCTGTAAATATGCAGCAAAATATTTGAGGCGCCCATCATAAGGTAATACTGCATGTGTTTGAATATCTAGAAAATTATTATTCCAAACACCTAACAACCCAATTAAAACAGGAATATTTTGAGCAAACGGTGCCGTTTGAAAATGCTGATCAATGGCATATGCACCTGACAACAATTGTTTGAAACCATCGACACCCACAGTTAATGCGATCGGTAAACCAATGCATGACCAAAGTGAATATCGACCGCCGACCCAATCCCAAAGTAATAACTGATTTTCTGGTGCAATACCCCACTCAGACATCTTATCCGGTTTGGTTGATACACCAATAAAGTGATGCTTCAGCACATGACTATTTTTACCTAAAGCTTTTTCTAACCATTGACGTACAGTTTGTGCATTCGACAGCGTATCAATCGTACCAAAGGACTTCGATGAAATAATAAATAAGGTTGTTTCTGGTCGAAGTTGATGCAGCAAGTCAGAGAGCTGACTACCATCCATCGTCGATACAAAATGAACATCTAAAGGCTTAGCAGTTGCAACTTTAAAATCTGAAAGTGCATGTGTGACCATCAATGGACCAAGATCAGAGCCACCGACTCCAATATTCACCACATCCTGAATCACTTCACCCGTTGCACCACGATATTGACCTGCATGAATTTTCTCAACTAAGCTATACATCCGCTCTAATTGAGTATGAACTTGTGCCGTAATTTCAGGAAGTACTTGCTGATTTTGCTCAGGCACACGTAAAGCCCAATGCATTGCAGCACGTTGCTCAGTATAGTTAATCTCTTCAAGAGAAAATAATCTTTTGATCCATTGCGTTAAGTCTTGAGCATGGGCTAAATCAACAAGTCCATTTAAAACATTTTGATCAATACGATGCTTACTGAAATCTAAGACGATTTGCTCTTGTTCGACTGAAAAGCGCTCGAAGCGCCCTGAATCATCTGAGAAAAATTGATTCAAGTGCGTGTCTTGGGTTTGCATTTTAAGGTTGCGCAACGCTGAAAGTGCTTGTTGCTGGCTTTTAACTATCAAAGGCTGCTTATAATTCATTATCAACGCCCCACCCCCATATAAGCAAACTGTTGTGCTTTGACATATTGGGGATCATAAATATTACGGCCATCTAAAACCAAAGGATGAGCCATACGTTGCATCATTTGTTTAAAATCAGGACTCCAATATTGTTTCCATGCGGTAAGCACACATAAGCCGTGTGCATTTTCAAGCGCTTCATACTGCTGCTGACAAAGTATCAAGTCATCACGTTGCCCGTAGATCATCTGAATCTCTTCTAGTGCTTGAGGATCATGCAATTGCACTTTAACACCCTGCGCCCATAAAGCTTTTAACATCAAATGAATCGGTGAATGTTGTATGCTTGAGGTATTTTCCTTAAACGAAGCGCCCCAAATTGCAATCGTCTTACCATGCAAATCGCCATGATAATAATTCCATAATTTGCGGAATAAAATTTCTTTTTGTTGCTCATTGATTTCCCAAACTTGAGCAAGCAACTGGCTCTTTACTCCAGTATTGGCCACGGTATTCGCAAGCGTCAAAACATCATGGGAAAAGTTTTCTCCACCAAAACCCGCACCAGGTGATAGATATGCAGTACCAATACGGTTGTCTGCTGCCATCCCTTGGCGAACCGAAGTAATATCAATACCCAACTTTTCAGCGACTACAGCCAAGTCATTAATATAACTAATGCGTGTCGCCAACATGCCTGAAATACTAAGCTTGGTAAACTCAGCATCTAATACAGGCATAAATAAAAATTGTTGCTCAAACGGAAAAAATGGGCGTAACAACTCTTTGACTTTCTGCTGTGCCGATGGCTCTGTATACCCAACAATGAGTTGTTTTGCTTGAGTGAAACTCTGTAAAGCATTTCCTTCTTGGATAATATCTGGCAGATAAACCCATTCATCTTCAGGCAAAATTTGCTTAAATTTTTCTGTACTATGCAAACCAAATGTTGATGCATTCACCATCAGCTTAGGATGAATAATCGGACGTTGCTGCAATTCAGTTAATAACGCTAAAACTTGCTGCTCTTGTGTCTGATTAAAACTGAATAAATAGACATCAATATCAAGTGGAATATGCTTGAAATTTGCATAATATAAAAAACCACTGTTGAGCTGCTTATCAAGCAAACGGCTTACATTTTCATCATGAAATGAATATTGCACAGTGTTTTCTTTATCATCGGTGTTTGAACACCAATAAACACTGTGCCCAGACTCTGATAGTAATGCAGACATGACCCCTGCATATAGGGTATTGCCAAAAACTGCAATTTTCATAACCGTTAACCCTAAACTATAGGGCTAACTCACGAATTAAGCCCTTAAACTCTTCACCCAATTTTGGATGTTCAACACCATAGTGTAGTACAGCTTTAAGATACCCAATCTTGCTACCACAATCAAAAGTTTGCCCTTTCATACGATAGGCTTCAACAGTTTCTGATTGTTGCAATGCTGCGATCGCATCCGTCAATTGAATTTCATTTCCTGCACCACGCGGTGTATTCTCTAACAGTGCCATGATTTGCGCAGGTAAAATATAACGGCCAACGACTGACAAATTGGATGGCGCAGTTCCAACACTTGGTTTCTCTACAATGCCTTGCATTACAATACTTTCACCTTCATTTGGCGAATTTTCGACATCAACAATGCCATATTGATCAACCAGATGATCAGGAACAGCTTCAACCATAATTTGTGCAGCATTCGACTGCTCAAAACGGCGAATCATTCGCGATAAATCATTGTCCACTTCAACATCTTTGACCAGTACATCGGGTAGCAACACTGCAAAAGCTTCATTCCCGATTACATCTTTGGCGCATAAAACCGCATGTCCCAAACCTAATGGTTGCGGTTGGCGTACACTAATCACGCTAACATGCTTCGGTAAAATATCTGTGATTTCTTTCAGTAGGTCGAACTTCTTCTTTTGTTCTAAGGTCGTTTCAAGTTCAAAATTACGATCAAAATAGTTCTCAATCGATGCTTTTGATGAGTGAGTCACCAAAATGATCTGCTCAATGCCCGCTTCAACTGCTTCACGCACCACATATTCAATGGCTGGGCGATCAACCACAGTCACCATTTCTTTTGGAATTGATTTGCTCGCTGGTAAAAAACGAGTTCCAAGACCAGCGACAGGCAAAATTGCTTTCTTAATCATTTAATTTCTCAGTTTAGTTCACTCTAACTTCATCACTACGCTTGTAGCCATCAACATAATATTCAAGCTGGGTTAATGCCCAATCAACGTCATGTTCGACCGCAGTCATTTGATTAATTCTATCAAAAATCAATTGAATTTCAGCTAATGGATAATGTTTCTCAAAAGACCGTAAAATACGAGTATGTTCTGTGTATTCTGTATTTTCTTGATCAATCAATAATTCCTCATACAGCTTTTCGCCTGGACGCAATCCGCTATATGCAATTTCAATATCACCGTCTAATGATCCAGCTTCACGTACAGTTAAGCCGCTTAACTTGATCATTTGTCGAGCCAAATCTTGAATACGTACAGGCTCACCCATATCAAGCAGAAATACATCTCCTCCTGTCCCGAGTGCGCCTGCCTGAATCACCAACTGTGATGCTTCAGGAATCGTCATAAAATAACGTGTAACGTCTGGATGGGTTACGGTAATCGGCCCACCACGTGCAATTTGCTGCTTAAATAATGGTACAACAGAACCCGAAGACCCAAGCACATTACCAAAACGAACAATACTAATTTGGGTATTGGGTTGTGTATCAGCAACCGCTTGGCAGTATAATTCAGCCATTCGTTTTGAAGCACCCATCACATTGGTTGGGCGTACAGCTTTGTCTGTAGAAATTAAAACAAAAGTCTCAACACCATTTTTAATAGCGGCATTCAGGCTATTTGCTGTACCAATCGAGTTGTTTTTCAATCCCGCGATTGGATTACACTCAACAAGTGGTACATGTTTATAAGCAGCTGCATGATAAACCGTCTGAATGTGGTACTGTTCAATAATGCGTTCTAGTTTTTGCTGGTCTTGGACTGTTCCTAAAATTGGAATAATTTCGCAATTCGCTGTCTGTCTTAATTCTTTTTCAATGTCATACAAAGCGAATTCTGTTAATTCATATAACACTAACATTTTAGGGTTATTTTTGATGATCTGACGACATAATTCAGAACCAATAGAGCCACCGGCACCTGTCACCATCACAATTTTATTTTGAATATTTTTTGCGAGTAGATGTGAAATAGGAGGAACTGGATCACGCCCCAACAAGTCAATAATATCAACTTCTTGGATGTCTGAAATCTGAATTTCTCCATCAACCAGTTGAGTCAGCCCAGGTAATTCAGTAATTTTTAAATGCGCATTCTCAAACTGTTGAATAATTTCTGTCTTTCTTACGCGACCAACCGAAGGAAGTGCCAGTAAAATTTCCTCGATCCTGTCTTTCTCAAAACGCTGTAATGCTTTTTCAACAGAATATACTTTTAAACCACCAACGATTTGGCCTTGTAATGATGCATAATCATCTATAAAGAAAACTGGTAAATGATCATCTGAACGATGTAATGCAGCAGCCATTTGTTGTCCAGCATCACCTGCACCATATATCGCAATACGTTTCCGGCCAATTTCTGAATAAAATGAAGCCTTAATAATAAAACGGATAGAAGCTCGGCTAATCCAAACCCAAGCAAACATCATAAATCCAAACATAAATGGGATGGACATTGGAATATAAGCTTGTGTACACGTACTTAAGGTGTAGAGCGCGATCATGCTTAAGCTAACAGCAATCGCTAACTTAACAATAAAAACTTCATTAAAGGTTCGAACAATAAAACGATAGACACCCGTGATTGCTAAACTCAAAATTGCAATTAGGGTGACTAGCAAAATACCATGATCAATGCCTGGAATAATTCTAGCACCCAAATCAAATAGGCGGATGACATAGCACAACCATAAGATCACTGGAAAAGCTAAAGCATCCAAGATAACAAGGAATATTTGCTTAAATAATCTTGGCGCAGAGGCAAATTGATGAATAATCTTTTTCACAATGATCTTCTAAACAACTCTTTAACAGTTTTATCTTTATAGACACCTCACTTTAAAAGCCGAAATGCCTCTTACATTTTTAATTTCATAATCAGGGATTAATTATAAACTCTGATTCTGGATATTACTCAATAATTTAATCATCAATTGCTTGTATCACGTTCTGAATAGCCACTACTGTTTTTGTAATGCTATCTTCACTTAATGTCGGATGTACCAAAAACATTAAACTTGTCTCACCAAGTTGCTGGGCATTTTTCAAACGCTGTTGAGGTCTCCAAGGAGTATTATCAAAAGCATGTTCCAAATACACCTCAGAACAAGAACCACTAAAGCAAGGCACATTTTGCGAATTAATCTCTTGCATGATTCTGTCCCGTGACCAACCTTCAGGTAATGCAGCCAAATTGACTTGTACATAGCATTTATAATGCGCATGCACATAATCATTCGAAGGTAAGTGAACTGTAAAATATGGAGAATCGGCAAAAGCTTTTAGAATTTTTTCTGCATTCTCAGTTCGTTTTTGTGTCCACTCTGCCATACGTGTCAGTTGAATACGACCAATCACTGCCTGCATTTCCATCATACGCCAATTGGTTCCAAATGAATCATGTAACCAACGAAAACCGGGTGGATGCTGTTTATTATAAATACTATCAAAATTCTTACCATGATCTTTATAAGACCACATTTTCTTCCAAAGGCTTTCATCATTGGTCGTGACCATGCCACCTTCGCCACCTGTGGTCATAATTTTATCTTGGCAAAAAGACCAAGCTGAAATATGCCCAATTGAACCCGCTGGTTTACCTTTATATTCCGCTCCATGGGCTTGTGCACAATCTTCAATCACGTAAAGACCCTTTTCTGCAGCGAGCTGCATAATCGGATCCATATCGCACATCCAGCCTGCCAAATGCACACAAATAATCGCTTTGGTTTTCGGAGTCAGTACCGCTTCAATGGTAGCTCGTGAAATATTTTGAGAGTCCAGCTCAACATCAGCAAAGATAGGATTAGCACCAGCAGTAACAATTGAACTGGCGGAGGCAAGGAAAGTTCGTGACGTAACGATGACATCATCACCCGGACCAATATTTAAAGCTTTTAATGCGACATCTAATGCAACAGTTCCATTCGCAAGCGCAACAGCATATTTAGTTTTAGAAAATTGAGCAAACTCTTTCTCAAAATCACGACATTCTTGGCCAGTCCAGTAGTTCACTTTGTTTGAAAGAAGAACATTTTTAACAGCATCTGCTTCTTCAATTGTGAAGCTTGGCCATGGTTCAAATGAAGTGTTTAACATCTTATTTTACCTAAATTTGCTCAAAATTAATTTTTTTCAAGAACTCTAGCAGGATTTCCTACTACTGTTACATTTGGAGGAACATCTTTCGTGACTACCGCCCCCATTCCTACTATAGCACCTCGACCAATCACAAGTGGTTTATTTGCAGTGCCTTGTTTAATTACGGCACCAGCCCCTATGTATGCGTGATCTTGAATATGAATATTGCCATTACATTTTACACCTGGCGCAAAAGTGACATAATCACCAATTACACAGTCATGCTCAACATAACTATATAGGTTAGCATGGAAGCACTTACCAATTTTTATATTGGAGGTAATCGAAACAAAGGGACTTAGCGCAGCACCCTCACCTATTTCAATATTGTCCATCATCACAATATTATCGGCATGTACAGTCCATAACTGGAGGCCATCTCTAATGATCTGATTTGCAAGTTTTTCACGAATTTGACTATTTGCAATGGCAATCAACACGTATTTTTGAGGCGAATCCAAGTCTTTGAAAGACTGATAGTTTAAGGCGATATGCCCATTTACAATCTGCTGTTCTTGTAGACTGTCGTCAATAAAATAAATCTCAGAGTTAACACCCTCTCTGTACAGTTGTTGTCGTGCAACTGGCATCAGACTACGGCCACACCCCGATGCTCCATAAATCGCATAGATCGGCTGACTCATTGATTTTCTTCCGACGTTGAACCCGTAAACTTTGTCATCGTCGCTTCGCCGGCCTCGTTAATATCATCTTTGGCAATGACCTTCTTCACTG
>LULX01000349.1_pt1 | contig 13035 bp, 16 predicted proteins | sample 729511 | NCBI WGS metagenome assembly LULX01 (sample SAMN03860278, study PRJNA289734) | marine metagenome | biome: seawater column; feature: ocean; material: water; isolation source: Red Sea water column Station 91 - depth 500m | place: Saudi Arabia: Red Sea | collected 2011-10-15 | depth 500 m
ACAACTTCCCCCTAATTTTAAAGTGTCAACTTTCTAATAATTCAAAACGAGGTGACGATTTAAAGGTTCAGTTTAAACCGCCCCCTTTGGTAACTAACTACCGCAGGCTTAGCCTCGCTACTGTGCACACAGTAATAGCAGGCTATCAAAAATGAAAAGCTTTTGCAGTAGGTGAAAACATGAAAACCAAGCCAATTGTTCCTTGGATGGGTGGTAAGCGTCGACTGGTGTCGCAATTGATTGAAAAAATGCCTGAACACGAATGTTATGTAGAACTATTTGCTGGAGGTGCTGCCTTATTTTTTATGCGTGAACAGCCAGCCAAAGTAGAAATTATTAATGATGTAAATGGTGAGTTAGTTAATCTCTATCGCGTTGTGCAGCATCATCTTGAAGAATTCATTCGCCAGTTTAAGTGGGCGATCATAAGCCGCCAGATGTTTGAATGGTTGAAAGCAGCTAGTACGGATTTAATGACAGACATTCAACGTGCAGCGCGATTCTACTATTTACAACACACAGCCTTTGGTGCAAAAAACTCAGGTCAGACTTTTGGAACTGCAACAACTTCAAAAGCACCGAGTTTTCTGCGCATTGAAGATCAATTGACAGACGCATATTACAGGCTGTCTGGAGTGACAGTTGAGAACCTGAGCTGGGACGATTGTCTACTGAAGTATGATCGACCTCATAGTTTTATGTATGCCGACCCACCTTATTGGGGATTGGCTGGTTATGGTGTTGAGTTTGGTTGGGAGCATTATCAGAAGATGGCTGAGCTAATGAAGACTTGCAAAAGTAAGATTATGCTTTCAATAAATGATCACCCTGATATCAGAAACCTGTTTTCTAACTTCAATATAAGTACGACAAAAATCAATTATACGGTGGGTAATTCTGGCAATGGTCGAGAGCAAAAACTGGAGTTGATCATCACCAATTATTAATAGAGCTGATTTATAGATTTATAAATCTTTATAAACGTGATTTTAGCGATTTAAAGTAGATTCTGCTCCAATGAGCCATATTTGATTTTAAGTCGCTTAAATCGCCTGTTTGGGGCAATCAAAAAATTTGAAAATAAATGGAAGTCTTTCCGCCTAATTTTAAATAAGTCAAAAAACAATAATGGTGCAAAATCCTCAAATTGTATGTGCACTATGGCTAAGAAAAATTCTCAAGCAAAATCCCAAGATCGAACTGCATTAGAACAAAATCAAACTGCTGAAGTTGCTTGGCTATCAAACCAGTGGCAAGACCATCCAGTAGTTGGTTTGACTCCAATGGCATTGCATCGTCTTTTGACGGATGCTGAACAAGGAAATTTACAAGCACAGGCTGATTTGTTCAGTGATATGGAAGAGCGCGATGGTCATATCTTTTCAGAAATGGATAAACGTAAAAAAGGCTTAAATGGTTTGTCTTGGGGAGTGAATCCACCAAAAAATGCAACAGAAGCCGAACGTAAAATTGCTGAAGAAATTGCTGAGTGGATTGACGACATCAAAGATTTTGAGATGTTCTTATTCGATGCAATGGATGGTATCGGTCATGGCTATTCATGCCAAGAGATTGAGTGGCATCAACTTGGCAGCTTATGGCTGCCTAAAAGTTTTGATCATGTAAACCCACGTAATTTCATAACTCCATACAATGCGCCTAATGAATTGAGGTTAAATGATGGCTCACCAGAGGGTGCGGATTTTTGGGATTTTGGATGGTTTATTCATCGCCATAAAGCGAAGTCTGGTTATATTGCGCGATCAGGTTTACATCGAGTGCTTGCATGGCCGTTCTTATTTAAAAACTATGGCATCCGTGATGTCATGGAATTCCTTGAAACTTATGGTTTGCCTAGCAAGATTGGTAAGTATCCAAGTGGTGCAACTGAAACGGAAAAATTGACGCTATTACGCGCTGTCATGAGTATTGGACGTAATGCTGGTGGCATTATTCCGAATGGTATGAGTATTGATTTTGAGCAAGCTACAGATGGTGATACAAAAAACCATTTTGATTTGGTCACATGGTGTGAACAAACTCAATCAAAAGTAATCGTTGGTGGAACATTACTGGTAAAACGAGTACTAATGCTCAAAGCCATACACATGAAGTTGGCTTTGAATCAATTAAAAAGTCTGATGCCAAACAACTTGCACGTTCAATTTCAGATTGTCTAATTGCAAATCTTATGCGTCTTAATCACCCTAATATTACACGTGATCGTTACCCCGAGTTTTATTTCGATACAACTGAAACTGAAGACATGGAAGTCTTTAGTGATGCATTACCTAAGCTAGTTGAAATCGGCTTTAAAATTCCACGCACATGGGCACATGAGAAACTAGGCATTCCTGAACCAGCCGATGATAAAGAACCAGTGCTTGAGATGGTTCAGTCTACAACCACCAAAGTACCCAACTTGGCTGCTAATACTTACTTGCCTCAATTATTGAATGGTCTCATTGCTGCAAACAATCAGATACCTATTGAAGAACAAGCCATTCAACTATTGCTTAATGATCAAGCTAAACATGCACAAAAAACTTCTGAAGCATGGTTACAAGATTTGATTTCTAAGATTCAGGCTGGTGAAAGTGATGAAGAAATTTTGGCAATATTGTCTGAGCTTTACCCAACTGAAAATGAGCCAGCACTCCATGAAAAATTGACACAATTATTTTTTGCGGCTGAAGTATTTGGAAGGTTGAGCGCAGAGGCTGAAGCAGAAAATGGCTAATGTACCATCTCGACCAGAGCTAAATGCTCTATTTAACTCACCGCCTGAAGATGCGATTGCTTATCTGAAATCGAAAGGTTTTAAAATTGGTTGGGATTGGCATGAGACACTGGATGAAGCGCATAGCCGTGCCTTTACTGTCGCAAAGGTTGCTCGGATTGATCTGTTACAAGACATTCGAAAATCGTTAATTACAGCACTGGAGCAAGGTCAAAACTTAGAACAGTGGAAAGCTGCCATTACACCGACTTTGCAACAAAAAGGTTGGTGGGGAAAACAGACCGTCATCAATCCAATTGGTATCGAGCAAACTGTGCAACTGGGTAGCCCACGTCGCTTAAAAACCATTTTTGATACCAATGTACATAAAAGCCTTGCAGCTGGTCGCTACAAGGCATTGATGGCAACAGTTGATACTCGCCCCCTTTGGGAGTGGGTGCATATTTCGATCACCAACCCAAGAAAAACACATTTAGCACGTAATGGTGAAACGCGCCGCTATGATGATCCATTTTGGCAATATGCCTACCCACCGACGGAATGGGGCTGTAAGTGTAAAGTACGTGCGCGACGTGCTAGTGACGCTGATGCTTTAGATTTAAAGATGGTTGAGACATCACCTGAAGACATTGAACAGCATCAAGTGGTCATTGGGAAAAGTAGCTTTACTGGTCAAGATGCTGTTGCGACACAGACACGCATTCGTATCAAAAAAAATGATGGTGAAGTTACTTATTTCTCACCAGCCGCTGGTTTTAACAGTCATCCAGCTTCGAGTTATTTACTTGATGTAGAACTGACCAAGCGAGCTGCTGATCTGCTAGGTGCAGACAAAGCTTTGCAAGAAGTTCAACAAATGCTACTCAGCCAGCCACGACTCAAGGCACATGAGGCATTTGTTAGGAATGCGATTAGTTTTGGCAAGCAACAAAATAAGACGAGTACTGTTGGATTAGTTGATATGCAAGATATTCAGTTCTTGGTTGATAAAGGAGTTGTGATTGAAAGTCCTATTCTTACGATTTCAGATCATTTGCTTGTAGGTCAAAAAGCTCAGCGTCATGGTGCAGCTGGTAATGCTCCAACGTTAAATGAGTGGATGGCGTTGCCTAAACTTATTCCTCTAGCTCAACAAGTCATTTGGGATGTTAGTAATGAAAGTATGTTGTATTTATTGCCAGCGCTACAGAAAAAAGCACCCAATGAAGTGATTAAGTTATCAATAAGATCAAAAAATGGTGTGATGGAAATTGTGAGTATTTTTAAAGTTCAAAAGAGAGCTATCGTAGATGGTTTAAATGCGAATTTTTATGAGGTTATTAGATGATTAAGGCGGTGGACGACTTGCACGTCATAACACTGAATTAACCGTGACCTTTCTATTAGGAAACTACCGCCTTAAGGACAGTATAAATTATGAGCGTTATACAAATCAATGATCAAGCCCTGATTGATCGCATGGAGTTGGTTGCAAGCCGTTTACTTGATACCAGTCCATTAGCCGCTGCGATTGCTGGAACGTTTGCAACGGTAACCGATGACAACTTCGACATGGGTGGTCGACCTGAATGGGCTGGTCGATCAGCTGTGACCTTAAAAATCTATGAGCGTAAAGGAATTAAATACGGTGGTGTTTTACAAGTTTCAGGAAATTTAAGAGCTAGAGTTGTCACCAGTCATACTCAGGATGAAGCAGTAATTAGTAATAACATGCCTTATGCCGCAGCGATGCATTTTGGGATCAAACAAGGTGCTTCAGGTAAAACTTCTCGCGGTGCACCGATTCCGTTTGGTGATATTCAACCACGTCCATTTATGCCAATGGATACAGATGGCAACATGCAACCTGAAGCAGAGCGTGAAGTTTTTATGGACGTAGATCACTACTGGCACAAAATATTTAATCCATAAAAATAAACGGAAGTCTTTCCGCCTAATAATAAAAAGCTGGCGATGCGATATTGCCAGCATGAAAAAGACCTTATTAGTAGCCGCGTGCTCATTCGCCCTCGATGCGACATCACCACACCTTGTACTGATTCCTGAAGGAATCTTTCGAGGTATCGATGGTCGTCCAACTGATGCACCACACTGGATATTAACGCCAGAACGTGGTCGTCAAATTGCTGCCGCATTAAATCAACGTTCTATCGACCTAGTGGTTGACTATGAACACGCGACTTTAAAAGCTCAAGAGTCTGGTGATCCTGCACCAGCATCTGGTTGGCTTAAGCCAACGGGATTTCAATATATTGATGGAGTTGGATTATGTAGCACTCTCTTTGAATGGACGGAAAAAGCAAAAGGATATATTGAGGCTAAGGAATATAAATACACTTCGCCTGTTTTCTTCTACAACAAAGCTGGTGAAATCCTCGGACTTCATAGCTTCGCCTTAACCAATACCCCGAATTTAGACACCTTGCCCGAAGCACGTCTTGCTGCTGCGGCTCAGGACTTTTTGTCTCAACAATCCGATGAGGACTCAATAATGAAAGAGTTTTTAGAACTCATGCGTAAATGTCTGGGGCTGCCCGAAACAGCAACAGAACAAGAGTTATTAACTGCTGCAAATAGTGCATTTGCGAAAATGGATGGTGCTTTTGGAACGACTTTAGTTGCTGGTCAGGCGCTTTCGATTGCAATTGATAAGGCTATTGAAGTAAAGACAGCTGCTAATAGCCAAGCGCCTGATCTGACCCAATATGTTCCAATTTCTGTTTATCAAGAAGCGATTGCCAGTGCTACTGCTGTAGCTGCGAATGCCGCAAGCAAAGAATTAGATGATTTGATTATTGCTGCTTGTGCAGATGGACGATTAACGGGTGAAGCAACAGTTAATTGGGCAAAAGAACAGGCAAAGACCAATCCTGAGTTTATTAAAAAACATATTGAAAGTTTGCCAAAAATTGCCGCTTTGTCTCAGAAGCAAACGACTACAACCAATATTGCTACAAATAGTCAGCAAGGTAACGGGCAACAACAATTTACCCCTGAAGCGCTGGCAGTTGCAGCTCAAATGGGTGTTGATTTAGGAGCACAACAATAATGGGCAGCATTTTAAATCAAGATGAGCGTCAAACCCCTTTACGTGAATTGGGGTTATTTAGTGTGCCAGTAAAAGCTGGTGTTGTAATTTTAGCTGGATTTGCAGCAGCAGTTGATGCAACTGGATTTGCTGTTCCTGTAACAGCCGCTACAGGATTGACCTATTTAGGTCGTTATGAAGACAGTGTTGATAACACTGATGGTTCAGATGGTGATGTGTACGTACTAGTCCGAAATGCTTGTGCTTTTCAGTTTGCAAATAGTGCAACTGATCCCGTGACACAGGCATCTTTTGGAAAGCCTTGTTATTTAGAAGATGGTGAAACTGTTGCTGAAACAGATGCTACAGGAACGCTCTCTCCAGCAGGTCGCGTCGTTGGTATTGATGAAAATGGAGTATGGGTAGAATGAACGTAAATGGTGCAGCACTTAATGCAATTTTCTTAAACCTCAGTAAAGTTTTTAATCAAACTTTTAATGAAGTTCCTGTTGAATATGCCTCTATTGCTATGACTGTTCCAAGCAATGGTGCTTATGTGGATTATCGTTGGTTGGCTAACTTTCCTCAGATGAAAGAATGGATTGGTAAAAAACATATTACCAAACTAGCCGAATACGACTATGTGATTCGCAATAAAGATTTTGCAGCAACAATCGAAGTCCGTCGTAATGATATTGAAGATGATCAGTTAGGTATTTATAAACCACAGGCTGAATCTGCGGCATGGTCAGCAAAACAGCATCCTGATGAGTTGGTCTTTGAAGCCGTGAATAACGCTTTTGTTGCAAAGTGCTTTGATGGTCAACCTATGATTTCAACGAGTCACAAGGTTGGGAAAACCAATGTCAGTAATAAAGGTACAAAAAAACTTTCCATTGAAACTTTGGCAAAAGCTCAAGCTTCATTCGGTGCTGCACGTACAGCAATGCGTAAGTTTAAAGATGAGTCTGGTCGTCCTTTAAATATCACACCAAATGTGCTGTTAGTCCCAGCTGCACTTGAAGATATTGCAAACGCATTAATGACCATTGATCGTTTGGAAGATGGCAAGCCAAATCCATACAAAGGTACAGCTAAAGTACAAGTGTCGGCACGTTTGACTGATGACAATGCGTGGTTCTTGCTCGATACCACTAAACCTGTTAAGCCCTTTGTATATCAGGTGCGTAAGAAACCTGTATTTGTGCAGCAGACGAGTATGGAGTCACCATCTGTATTTATGGAAGGTGTTTTTTACTTTGGTGCTGAAGCACGTGGGGCTTCAGGTTATGGCTTCTGGCAAACGGTTTACGGATCGACTGGTACGGAGGCATAAACCATGTATGTAACGGTAGATGCGATGGTTAGAAAGTTTGGTGAATCTGAACTTGTGACTCTCACTGACAATGAACGTCCTTATCAAGATGTGATTAATCATGACAAGCTTCAAGCTGCTATGAATGCTGCTAATACTGAGATTGATTGCTACATTGCTGGTCGTTATAAGCTACCGTTACAAACCATCCCACCTTTTCTAACTGACCTAGCCTGCAATATGGCTCGCTATCATGCGTGTCTAGGCAATGTTGCTACTAACAGTGACATTCAGATGCGTTATGACAATGCCATTAAGGTTTTAGAAAAAATTTCGAAAGGTTTGATTCAGCTAGGTGGTTCACCAGCTGGTGAAAGTGAACCAGTCAAAACCTCATCTAACAATGTGATTCTTGCAGTTGGTCGTCGTGATTTTGGAGGGCGTAACTGGTGAATCTCAACCTATCTATTATCGAACAAGCCATTAAGGATTTAATCAAAGCACAAAATTGGGATTATGTACGTGAAATTAAAACCTATGGTGGTGACTTTGATGATGATATTAATGCCGTTATCCGTAGATTCCCTGCAATTTGGATAACTTTCCAAGGCAGTAAATCACCTGAAAAAATTAGTCATAACAAAACACGTATTCCAGTGACATTTGTTGTGCTCGTCGGCTCTTATTCAGTAAGAAATGAAGAAACACAACGTCAAGGTGATGCTGTCAGCATTGGTACTTATCAAATGCTGTCAGATATTCAAAATCTACTCACAGAAAATGATTTATCAAGCCAAAGTATTAAAGGTCTTGAACCTCTTGAGCTTGGGCGTATCAAAACTATTTTTAACACTAAAACAAAGGATGACTCTATCAGTGTTTTATCCCAAGAGTTTCATACCAGTTATGTATTGACTGCTTCAGATCGTGATCGTGAAGAAGCAGCTACTGAAGCTGAAATACACCGCATCAACGTTGACTATCATTTTATTCCCGATGATGGAGTGAAAGATGAGTCTGATTTAATCGAATTAAAGGAAAGTTAAGCCATGCCAATCCCTAATCTGAAAACCCCAGGCACTTATCTTGATGTCAATATAAATACTCAACGTTCTGGGCTTCCTCAAAATATCCAGAAGGTACTTTTTATTACTACCGATGATCAGCAACCCATTGGTGAAAATCCTATCATGCCTGTAAGCATCTACGATAAAGCTCAAGCAGATAATACGTTTGGTGAAAACAGTGTGGCTGGTCGAATGATTACTGCTGCGATTAAGACCAATCGTTTTGTGGATGTGCAATGCTTGGGAAAGTATCTACCGATGGCGGAGGCATAACACCATCCCCAAGTCAAGTTCTATTTACGATTGATGACAAGGGGCTGCAACCCGTAGATGGTATTTATTCGGGCACTATTTCACCACCCAATCCAGGTTATATCTGCTCATTCAATATTCAATGGTATAGAAGTGCTACTGACTTGGGTGGCAATGGTCGGGTTGCGAATATCAATAAAGATAGCGGACTGTACTTAAATGAAGATGGTTCCCGTTGGTTTGTTGATGTTAATAATTTGGCGAATTGGGCTGAACGTCCTACTCCTGATAAATTTCAAACTGCGGGTATGTATGCACTGAGTATTTATGCATGGAATTTTGAGGGTCAGGGTCAGCGTAAATACTTTGTTGAACCTGATTGGGACATAAAATACTTAGTCAATGGAAACTGGATTTATGAAGTCACTGGTGAGAACGTTGAACAAAACGAAAGTCGAAATACAGCTTATCGTTTATTGGCAACAGAAATTGTATTTAATACAAATGTAAAAACTATCGGATATTTAGCTTTTCGATATTGGAATTTTCAGAAAGTTACATTTAACGATGGATTAACGGACATCGGTTATTACGCATTTGAAATGTGTAAAAGTTTACTTGAAGTCCTTATTCCTGATTCCGTACAAACTATTGGTGGACAAGCGTTTGGCGGCTGTGAAGCTGTTAAAAAACTTGTTATTGGTGCAGGCGTTGTAAATATAGGAGATGGATCATTAATAAATTTATATAATTTGAAGACTTTAGTTTTCAAATGTCCTCCCCCTGTATTTGGTTCAAATGTATTTGGAAATGGAGGAAGTGGAGGTACAAATCCAGAAGCTATTTATGTACCAGACGTTAATGCATATAAAGAAGCCCATCAATACTTCTATTTCAAAGATGCCATTTATCCACTGACGAGTTATAACCCTTAAAATTAATGAGGCTTTAAAAATGTCTATCCAACAAACAATCGCCCCTCTAGGCCATACTATCATTGCTTTATCTTCACCACCAAATGACGATGGGGATAATTCAATCATGGCTTGGATTGATCATTTAAACTCTGTGAGTGATGCGATCAACCAGAAGCCTGCAATCCTCGTTATTCCATTTTCGGATGTTGAGGCCGCTGAAGAGTTTGCTGCCCAAGAGCCCATTGAAACTTCATACCGAGTACTTTGTGTTTGTTATCATGGTGCAAATGGTCAAGAAGCTGAGCTTGCTGGTGCTATGGCTGCGGCTTTGGCTGACTCCGCTGATCCAGCTGTCCCGTTTAACGGTGTTAATTTAGGTGGAATTACACCAGTTGAAGATCAATATCGACTTACGTTTGAGCGTATTGAACTAGCGCTTAACCGTGGTGTTTGTATGATTGATACTGGAGCAGATGACAAGCCTGAAATTGTACGTGCGGTATCAACTTATCGAATCAATCCTGACTCTGGTATCGATGATGATTTGATGCTTGATATTAATGGTGCATTGGTCATTGATTATACGCGTAAAGTCGTTCGTGCTGACCTAGCAAAAGAACGTCGTCGCAAAAACACTGCAGCTCAACGTCGCAATGTACGATCTATCATTTTGAAGCGTTTAACTCAATTGGATGATGCTGAAATTCTACAGAATGTAAGAGCGCGTGCGGATGAGTTGACCGTTACGGAACATCCAACAGACCGTTATGCTGTTAAAGCAAAAATTCCAGCTGATTGGGTGCGCGGTATGCATGTCATAGACGGTACGCTCGATGTCTACTAAGTTGTTCTAAACCAACCTTGAAGCCTGCAAATTGCAGGCTTTAATATTTGTGGAAGTCTTTCCGCCTAATACTAGAAATCTTTATTTATCAAAATAGCCTCATGATTTTATGAGGTCTCTTAAAATGGCTGAAGAAGCAGTAGGCACAATTGTGATGAGTGTTGATGGGCTTGATTATGATTGCTCAAAATTCAACTCAACTAAAAGTAATGGGAAAAAGCGTATCCCTACAATGAATCGTCAGCTTAAAGCGAAATACAAATCAGATGGTATCAAGCTTTTTGACATCAGTTGTTCTGTAGTAATTCCAGACGGAAAGGATTCTGTAGATTGGGAAAATATTGAAGATGCTCGTATATCAATCGAATCTCCAAGTGGTGGTTTTCGTGAAACATATACCGATTGTAATGTTGTTTCTGCATCTGATTCTTATGACGTAAATGGTGAAACAATTCGAGATTTGACATTGTTCGCAATGGATTATTTGAAAGAAACTTTCTAACTGGGTGAATGTATGAAATTAAGTGTGGTCGGTGGACTAACTGTTGCGATTACAGTTTTAGTAAATAATAAACCAATCAAATGTTCAAAAGTCGAATTAAGTGACCTGAGTACAGGTGAGTTATTTGACGCTCGTGCCCGAGCGAAAGAAGGTGAATATCTATCGTTACATGAGTTAGCTGCAAAAACCAAACTTATTGATGAAAATGATGTACAGCACGAAATTACTTATGAAATTTTGCGTGACACTTCTTCAGCAAATTTCAAAAAATTGGAAGAACTTGATTTCGATCTACAAGCAAAGCTCAAAGCCGAGAGTTTAGAGAGCCAATCCAGCTAATAGCAATGCTTCATAATTTGGGTGTTGACTTATCAACTGCTGAACAAATGCCAATGCAGTATGCGTTGGCATTTGTGTCTGAAAAGATGGGCTTTTTGGAAAAACTCAAGCATGAGCGGCAACAAAATACTCATGCAGCTCCAAAACCGACAACATCAGAAACCAAGTCTTATATTTCAACTGAGCGTAGACATTCAAAGCCTAAGACTGGAGCTGACAAATGAGTAATAGCAATTCAACCGTTTCATTGACGCTACAGATTAAGGGGCAACAAGCTGGTCAGGAATTGAAAAAAATTTCAGATCAGCAAATCACAGCTACAAAGCAAATTAATCAGCAATGGACGCAGATCGGCACAGCACAAGCAAAGTTTGTCACTACTGCTAAGGCTGGTACACAAGCTACGGTACAGACCGCACGTGCCAGTGATGGTCTGCTACGCACTAATCGTATAATGGAAGGTGTTTTACGCCAGCAATCTATTCAAACTAGAATTCAAAGCCAACAGTTCAAACAACAGCAAGCCACAGTACAGCGTCTAACTAATTTAATACATCAACAGCAGCAATCGGCTCAACAACTTGCTAAATGGATGAAACAGGTTGAATCATCTAGTAAACAGACACATCAGCAGACTCAACAGACCTTTTCTCTCTGGCAAAAAGGTGCGGCACTAGCAACAGGTTCTATAGCAGGTGGTGCGATTGTTTCTGGTGCTTTGCAGAAACCACGTGATTACGCTCAATTAATGACATACGTAACAACCACAGCTACTGCTGGACAGAATCTATCAACTGACCAGCGTTTAGCTAAGCAAACAGTATTTGAAAGTTTTGTGAAGGATGCGGTACGCCAAGGTGGTGGTAAACGTGAAGATGCAGCGGCAGCTTTAAATGAGCTAATTGCTTCAGGTAAATATAATGAAAGTAACGTGGCGAAAGCTTTGTTAGGTTCTTCAAAGACAGCTTTTGCAGCAGGTGCTGATGCTGTTGATGCAGCTAAAATGACCATTGCAATGCAGAATTTTGGGATAAAAGATATAGAACTTGGTCAAGACCGTGCAATGCGTGCAGGACAAGTTGGTAGTTTTGAATATAAGGATTTATCAAAAGTATTGCCTGCTCAAATGGCGATGGCAAAAGCTTTTGGTTATTCAGGTGATCAAGGTCTTATTAAACTGTTAGCTCTAAACCAAGTTGCCAAAAGTACAGCAGCTGATAGTTCTTTACCAACGAAACTATCCATAAATAAAAAAGGTAAAGTTGTTGGGAAAGAGTTTGACTGGGCGACATACTCAATCCAGCAAAGAGATAAAGGAATCTACGGTGTAGAAGCTTTTGTGAAATTACTTGAACATCAATTACGAGGAAATGCTGATTATACTCGACTTCAAAAAGAAGCTTTCGCAGCAAATACACCAGAAGCACGCAAGTCTAAACTAGAAGATATGAGTAATATTGCTATGGGTAGCGAGTTAGGGCAATTTATTGCAGATAGACAAGCATTATTAGCTGCGATGGCTGCTGTTTATAATAAAGATCAAATAAAAAATATTTGCTATTGCTGGTTTAGGGGCTGCCGCAGGGGTTGCTGCATTTGCTATGCGTAATAGTAATATTCCTTTACCTAAAGGTACTGTTACAACAGCGGGTACAACTACATCAAAAGCAGCTAATATTGCTAAAACTGCTGGTGTGGCAGCTGCTGGATATGTTGGTTATGAGCTATTTAAACCACTTGATGATTGGATATATGGAAAAATCGCTGGTTTGTTCGGTGCGTCAGAAGATAAACCTGATTTTGTTAAAATGGCAATTGAAAAAAGCCAAGAGCAAAAGACTGTATTAGAACAACAAAATCAACTTATTGAGAGACAGAATCAATTAAGTGCTGATATGGTAAATAAACTCAACTCATTGATTTCTGTTACTCAACAAAATAAGCCAGTTATCAATATGGGTGGCTCATTGATGGATCAAATCTCACAACATGCTCGTAATGAAGAAAAGCGTCATGGTGTAGACTTACTAT
>LULX01000311.1_pt1 | contig 13010 bp, 10 predicted proteins | sample 729511 | NCBI WGS metagenome assembly LULX01 (sample SAMN03860278, study PRJNA289734) | marine metagenome | biome: seawater column; feature: ocean; material: water; isolation source: Red Sea water column Station 91 - depth 500m | place: Saudi Arabia: Red Sea | collected 2011-10-15 | depth 500 m
GTGCAGTAGTAACGTATACAGCAAAATCTAAACCGTCTCTATATTGGTTCCACCAAAGTGTATGATGTTTTGATATTCCTCCACCAATCATAAATGCACCTGATTTTTTTGCTTTAAAGATTATACCTGAAAGTGTATCAGCATCCTTGATTATATTTAATTTGAAATCAGAATGTTTTTGTACAAATAACCAAATCTGACTTCCTACAGCACCATCCATGATACCTGGAACTATTACTTTTACATTATTTTTGTATGCAGAGTGTAGAAACGAATTGTCTTCTAGATTCTTTCCAATCATTTTGCATATATCTTCAGTTGACATCTCTCGAACTCCGTTGGCATATTCTTCCTCTAAAAATAATTGCATTTTTTTTTCAATCAGTGGACCATAACTATCCATAGGAACCAAAACATTACCTAGTCTATGGAAATTTTCATCAGCTAATTTTACATCATCCATAGTAAATGAACCTTCATTATAATTTGAGAAATGTCTAGCAATGTCATGATCTAATGCACCACATGTTGTAATAACTACATCAAACCATTTTTTTTCTATCATATCTTTTACTACACCTCTTAATCCAGTTGATATGATAGCACCAACAAATGATAGAAAATTAATACACTCCTTATCATTGATCATCTCAGTTAATACAGAAAGACCATCAGCCAAATTACGTGATTCAAACCCACCTGACTTGGATAAACTTTCAAAAATTTTATCAATAGATGTTCCCTCATTTATGGAAATATCTTGAACTGGTTCACCTGATTCAATCATAAATTGAAACAACAATTCATGTATAAAATCCTGACTTAGAAAAAACTACATTTGTATCTGGAAAACCTTAAAACAGTCAAATGAGACATGACCACAAATGACTGGAAAAATCAAGGTTGCATTAGTCGGTATTGGTAACTGCTTTTCCGGTCTGATTCAGGGAATTGAGTATTACAAGCAAAATCCTTCACAGGAGGTAATTGGGATTATTCATGACAAGCTTCGTGATTATGGTATACATGATATTGATTTTGTAGCGGGATTTGATGTTGGTGAAAACAAAATTGGTAAATCAATCAATGAAGGAATCTATGAATATCCAAACATGGTTGATTGGATTCCAAAAGATAAGATGCCAAAGACACAATCCATGATTTATGAGAGTCCTGCTCTAGACGGAGTGGGCATTTGGGTGGAAAACAGGGTAAAGCCAATTCAAAGTGGTAAAAATGAGATTGATTTAGAAAAAGAGATCAAAGATGTCCTAAAGAAGACTGGTGCTGAAATCGTTGTATCATACCTTCCAGTAGGCTCTGAGAAGGCAACTCAATTTTGGGCTAAGATTTGTCTCGATACTAACACTGCATTCGTGAATTGTATGCCTGCATTCATTGCATCTGATGAAGAATGGGCACAAAAATTTATGGATAAGAACATACCAGTTGTTGGTGATGACATAAAGGGCCAAGTTGGCGCTACAATTGTTCACAGAACTCTTGCTAGGTTATGTAATGACCGAGGGACGAAAATAGAAAAGACATATCAGATCAACGTTGGTGGTAACACAGACTTTCTAAACATGAAGGAACAAGAACGACTTGTGAGTAAGAGAATATCTAAAACTGAAAGTGTTCAAAGTCAGCTTGATGAGCGTCTTGACGATGATCAAATTTATGTTGGCCCTTCCGATTTTATTCCGTTTTTGGCTAATACCAAGTTAATGTTCATGAGGATAGAAGGAAAACAATGGGCAAACATTCCATATAACATGGAAGTTAGGCTTGAGGTTGATGACAAAGCAAACTCTGCTGGTATAGTAATTGATGCAATTAGATTGGCAAAAATTGCTCTCGATGACGGTATTGGTGGTCCAATCATTCCTGCAAGTGCATATCTCATGAAACATCCTATAAAACAAATGAGTGACCCAGAAGCAAAAACCGCATGTGAAAAGTTTGTTGCTGGTAGCAGTTAACGTCCTTCATTCATAAAATATTCACAATAGTTGTTAGCATAGTCAACTAAACTTGTTCGAATTCGATATTCGTTGTGTGCGATCAGATCTCACATGGTTTTCATTAAAAAAGTGGATATTTTTGGCTTCAAATCATTCGGTTTCAAGACTACAACTGTAAACTTTGAACCTGGTTTAGTATCTATTTCTGGACCTAATGGATCTGGTAAGAGCAACATACTAGATGCAATTATCTTTGCAATGGGAGAAAACAAAGCAAGAGTTATGCGCCAACCAAATCTCAGGTCACTTATACACGATATTGATGGGAACAGACATGGACCAAAACTCACACGTGTTAGAGTTCAATTTGATAATTCTGATAGGAAGATCCCTGTACCATATGATATTGTTAATGTTACACGTGAGATGAATGACAAGGGTGAAAGCGAATATTATCTTGAAGGTAAAAAGATCAATCGAAATCGAATTCTAGACATTTTTGATATGGCTAATGCTGGTCTTAACCAACTAAACGCGGTTCAGCAGGGTACAGTGACCAAGATTTCTGAGATGACGAATGAGGAAAAAAGGAAAACTCTCGAGGATCTTGTAGGTCTTACAGCTTTTGATGAAAAAAAGGCTGAGGCTGAAAAAACACTAAATCAGGCTGATCAACGTCTGGAGGTCGCTATGGCAAAGATGGGTGAGGTCAAAAAGCAAATTGATGAGTTGGAAATTGAGCGAAATCTGAAAATGCGCCATGAGATGATCGGGCATGAACTGGATCGATTTAGAGCCATAGAGGCAACAGGAAAACTAAGAAAAATCAGGAATGAAAAATCTGAGAAAGAAGAAAAACAGCGCACCGATTTATCAGAGAAAGAACAATTGGAAAAATCACAATCTGTTCTAAACAATGAAATTGAAAAGATAGAAGAAGAAAAATCAGCTTTCAAGATAAAACTAGATGCCTTCCAACAGGCTAAGTCAGGCATTGAGCAGGAATTGAGTACAGAGCAGGGAAAATATACTGATGCTGACAGCCAAATAAAAACTTCGAAAAAAAGACTAGAGGATATTGTAAGCAGAATTCCGGATATCATAAACGAACTTGAAAAAATGGAACAGAATCAAGGTCAAGTGGATTCGGAACTTGAAGAAGTGAAGAAATCTATTCAAGAAATAAAATCCTCGAAGAATTCTATAGATAAAAAAATTGAATCCAATGATTCCGAAATTAAATCTGTTCTGGAACGTCAATCAGAATTATCTGGTCAAAAAAATATAATTGATAAAAAAATTCAAGATCTTAAAGATCAATTACATGATGCAAAATTAGAAAACTCACAAACTTTGACACAACAAAAAAATGTACAAAATAAGATTGACAGTAATATCAAAACACAGAAATCTGTGGCTGCTGAATTAGAAAACCTCAAAGAATCCTCAGAAAAAATTTCTAAAGTAACTTCTAATAACAACTCTGATGACATTGAATTGAAAATATCAAATCTTTCTGAAAAAAGAGAAAAGATAGAAAATGATATAGCAGAATTAGAATTAATTCTAGATAAGTCATCAAAGGCTGGGCATCGATATAATGAAAAGATTAAACTTGTCAAGGATGTAATGCACGAAGATTATACAATATCTCAGTTAAAGGGTGATGCAAAAAAACTTGGCATTGTTGGTTTTGTATATCAAGTACTTTCTTGGAACAAACAATATGAGCGTGCAATTTTGGCTGCATGTGCTGATTGGATTAAGGCTGCAATTGTTCCAGATTTTGAAACACTAGTAAGCTTAGCACAAGTTGCTAGAAACAAAAAATTACCTAAATTAAAAATTATTCCACTTAATGCAATACCTGAATTTAGAATGAAAACTCCCAAAACTCCTGGACTATTAGGTATTTTATCTGACTATGTTAAATGTGATAGAGAATATCTTCCTATTGCCAGATTTTTATTTGGAAACATAATATTGGCACAAACAGGGAAGGATGCACATAACCTATCTAAGGTTGGTTACAAGGCTGTATCTATCAATGGTGAGTTCTTTGAATCTAAAACAAACGCTGTAACCATAGACATTAATTCAAAAATATCAAAGTTGACAAAAATTATTTCCCAAAGCTCCACCGTTGAGGGATTATTACAAACAATTACATTATTGCGCAAGCATGTACAAAAGAAAAAATCAAATCTTAAGAAAATTGAACAAAAACAACGGTATCTAATGAAGCAGTTACAGGTATCTGAAACAGAACGGGGTAATGCAACACATACTCATTCTACTTTAGAATCTCAGATTAAATCTAAAACTGATTTGTATAATACACTTTCACAAAGAATCTCAGATCTAAGAACGCAAGAAGAAAGATTTCCTACAAAAATAATTCAAAACTCATCAAGTATTGAATCACTTGAGCAAAGGATTAACCTTGTAAGACAAAATTATTCTGATACTGAACAAACTACTATTGCAAACAAGCTTTCATTCCTAAATGAGAAAAAATCTTCGTTGAATACTGAAAGGAGTGCAATCATAAAACAACTGAGTGAGAAAGAAGCATCTATAGCTGTAGTGGAGGATAGGAAAAAACTTAGAAGAAGTGCACTTTTACAGGAGCAAACTTCCATGTCTAAAGAAAAAACTGAACTAGAATCTATAATTACGAAAGCTCAAACTGAGATGAATGAATCTAGTGAAAAATTGATAAAATTAAGGGACAAAGAACAGGAACTAATTTCCACATCAGGTACGTCTGTTTCTACGCTATCTGAGTTTGACAGTCAGTTAAGTGAACGAAATACGAAGGAGCGTACAATTACAAGCGACATTAACAAGCTTGCACTAGAGTTGGACGGTCTTAAACGTGATCTTACTGAAATTAAAAACCAAGAGTCATCACTAGTTAAAATTTTAAATTTATTTGATCTTGACGATTCAATTGAAATATTTGATGTTAGTCCATCAATTGAAGCGTTAGAAAAAGAACAAAACGCATTGGCTGCATCACTTAACACTGTAGCACCTAAACGATATGTGGAAATATCAACAGGATATCGTTCAATGTCAAGCAGAAAGAATGAGCTTGAAGAGGAGCGTAATTCTATTGTAGAATTCATTGAATCTGTAGAGAAGGACAAGCGTCAGACATTCCTAGATGGATTTGATACCGTTGACAAAGAAATCAGGGAAATATTTACCAGGATGAATGGTGGAAACGCATGGCTTGAGCTAGAAAACGAGGACGATATATTCAATTCAGGTATTGATTATTTCATACAATTCCAGAACAAACCTAAGAGAGAATCAACCTCCATTAGTGGTGGAGAAAAAACTCTAGCTGCAGTTGTTTTCGTCCTCGCATTACAAAAACTCAAACCTTCACCATTTTACCTATTTGATGAAATTGATGCACATCTTGACGGACCAAACTCAGAAAGTCTGTCTAAAATAGTTGAAGAGAGATCGCAAGGAAGTCAATTCCTTATGGTATCTCTAAAGGATACTGTTGTAGAAAAGGCAAAACTGATCTATGGTGTATATCATAAAAATAGCGTTTCACAAGTTGTAACATACAAAGATAAACGGATTCCTACGATAGCTACTTAGTTATATCAACAAAGCACGCAACATTTCTTCCATCATGTGTTTCAAGTGAGGGCACATTTTCACACTTCTCAATTGCATATGGGCATCTGGCACGAAATCTACAGCCAGAGTAAAAGTCTATGTCAAGTGGTTCATTAATGCGGATTACTTTTTCTTTGTACAGGTTACTAGGATCAGGCTCAGATATTGCGTCAATTAATGCTTGAGTGTAAGGATGCCTTGGCTCTAACAAAACTTTGTTTATTGATCCAGTCTCCATAATCTTACCAAGGTATAAAATTATTATTTCCTGTCCAAAGTGTCTTGCAGTTGCAAGATCATGTGTTATGTAAATAAATGAAATGTTATTTTTTTTCTGTATATTTTTCATAAGGTCAAGTATTTCCGCGCGTATGGAAACATCAAGCATGGAAACAGGTTCATCAGCTATAATGATCTTTGGTCGTAATACTAATGCCCTGGCTAAAACTACTCGTTGTCTCTGACCCCCAGATAACATGTGAGGATATTTGTTTGCGATTTCTTCAGACGGTTCTAATTTCACTTCTCGTAGTGCATCTAAAACAATCTTTTCCCTTTCCGTGGTGTCACCAACATTATGAATTTCGAGTGGTTCAGATACAATATCCCTAACCCTCATTCTGGGATTTATGGAATCATATGGATCCTGATGAACCATTTGACAATTCATTCTTATTTTCTTTATACTATTATCATTATCAGTGACCTCTTCTCCATCAAAAATAACTTTGCCAGAATCTGGTATTATTGCTCGAAGAATTAATTTTGCTATTGTTGATTTACCAGAACCAGATTCCCCAGCAATAACAAGAACTTCATCGTCATGAAGAGTGAATGTCACATTTTCAACTGCCCTTACCACTGATGTTTTTGAACCAAACAAATTTTTTTTAGTAAACTGTTTTGATAGACCCTCAACTTTTAGAATCTCAGCCAATAATCAATTATTGACTAACTAGTATATCAAGAAATCACAAAATAATTAACAGCAGTCAAAAGGGATTTATGTGGTACTATTTTTGGTGCCTTTTATGAGCTTAAAATCAATTCAAAAGGAGCGTGAATATACAAAATTTGTCATAGATGAAAGACTTTGTTATTATGAACCATCTAAAAATAAAACAGAGAAAACGTTTGTTGAAGAACTATCATACAGTTTAAACCAAAAACAAAAATCAATACATCCAAAATTTTTTTACGATAAAAGTGGCTCAGAACTTTTTGAAAAGATATGCAAATTACCAGAATATTATCTGACAAGAACTGAAATTAGCATATTGAACAAACTAGATGATAAATTATCAGCATACATGGATGAGGAATTTAGACTTGTAGAGTTAGGAAGTGGTTCCTCATATAAAACTAGGATACTGATTTCCATCCTTGAAAAATTACAGAAGAATATAGAATATTTTCCAATTGACATTTCTAAGATACTAAAGGAAAGCACAACAACACTACTTGATGATTATGAAAATTTGCATATGACTGGAATAATTGATAACTATGAAAGTGGATTGGAATTTGTAAAAAACTATGATGACAAGAAAAATCTAATAGTATTCTTAGGTTCTAGCTTTGGTAACTTTGATTATGAACCTGGATTAAGATTTTTACATAAAATAAATTCATCAATGAAAGACGGTGATCTATTCTTAATTGGTTTAGATCTTGTAAAAGACAGGGATATACTAGAGCAAGCATATAATGATTCACAGAATATCACTGCACAATTCAATTTGAATGTCTTATCCCGCATTAATTCAGAACTGGATAGCAATTTCAATGTAGACAAATTTGCACATTATGCAGCATTCAATGATTCAAAAAACCGAATTGAGTTATACTTACGCTCATTAGAAAATCAGATTGTGAATATTACCAAGGCAGGAATTATGTTAGAAATGAAAAAAGACGAGTTGATTCATACTGAAAACTCGTATAAATATACGATTCCAAAAATCAAAGAAATGTTTTCCAATACTGGTTTTCAAATTAAGGATCTATGGTTTGATGATAAACAGTATTTTTGTTTAGCATTACTTTCAAAAAATGACTAAACATATTCAGCACATCTGAATCCTGAAAATAGCCATCTTTCATCTAATCTGAAAAAGTTCCTATAGCTTCCACGTATGGAAATTGATGGTGTAGCGAACGAACCACCCCTTAGCACTTTTTGATTTGCAAACCACTTGTCGTTGTACTCAGAAAATCCAGTCTTAAATCCTGGATATCCAGAAAATTCAGATGACGTCCACTCCCATACATCACCAATCATCTGATGACATCCATAATGGCTTTTTCCATTTGGATATGATCCTATTTCATCACAATTCCAAATGTATGATTCAAGCAAATTTGCACGCGTATTATCTGGTGGATTATCGCCCCACGGGAAAATTGTTTTCCTTTGATTCTTGTCATCCCAACATGCAGCCTTTTCCCATTCAGCCTCTGTTGGTAATCTTTTTCCAGCCCATTTACAATATGCATCAGCCTCATAATAGCTAACGTGACAAACTGGTTCACTTGGATTTATTTTTCGTTTTCCAAGAAAGTCGCAGGTCATCCATTTCCCATCAATCTTTTCCCAATACATTGGTGCTTTCCATTTTTCATTCTGTACTTTATCCCAACCATCAGAAAGCCAATATTTGAAGTCGTCATAACCCCCATCATCAATAAATTTCATGTATTGTTTGTTTGTTATTGGATATGCGTCAATTTTGTAATCATTAAGATAGACATTATGTTCAGGCAGCTCAATATCGTAACAAAATTCATCACCAGTATAACCCATTTTATACAGCCCACCATTGATTTTGATTGCTTGAGATTCCTGTTCTGGCGTCCTATGCATTGAGTTTTTTATAACAGGTCTGTATCTGTCTGCTAATAGATGTTGTAAATCATAGATTAACAATTCTTGATGCTGACACTCGTGGTTTATTGCCATAAAGAATAATTGCTTAGTTTTTTCATCTAACTTTTCATTCTGTAAAATACCATCCACTTTGTTAGTCATCATATGGAAATACTCAAAAACTTGATCAACTGTAGGTCTAGTTGCTAGTCCCCTCTTATCTTTGTCATGTGGTTCCCCAAATTGATGATAATACGAATTAAGATATTCACTAAATTCATGCGAATAAAATTCATAATCTTTTATGGCTTTACTCATAACAACTTCTAGTAGCCAACTAACGTGTCCCAAATGCCATTTTGGTGGGCTCATAAAAGGAGCTGTCTGCACAATAAAATCGTCTTTTTCCAGTGTTTGTACCAAACTTAGTGTTCTAGATCTTGCTTCATTGAACTGCCCAAGAAGAGATGATTTTTGTCTTGAAACTGTTGCCATGCCAAATCACTTTCTTCATATACATATTATATTTTTCACTAGCTGTAACAACTACACTTTCTAGTTTTATGTTTAATACATCCCACCAATCGATGATCCTGACAACCACAGATCATACATTTTTTCTTATTTTCATTCATTTTTTATTATGGCCCACAGGAAGTTACATCATATAATTTAGCCAAAATTTCTTTAGCTGTGTTTTCATCTTCAGTTTCTTCTATTTGCTTCTTCAAGGTTTCAGCTAAACTCAGTGCGAATGAATTCAGTGATATATGACCAGCAGTTTGACTATCGATACATTCATCTATTTTTTCAATGTATTTTGATTTATCAAACGCCGAGATTTTGATTCCATCAACTAATCCTGAACTGAAAATATAGAATGAACCTCCAAATCCTATGATTATAATCGCTATAATTGCAACAGTAAATCTTACGTTTATGCCCATGTATTTCACCTATTTAGTAGCCTTTAGCAAATAGCACATTTGTAGTGCCTGAATTTTTACAATAAATACATGTTTCTGATTTTTGTTGGCTGTCAAATGGGATAACGCGCAAGTCTGCACTCGTCTCCTCTTTAATTTTGTCTTCACATGTTTGATTACCACACCAGGAACAGTCAATCATTTTCCCATTCTCTAATTCTTCTTTGAATTGTTGATATTCAGAAACCCTAACAATTCTCTCATCAAGTATTTTTTTAGCAGTATCAAACATTTCTTTCTGAATGTTTTTTAGTTCTGAGGAAATTTTCTCAGCGAATGAATTAATATCAATATTAATTTTTGTTTGATTGTGTCTTTTTACCAATACTAATTGATTTTTAGCGATGTCTTTAGGACCTATTTCGATTCGTATTGGTATGCCCTTCATCTCCCAATCATTGAACTTGAAACCTGGAGTAAGTTGCTCTCTGTCATCCAGATGAACACGTAAATTGATTTTAGACAAATCATCCCTGATCTGGTTTGCTTTTTGTATCACATTTCCTTTTTCATCATCAGAATAATAGATTGGAATTATAACAACTTGTATGGGTGCTATTTTTGGTGGTAGTACTAATCCCTTATCATCACCATGCGTCATTATCATACCACCTATCAATCTCCAGGATACTCCCCATGATGTTTGCCAAGCAAATGTTTCAGTATTATTATCATCAAGGTATTTTACATCAAATGGTTTAGAAAAATTCTCACCTAGAAAATGAGATGTTCCCATTTGTAGTGCTTTACCATCAGGCATTAATGATTCAAGTGTATCAGTGTAAATAGCTCCAACAAATTTATCCTTCTCACTTTTTTTTCCAGTGATTACTGGAACTGCCAATTCCTCTTCTATAGTTTTTTTATACAATTCTAATATGTCTGCAACTTCTTTTTCAGCTTCATCCTTCGTAGCATGAACTGTGTGTCCCTCTTGCCACAAAAATTCTGATGTTCTTAGAAATGGTTTTGTCCCCTTAATCTCCGCTCTTAATGCTGAATTCCAAAAATTAATCTTTAGTGGTAGGTCTCTCCAACTTCTTATCCATTTAGAAAAAAGTGAATACGCAAGAGTTTCAGAAGTTGGGCGTAAAGCAAGTTTATCTCCAATTTCTGAATCACCTGAATGTGTAACCCAAAAAACTTCAGGATTAAATCCCTCAAAGTGTTTCTTTTCTTTACCAAGTAGTGATTCAGGTATTAGTATCGGCAGAAACCCATTCCTATGACCAGTTTCTTTCAGTTTTTTATCAAGAGATTCTTTGATTGATTCCCAGATAGAGTAGCCGTCAGGTCTTAGTACAATTAATCCCTTGACTGGTGCATAATCGGCAAGCTCAGACTTGATAACTACTTGTGTATACCACTCACTAAAATCTTCACTTTTTGAAACAGTGATACCAACTTCTTTACTCAATTAATTTTCCACCAACAATTATCATAATGATTCTTACTAGTTTGGTATTAATTTACTTGTTAGCAAGTCTCTTACTCTTAATGAATTTCCAAAGCGTTTTTGTCATTTCGCTAGGGGTAACATTACTCTTGCCAAAAACCTGTTCAAGTGTTTCATCACGATTCTTGAAACTTATGGAGTACCCGCCAAAGACCTTCTTCTTTGTTTTACGTTTAGCCTTTGTTTTACGTTTAGCCTTTGTTTTACGTTTAGCCTTTGTTTTACGTTTAGCCTTTGTTTTATAAACTGCACTTCTTTTTTAAGAACTGGGCAATCGACAAATTCCTGCTTCATTCTTTTTAGCATTTTTGGACTAACTCCTTTAATCTTCAGTTTTCCCTTCTCATCCATCATTCCAGATTCTTTCAGCTCTGCCTTTACTTCTTTTGAAAGCATCTGTCTCTTTTCTGTACTTTTTATTTCTACTTCATACTCGAACTTGAGCTCATCTGACATAATGTGATTCAAAATTTTATATGATTTAATATTAACTATAGCGATCTCTGATTTTCCATTAAGCTTAATATTGTTTAGAAATGGGTCTAATGCAGAAAGCAGTTGTTAGCAATTTTTGATGTTGAGGGAGTTCTTTACGATGCTGAATATCTTCCTATTTTAGCTGAAAAGGTGAATAAGGAAAATAAAATCTGGGAAATTACAAAAAAGGGCATCGAAGGAAAAATTGATTGGGTTCAAGGTCTAAAAGAACGTGTTCATCTTCTTCGTGGAATAGATTATGATACATGTATTGATGTTGCAAACTCTATGCCAATAATGACTGGTGCGAAGGAAGCATGTAATGCATTGAAAAGTGCGGGTTGGAAAATAATGGCTGTTTCAGGTGGTTTTACGATTATCACTGATAGACTCAAAAAAGAATTAGATCTTGATTTTGTATATAGTAACGAACTTGTCTTTAAAGATGGTAAACTTGACGATGTAATTGTAAACGTTGATGCCGATAAAGCAAAATCAGCTATAATTAAAATCAATGAATGGAATGAGAAAAAAGAAGATATCACAGTGATTGTGGATGGCGCTAATGATATCAAACTTTTTGATATTACGGGTTTTGGGATAGCATTCCGTGCTCAAGATCTAGTCAAAGATTTAGCTACCGTCACCCTTGACGAAAAGGATTTATCAAAAATTGTTGGGCTAATTAATTCACATTATAATCTAAAACTAGAATTGCATGCATCAGTGTAATATGCAAGATGACGTTACAAGTTATTCCAGTGAAATTTCAAAAAGAAGTCGAGCCTAATGACGACCTTGTTGATTTGATTATAGAATCATTTGAAATTAATGATGATGACATATTTGTTTTTTCTCAAAAAATAATTTCTAAAAATGAAGATCGTATTCTTAGGCTATCTTCAGTTAATCCATCACTTCTTGCTGATGGTATAGCTAGCTCATATGGCAAAGATCCGAGATTAGTGGAATTGATACTTTCAGAAAGTAAAAGGATAGTAAGAATGGAGAATGGTGTAATTATAGTTGAAACGAAACATGGATTTGTTTGTGCTAATGCCGGGATTGATGAAAGCAACGTAGAAGATGGTTATGCAACATTACTACCTAATGATCCTGACAGGTCAGCTAACTTATTGAAAGAGAAAATTAAACAGAATACTGGAAAAAACGTAGCTGTAATAATTTCTGACACGTTTGGAAGACCTTTTAGGTTGGGTCAAACAGATATTGCAATTGGAATCGCTGGTCTTGAACCTATTTTGGATTACAATGGTAAACCAGATACATTTGGTAAAATTATGCAGGTGACAGCTATAGCAGTTGCTGATGAAATTTGTTCAGCATCAGAATTAGTTATGGGGAAAACCCAAAAATGCCCAATTGCAGTAATTAGAAATTATAACTTTAGTTCATCTACTGCAAAAATTCAGGAAATGTTACGATCAGATCATGATGATCTATTTCGATAATTGCAAATAATTATTATGCTCAAAAATTAGTGCATTCTATGTTACTAAGGACAGAATTACATTGTCATAACGTTTTTTCAAATGGAAATGTCGGTGCTCTGGAACCAATTCATGATTGTAATGTCACCATCTCTAAACAGTTAGAAC
>LULX01000262.1_pt1 | contig 12906 bp, 8 predicted proteins | sample 729511 | NCBI WGS metagenome assembly LULX01 (sample SAMN03860278, study PRJNA289734) | marine metagenome | biome: seawater column; feature: ocean; material: water; isolation source: Red Sea water column Station 91 - depth 500m | place: Saudi Arabia: Red Sea | collected 2011-10-15 | depth 500 m
ATCACGCGAGGTCCACCATGAGATCGCGTGCATCGATAGTTTTATCGGGGAAATCGGTCAGGCCCTGGAAAATGAAGGTTTGCCGGTGTTTTGCCTGAAGCGCCAGCCAGGCTTTGACCTGGCATTGGTCAAAGCGCTGAGAAAACGGATCCAGCAGGGACGGTTCGACATAGTTCACTGCCATCAGTACACGCCTTATGTCTATGGGTGGCTGGCATCGTTTGGCACTGGAGCCAAGGTGGTCTTCACTGAACACGGACGGTTTTTTCCGGACAGGTACCGGTATAAGGCATTCATGATAAATCCTCTGATGGCGCTGATGACGCCTTCGATTATCGCTATCTCAGGAGCGACCAGAGAGGCGCTTTCGCGATACGAGTTCATCCCTAAAGCCAAAATAAAAGTGATCTATAACGGTATAGAGCCCCTTGAACGGGACGAGGAACAGGTGTCAAAGATACGCTCGGAACTAGACATTCCGCAAGAAGCACCGGTTCTGGGTACGGTTTCCCGACTCGATCAGGTCAAGAATCAGAGAATGATGATTGATGCTTTCGCGGAATTGTTGGAAACCTATCCTACGGCCGTTCTTCTTATGGTCGGCGATGGGCCCGAAAGATCGGCATTGGAAAGAAGGGTAGCCGCCCTGAATATTGCAGAATCGGTCAGGTTTACCGGTTTTATCAACAGGCCCGCTCAGTATCTGGGTGTCATGAAAGTCTTCCTGTTGTCGTCTTTCACGGAAGGAACATCAATGACTCTGTTAGAAGCCATGAGTCTCGGAATTCCCGCAGTTGCGACCAACGTTGGGGGAAATCCTGAAATCGTTGTTGATGGTCAGACGGGGTTTCTGACCGAAAGTAACAATAAAGAGGAATTTCTGTCAGCGATGTTAAAGCTTCTGGAGAACCCGGGGCTTTGGCAGGCTTGTTCTAGGATGTCCAGAGAACGCTTCAATGAATATTATTCGATAAGTCATATGGCAAGCCAGTATACAACCATCTACCACCAGTGCAGAGGCAACTGAACCAGCCATGTCAAATGTTCGTCGTGCACTGCTGTTTTCATTTCTGACCCGGTACGGAGGGATGCTAATAGGCTTGGCGACCACAATGATAGTGGCTCGCCTCCTGACGCCAGACCAGATTGGCACCTTTGCGATTGCCAGTGCCATCGTGATGATTATAAGCGAATTTCGCTTGTTGGGCGCAGGGATGTATCTGGTCAGGGAGTCCGAGATGACCGAGGAGAAGGTCAGGGCGGCTCTTGGTCTTACAATGCTGATTTCCTGGGGTATGGGTATCGGGATTTGGCTTTCCGCAATTCCAGTTTCGGAGCTTTACGACTTGCCGCCAGTTGCAACAATTTTTCCGATTCTGTCGATCAGCTTTTTCCTTGCGCCTTTCATCAGCATACCCGCAGCGATTTTAACGAGAGAGTTCAGGTTTCGCGAGCTATTCTTCATTCGCGTGGGTACCTCGCTTGCAAACCTGATTTTTACCGTTGTGCTCATTCACATGGGCTACACCTATTACGCGTTGGCGTGGGGCTACACGCTCTCTGTTGTCGTGGAATTTTTGATCATTTTAATTCTGATGCCGGCCCGCATTCGTTGGCGGCCGTCATTCAGCAACCTGAGGCCGATAGCGAGCTTCGGAATCTACAACTCCCTTGCTGGGTTCTTTCGGCGGGGTATGGTCACCGCCCCGGATATGATCATTGGTAAGCTGGGGACAACGGCTCAAGTTGGTCTGTTCTCCCGAGGCCTAGGGTTCATTGAATTTATGTCGCAAATTCTCCTCATGGGGGTAAAGCCAGTAGTTTTACCTTTTTTATCTGAAGTACAACGAACGGGGAAAGACGTTAATCAGGCTTACATTGGTGCCACAGTATTACTTGGTGGGTTCGTTTGGCCGGTTCTTGCCGTAGCGAGTGTTGTTAGCCTCCCTGTCATCCGTCTTTTTTTTGGAGATCAGTGGGACGCAGCAGCTCCATTTGCGACCATGTTGGCCTATTGGGCCATGTTCCGAACGGTTCATTGGTTTTCGAGTGACCTTCTTGTGGCCCGTGGAAAGGAACGGCTGATGGTGTTAAAAGAAGGCGTGATGTTTGCCCTGTATTGTATTGGGATAGTAGTAGCTTATCCCCACGGCTTGATTTACGTTGCAGGAAGCTTTGCGGTTGTGGGTTTTCTTGATTTTATGTTCACAACAATTTTGTTGGGCACTTTCCTTAATCTGGAGGTCATTGCGTTCTTCCATGCCTGGATAGGTAATGCTTTGATCACTGGAGTGTGTTGGTCTTCTGCTTGGGGAATCTATGGGGTTGGAAAACAATGGTTTGATGGAACCGCAATTCCCTTTTTGTCCGTTGCTTGCCTTTTACCCCTGATCTGGGTGAGCACCGTTTTCCTCATCAGGCATCCCCTTAAAAATGAAGTTGTTAACGGGTGGATTTGGGTTATCAACAAGTTTCGATCGGGAGCCTTTTAGAACTGCACCCTCTTTGTGTGGGTTTTTAATTGCCAATCATTACATCGTTTGCGTGGCGTGATTCAGTACCTGTGACGATACTGACTATTCGAGACTAAACACTCCTTTCTCAGGTTTTGGAGTCTGCCATGGCAACTGGAAAGTTTGTTCCGTTAACCTTGACTGCCATTTTCCTATCAGGATGCCAATCCTGGACCATGAGAGGTGTTGATTCATTACCTCCAACTGCTGCCCTCCCAGAGAACAGCGAGGCAGGTTGGGCTGAACTTCGTTATTTCGACGGAGTGTCTGGAAACGCCATAGCTCAGCTCACTAGTCTGACCCGGTACCCGGATAATCCAGATCAAGTTCTGGAACTGAATCGCCTGTCGGTTACCCCCAATCGTGCAGACAACTATGGCAGCCTCGTTCGTGGTTTTATTGAGGCCCCGGCGAGCGGGCTTTACAAATTCTATGTGTCTGGTGATGATGAAACTCAGTTCTTGCTAAGCCCAGGTCAGAATGCTTCGGATGCAAGGGTTATCGCCTCTGTTACCGGCTGGACATCTGCAGGAGACTACTCAAAGTACAGCTCCCAGGTGTCTCCAGTTCAGGAACTGACGGCAGGCAAGCGTTACTATTTTGAACTAAGACACAAAGAAGGCGGCGGAGGTGATCATTTCAGTGTGGCCTGGGAGGGACCGGGTTTTGGAAGATCCGTCATTGAATCCCAGTATCTTTATTCACCCCGGCAGGAAAGCCAGTTGTATCCGGATACGGCAGACGCCAAGCGGGCTTTCTCAGCGGGGTACCGTGTAGGCTTTTTCGACGGGGAGCAAAGCCTGCCTTTCAATGATGCATACCCGCCTCTTGATGAAGATCAGGACGGTCTGTATGACAACTGGGAGGTGCAGGCAGGCCTGAATCCGGCCGATCCGGAGGATGCGAATGCAGACCCGGACAATGATCTGTTAACAACTTCAGATGAATACCAGCTGTGGATTGATCCCACATCGGCAGATACGGACGGCGACTCCATACCCGATGGAGCAGAATTCGCGTACGGTCTAGATCCCTCCGATCCGCTTGACGCTGAAAGAGACGCGGACGGGGACGGTTATTCCAACCTCAGGGAATACAACGAAGGAACGGATCCTAGCAATCCTGAGGATAAGCCTGTTGAGCCAGCTCAAACGGTCGATGTTCCCTATACTTCTGGCTTAGTGGGGCATTATTTTTCTGGTCGAAATTTCGAAAGTTTTGGATTTTCCAGGCTGGATGAAAGTCCGACTAAAGACTGGGGCGGAGGCGCACCGGGTGAAAACGTTCCGGCAGACAGATTCAGCGTTCGCTGGTATAGCCTGCTTGTGCCTGCGTTTGATACTGGCCAAAGAACATATGAGTTCAGGGTTTCCAGAGACGACGGCGCGAGGCTCTTTGTTGGAGATGACTTGGTTGTTGACGAATGGACGGGGTACAGCACATCAACGTTTTCTGGTCAGAAGGATTTAATTGCGGGCGAGGTCTACCCTGTAGTGGTTGAATTCACTGAAGGGTATGGTGGGGCAAGCATTACAGTACAGGTGGTGGATAGAACCAGTGGCAATACGGTTAACCCTTCGGTGTTATTTAGAGTAACTCCTTTGACGTCTGAAATTTCTGCTGATTCAGACGGAGATTCGATACCTGACGTTTGGGAGTTGCGGAATGGTTCCAATCCATGGGTGGATGATGGAGAAGTCGTTTACAATGACCAAGGTATATCTTTGAGCGAGTCTTTTGCTCAACAAATTAATCCATGGGAGCCTAATCAATCAGCACCGTGGGAAGGGGTTATGGTTGATAATGCTGGTGTTCCATCGATAAGCGAGCCTGATGCTCCGGACGCAAACTCGGAGGCAGACTCTGTTTCTGAGATAACTCTGAGTTGGACTGCTCCAGGAACTCGAGCAGATGGTAGTTCAATATCCTTAAGTGAAATTAGCCATTTTATAATAAGTTATGGCAGCAGTCCTGAAAACTTAACCAACAGTTTAGAAATTGATGGCACGGAGACGAGCTACACTTTCGAAAACCTTGAAAGTGGAACATGGTATTTTACTTTGAGAACAGTTGATACAAACGGTCTAACTAGTGCTGATTCGGAGTTGGTCAATCTTTCAATTCCATAGATCTGATTGATCGTTTCGGTCAGTAATTTGAGTCATAACTTCATATAGCTTGTTGGCTATATTTTGGATGTCGAATTCATTCATTGAATCATATCCATTGAAATTGCTGTATGACTCACTTTCAATGAATTTGATCAACTGTTCTGAAATTTGCTCAGGGCGGGTATCACTAAAGAGCTCACCTACACTGTGTTCTCTGGCCAATTGGCCGAGAGCACCATCAGCGGGAGTGAGATTCATTATTGGCTTTTTAAGAGCCAGATAGTCGTATAGCTTAGATGGTATCTGTGTTTTCGTACTCGGTTGAATATTCACTAGAATATCGCTTTGGTTAAGAAGCGATATACTTTCCTGATAAGTAGTTGGCGGAATCACGATGAAAGTCTGCTCCTCTATAAGGTCTTTAAATTCAACGTAGGGGTCGTAATTCAAATCAATATTTCCGATTTGTTGAAATATGATTTTTTTACCACTTGAAGCAAAATAAATATTTGTTAGGCGAATTGCTTTGAGTAATGCCTTGGGATCGCGGAGTCCATAAAGCTGTCCAGCATGACATAAAACGATTCGATCGGGGGAAAAGCCTAAATGCTTCTTAACACTCGAAAAATCGTTAGGGTCGAAGCCATTAGCCATTACAAAAAATTTCTCCTCTGCATCGGGATATCTGGCGCGAAAATCGGTCATCAGTGGAGGAGTGTTAAGTGACACGGCACTTGCTTGATTAACCACAGCTTTTTCTAGTGCTGTATTTATACCCTCAATAATTCTTCCACGGCTTTTATCAAATGGATTACCTCTCCAAGGGTCTCTGAAATCAGCGATCAAGGGAATCCCTGTAAACTTACTCAAAAAATAACCTGAAACCAAACAAGACCAAGGAGAACCAGTAGCAAAAATAACATCGATGCCTTCTTTTTTGATCAATCTTCGACCGCAAATGATGCTTGGTAAAATCCACGGAGAAGCATTGTCGGGAAGATACACCAAATGATAAATGGTATCTTTCAAATTTTCGATTTTACTCTTTCTGCTATGTGGCACTGATTCGATTTTTTTGCCATATTGAAAGGTAAGTGATTTTTTTGTCACTATTTTCTGGAATAAGTTTTTGATTTTTTTACGGGTTTCTAAGAAGTACTTGAAGAAATCTAAAACTTTGACTCTGTATATTTTTTCATTGTTGACTGGCAGGGTTAGATGTCTTAGCGCGTCGGCGTTTTTATCAACCTTTTTTTGACTGGTCACAACATATGCATCGACGTTAGGTAGAGCTCTAACGAATTTTACCGTTCTCATGCACCCTGGGACGCCTCTGTTGTCAGATGGTGGATAAAAGTAGGCAAGAAACAAAACCTTAAGCCGAGGGTTGATCGTTTGAGTTGGTGTTTTTGAGGTTCCTTCTTTCAATCTTCTAAGTCCCATGCTCTGAATTCATTCGGAAAGATATTAACTAGGGATTTACGTTTGCAGATCAATTGTACCTATGTACAGCGTATATTGAAGAACTTTCATATCGAAGGGGGGATTCTGATTAGCTTACTTTTAAGAAATGCCGATGCCTGCAAAATTTGCTGCTCCCTGGCCCAGCTCATGCTAAAGTTATGGTAGCGCTGCGAGCACGATGGGCATCTAATATGCTGGTGCAACAGTTTATTTTTTTTTGAGTTTGGAGGCAAGCCAATGAACAAGCCTAACACGTTATTAAGGCTGGGATGTTTGACATTCGGATTGGTTTTCTCATCAGGATTGTATAGTGAAGTTTTGTTTCAAGAGAGCTTTGACGATCAAGCTGATTGGACGAGCGCGATGCACTCTTCGGATCGTGTTCAATTCGCTGATTCACATATTATTCCTGAGGGATGGTCGGCCGTCCGACAAGATCCGACTTGGGCACCGTCTACCGGATATCCCGACAAACATGAAGTTATTGAGATTCTCGAAGCAAACGCAGACAAAGCGCGAGGTAGAAAAGGCAAATCTTTCGTGAGTTGGCGAGATTACCACGATCCCGGATGGGACAGATGGAATTCGGATTCCATCTTGGCTAAGTATTTCCCAGAGGGTCATGAAGAGCTATACGTCGAATTTTACGTAAGCTTCGCAGATGATTGGACGCCAACAGGTGCATCGAAATTGTTTCGTTTGACGAGTTGGTCTGGATCACCTGATTTCTTCGGTTATGGCGGCGACAGGCAGAATGGTCCTGTCGTTTTTCTCGACTATAGCGTGACGACTGGCATCCGGAACTATCTTGCCTTTAGAAGTGGGCCACACGGTGAAAATTATGGCATGAGTGATAGCATGATAGAAGATCTTCCGCGAAACCTTGTTTACATTGGAGATTATCCAGGAAATTGGACATCAAACACCGTTGGTTCAACTTATGGGGAGGACCCTCAAATACCTAATAAGGCGAAAGGAGGCTTTATACCCAAAGACATAGGTTATTATCCATCTCATGAAGAAATTTATGGGCCACCTGGTACTTGGACTAAATACGGTTTTTACGTGAAGATGAATTCGGCCCCTGGAGTCAAAGACGGGGTGTTCAGAGAGTGGGTTGACGATCAGTTGGTGCTAGAGACTAACAAAGTTATATGGGTCGATAACAACCCTAACCAAAAGATGGTAAAGTGGAATGTGGTCGCTATCGGGGGGAATGACTTTTGGCGGAAAGCTTATACCAATGAAGATCGAAGAGAGGAATGGTACGCGATTGATGACGTGCTTATTTCTACGAAACCCCCGGAATATTTAACTTCGGGATCTGATCAGGTGGCCTCTCCGCCCGCGCCTCCAGAAGGAATTTCTGTTCAATAATCTGTGCGCTAAGCCTCACTGGGTAAGAATTACGCTTGGTGGGGCTTAAACAATTGTTTAAGCCCTGTGATTAGACCAGTCGATCGCGCATAGGCGTATAATAAGTCTAGTAAGTAAACCCCGGCAAAGTCTAATGTCGATCGTGGCTTATATCTCGCCCTTAACATACGTTTGATAGAAAATACTAAAGGTATTAAAAAAATCGAGCTAAATGAGATGTAAAAAATCATTGGATTATTTAAAATAAAGCTAAAAAGAAGAAGGAAATGGCTGAGTGAAAAGGCAACTATTAATATAAATACTTTGTCATAAAGACTGTTTCTAATCTCTTTTAGATAATTTTCTGAATGCCAAACCTGCCTACGGAAGAAGTCTTTTAGAGTCTTAGGGCCTCCACTATGTATGACCGACAGCTCGGGGCTTACAAGAATATTCACTTTACTAGCGGTAAGTGTCTCTGAAATCTTGGAGTCTTCGCCAGAGGTGACAAACTCATCAAAACCGTTTACCAGCTTAAAGTGATCCTTCCGAATAAAAATACTACTTCCCATCAAGCTATTTTGCTGTGATACCTTACCCGAAGGGTTAAGTAACCATTTTTTCTCAACCCAATTTGCAGAAACTGGTGTTTTTAGCCCTCCTCCCAAGACGGAATTGGCATTTGAGTCTAGGAGCTTTAGGCCCTTCTCCAACCAGTCGCGATCAAATAAACAGTCTGCATCTGTACAAACAATAATATTGCTTCTTGAATTTTTGACCCCGTGGTTTCTTACTGAACCTACATTACCGGTGGTTTTAATCAAAACCAAGTCAGCATATTTCTTTGCCAGCAAAGGAGTTCCGTCTGTAGATCCATTATCAACTACGATAATTTCGTATCGGTCACGCGTGATCGTTTGCTGAGATAGAGACTGCAAGGTTGCCTCTATCATCTCAGCTTCATTGTAAGCCGGGATTACAATAGAACAGACTAAAATATGATTTATGCTCACGAGGTTGGCGTCTTCTTAAATGCAGGAAATATCTTTCTTAGAAAAAATTTCAATTTGAGCCGTGTGTCTCCTTTAAATATGTTCATAATAAAATATTTAGTTTTTCTAGCCTGCTCTCCAGTCATCGATGAACCCAGCTCATAGAGCTTTAATTTGGTTTTTACAGCGACTCGTTCAGAGGAAACAGAAGGTAAACAGCCGTTTTGGCGAATTGAAACGGGCCAGATCCAAGCGTGAACTTTGTCATCAGATATTACTAAATCTAGAATGCCAGTTTTTAACAATCTCTTGTCCCATGCAAGATCAAAGACAAAATTACCGAGCGATGGTGCGAAAACGAAATCGTCATCGCAGGTCACTTCATAAAAGAGGTGTGGATGCTGACCGATCACACCTCGAACGCCAAGATTTTTCAGCATTGAAGACATAGATACTTGGTATGCCATCTTTTCTGTTGAAGACTCTAGTCCCCAATGGAAAAGTACAAATAAATGATCGACCTTAGCTACTGAATTTTTAACTCGATTTAGAAAATCGTCGTCTAGTTTTTGGTATTTACTCTGGCATTTGTTTGTATTATCCGGAACATCAGACGCAGAAAGGAAACCTATTCGACGGCCTTTCACTTCAATTACGTGAACTGATTGCCCATTTAATCCAACAGGTTCGATTCCGTTTGCCCTTAAAACCGAAACTGTCTCTTCAAACCCTTCATCTCCATGTTGCACGGTGTGATTGTTGGCAACTTGAAGGACTCTGAAATTGGCAGACGTAAGGATATGTGCGTCTCTGGGAGAGCCTCTGAGGACTACACTTTCGGGTTCCTCAGGACATAAATTCACATCTGTGAGAGCCGCTTCTAGGTTGCCTATGACAAAGTCGGCGTTTTGAAAAAGCTCATTTACTTTGCTGAAAGGACTCCGGGTTTTAATAAATGTCTTGGGGCCGTGCCCAAAAGATGTGTAATACTCTCCAAGGTTAATATCCCCGACAAACATTAGCCTTATCTTGTCTTCTCTAGCGTTCATCTTTAACTCTCATTACACTACGGAACTTTCCATTTGGCCCCTTTGGTATTTGGCGCACGAACTCGACTTCAACGTTCATACCTGAAAATGTTCTCTTCTTTAAATTCATTGTTATTTCTTTAGTAATTTGTGAGAACTCTTTTTCCTGAGCAACAACCTTTACTACGCATCGGTTCATGTCAGTCTGGATAACCTGAGCTTCCTTAATTCCGCTTAATCCCTTGAAAATATGATCGATTCGTCCGATTTTCCGGCCATCCGGAGTTTCAAGGTAGTCATCGATTCGACCAGTCACCCTGCCAATTACAGTTTGAGCGGTGCTGCTATGACTGTCAGGCGCAAGCTCTGCGGAGTCACCAAGTCGATAGCGTAGGAGAGGCATACATCGGTTCGTGAGTGTGGTAGCAATAATATCTCCCTGTAACGCTTTGTTCCCCCCAGTCAGAACTTCCGTTACGCCCAGAGTTGGATTGATTTGATAAAGGCCATTTTCGTCCTGAGCAGCAAAAACAACATATTCCGCACTTCCATAGTAATCTCGTACGGGACACTGAAAAACCCGCTCAATTCTGTCACGTTGCCAGGCTAGCAAGGTTTCAGAGTTCGTGATAATTGCTTTGGGTTGGAAGCGTGGTCGAGCGTCTGCGGATTCAAAGTAGCCGGCAATGTCTGCAATGGCTGAGGGATAACCAATCAGTTCCAGGGGGGCGAATGCGTTTAGGTCTCTTTGATAAGCAGGAAAAGAGTCTTTGTTCAGGTGGTAGCTTGAATACAGGCGCTGGTTTTCAGCCCGATTGAAGCGCCAGAAAGGGGGGGAAAGATCACTCGCTTTCTGCACCATCCTTCCAGCGAAGGTCGCTCTTCGAGCACCGAAGGGAATTCCATGGTATTCCTCATGGTCCACTACAAGTGCCATGGCCATTTTGTAGGTTGTTTCGTCTACTGAAAGCGTGAGTGGGGTACCGGTACTTCCACTGGTATTCTGCAGAATATAAGGTCTGGCACCTAGCGCTCTAAAGGCGTCTGCGTTATGCCTTAAGGTATCCTTTTCAAGAATGGGTATCTTATGTAGATCATTGACATGAGTAATGTCTTGCTCACTTATGCCATGTTCGGAAAACAGTTTCTGGTAGTAAGGAACATTATGACGGCAAAAACGGACCATTTCATGGAGCTTTTCGTTCTGATAGTCAAGTCGTTGGCTCTCGGTCCAACTACGGGATTCGGCCAAGAGCGAACGGATTTCTTTGAAGCGGCCTGAGTATCGTTGGCGATAAAGCCTATAGCCATGCGCGCTGACTAGCAGGTTCTGCAGCCAAACTGGACTAGCATAATAGATGTTTTCCAACCGATCCCCCATCCTATTTACCGTGCTCGGCGCTCGAAGCTAGTAGCTGGTGCTCAAAGCGTGATCGTACCGTTCTGGCAGGGTTGCCGGCCACGATCAGCCCGGGTTTCGTTGGTTTTGTGACGACGCTGCCCGCGGCTACAACGCAATGATCACCGATGTCACTCATCACGACGGCGGTATTGCCAAGCCAACAGTCGTGACCAATCCTGATTTTCGTGAAGGTTCCGCTTTGCTCCTTAATTGGCCGATTTATATCGCTGAATTCGTGCTGTTTGCTTCCGCTGAGAATATGTACGCCACTCCCAACCAGCGTGTTTTCGCCGATCGTGCATTTGCCAATGTTGCATTGAGGGCCAACATACACTCCTTTCTCTATAGTGGTATTCCAGTGGGACAATACTGTGAGGAATCCGACAGAAATATCAATTGAGGTTCCAGGGCAGGAAAGGGTGTAGAAACTTGCTCTCAAATAGATACCGGGTTTTCCGGGAATCAGGCTCAGGGCTTGGGAGAAGGACTGGAATACCGAATCCTGATTGCCGATGAGAGACAGGGCTCGATACGCCAGCCATAAAGGCAAAGCCAACATCGTGGAAGCCAGCCGAACAGACGATTTGATCTGAGCTCTCATTTCAATCTTCCGTGCATATTTTTGGCGAGCCTTTTTTTTGGAGAGCTGGAACTGACCGTTGGCTTTGAAGATTTGGTGCAACAGCTGAAAGAGCGCAGCCATGTTGCATTGGTACAGGTTTTCTTGGCATCTCTCTGATAGCAATTAAACGGCGATAACATGATTCTTTGCAGTGCAGACTAATTTCTAATACTGACGGTTCACGATCAAAGCTTATGACGTATTGCGGGCCGTTGAGTCTTCGAAGGCCTTCAAACAGCAGAAAACCAAACGGAGCTGAGCTATATGTCCTCGGAATCGGGTGTTCTTTCAAGAGAAGAGTATTGGGCCTCGACATACCTATTGTGAGCTTCCTTCGTGGGTCAGAGCTATGATCGTCCGATACTGTTCGTCGAGTGCTTGAAGGTATCTGGAATGTTTTTCTGATAGCTTAAAGGAGCCGGCTTTAAGCTGTTCAAGCATCGCAAAATATTTGTTGAGCAAAGTTTCCACTTCAAAATCGTCAATGTTCACATAGAAATCACCCAATCCCACATCTGAAAGTAACTCGACCGCTTTTCGATAGTAGCAAATGCCCAGTACGGGAATCCCAAGCTGCAAAGGTAGTACTGTGGCGTGAAAGCGTGTAGCAACCACGCAATCAGCATTATTGAGAGTATCAATGAGTTCGCTCACCGATCTGCTCCGGGCAATTTCGGGTGTCATTAGGGCCCCGTCGCTAGATTCCATAGCCTCAATAACATCGTCGATAACAGCCTCGTCCCTCAGCTGAGTACTGAAGAGCGTTAGATTCGCACCACCTCTGACGATGTTGTCGCAGAGTCTAGCCAGTTTCAAAACATAATTTCGGTATCGATCGTCGTCAGGATGATGCCAATATCGGCTGTCAAAGACAGGCATCGGATTTACTGCTACCCGAAATTTGTCGGTCGGTGGTGATCGGGTTGGCCTGCTGTTGTTTTTTACAAGGCTGTGGGCCAGATCAGGGTATATTGGACCATCAATGCCGACCTTTGCTCTGATTAGCCTCTGGGAGCCCTCATCGCGAAACGATATATAGTCTGCTTTTATTAATGCGCGGCGAAGCATCCAGTAGCTAAGAGTGTGCGTGAGTGGGCCGGCACCTATGCTGACAAAGGCCACCTTTGCACCGGAACGTTTTGCAAGCCACGTCCACTTAAGCAAAGTGTATGGGAACCCCCATGGCCCGCCAAAATTGTCCAGGAACTGGTTTGAGCCGGTGATCATAAGCAGGTCGACGGTTGCCAGTCTTGTGCTCACGGCTCGAAGAAACACAACTTCCTGCTTTAACGTATGGCGGAACTCGATTACGTTCTGGCCTGCGCGGAGTAGGCTGCCCAAAAGTGGGAAAGACTTGAGCCTGGTCTTCCAAGATTTTGCTAATGGAGTGGCTACTTCATTTACAGCCGCTGGTGCAG
>LULX01000263.1_pt1 | contig 12845 bp, 17 predicted proteins | sample 729511 | NCBI WGS metagenome assembly LULX01 (sample SAMN03860278, study PRJNA289734) | marine metagenome | biome: seawater column; feature: ocean; material: water; isolation source: Red Sea water column Station 91 - depth 500m | place: Saudi Arabia: Red Sea | collected 2011-10-15 | depth 500 m
CTACTACTCCACCTGCAAAGGTTCCGAGAGTAGAAGATAAAAATAAGGAAGACATTGATAACGACTACAAGTATAGTAGGGAAAACTACTATAACTTAATAGAGCGTGGTACGGATGCAATTGATGGCATATTAGAAATTGCAAAAGAAGGTCAACACCCACGTGCTTATGAAGTTGCAGGTAATTTAATTAAACAAGTTGCAGAAACCGTAGATAAGTTGGAAGACTTACAAGGTAAAATTAAAAGACTTAAAGATGTTCCTAACAAAGCACCTTCAATTAAGAATGCTTTATTTGTAGGGTCATCTGCTGAATTACATAAATTGCTCAAAGACAAACCGAAGAAAAAAGAAGAACCTAAAAAAGAAGAATTAAAAACGGTATCGGAGCAATCACAGGACGAATTAGAACCAATTATACAAACACCGGTTACAAGTCCTATGTCAGATGAGTAATGAAAGTCTATAAAGCAAGAAAAGAACATCCCTTAAAGCAAACATTTCTTATAAGTAATTTAACTTACATAAGTAAGCGACCTTGGCCTTCATTGATGAATGGTGAGGAAATGGAAGACCCTATAGAGGTTATTCAACATAAGGTTAATAAGGTACCAAGGTTAGGAGTAAATGGACAACCTTACAAAGAAAAAATTTACTCGATTAAAAAAGGTTCAAGTAGAATTAATGCGGCCATACTTAAAGGGTATGACGCAATAGAAGGAATCATAATCAATGCCTGATAATAGTAGAGAAGTATATTTAGGAAATCCTAATCTACAGAAAGCAAATGTAGAGAGAGAATTTACACAGGAACAAGTTTTAGAGATTCAAAATTGTATGGATAATCCCGTATATTTTATTGAAAAGTATTTAAGGATTGTTTCTATTGATGAAGGTCTTATACCTTTTCATATGTATGGCTTTCAAAAAGAAATGGTAGATACATTTCATAATAACAGATTTTCAATTTGTAAATTGCCTAGACAATCAGGTAAGTCCACAATAATTTTAGCATACATTTTGCATTATGTAATATTTAATCCAAATGTAAATGTAGCAATTCTTGCTAACAAATCTTCCACAGCAAGAGATTTATTAGGACGATTACAATTAGCGTATGAAAATATACCTAGTTTTTTACAACAAGGTGTATTGAATTGGAATAAAGGTTCTTTAGAATTAGAAAACAATAGTAGAATACTCGCAGCTGCAACATCTTCAAGTGCCATTCGGGGCGGATCATATAATATTATTTTTTTAGATGAGTTTGCTTTCATACCACCAAACATTGCTGACCAATTTTTTAGTTCAGTTTATCCTACAATATCTTCTGGTAAATCTTCAAAAGTAATTATAGTATCTACACCACACGGAATGAATATGTTTTATAAAATGTGGAATGATTCAATACATAAAAGAAGTGATTATGTTCCTATTGAAGTACATTGGAGTGAAGTACCAGGAAGAGATGAAAAATGGAAAGAAGAAACAATAAGAAATACTTCCGAGGCACAATTCGCTTCAGAATTTGAGTGTGAGTTCGTAGGTTCAATTGATACATTAATTAATCCTTCTAAACTTAAAATATTATCTCACGTGACCCCAATAACTTCAAACGCAAGTTTAGATGTTTATACAAAACCTATAAAAAACCACGATTACATTATGACGGTTGATGTTGCAAGAGGATCAATAAGAGATTATTCAGCATTTATTTTATTTGATGTTACCACAATGCCATATAAGATTGTAGCAAAATTTAGAGATAATGAAATTAAACCTTTATTATTTCCACATACAATTGAAAAGGTTGCAAAAGCTTATAATAGTGCTCATATATGTGTAGAAGTAAATGATATTGGAGGACAAGTTGCAGACGCATTGCAATTTGAATTAGAATATACAAATCTTTTAATGTGTCAAATGAAAGGCCGTGCAGGTCAAATATTGGGTGCAGGGTTTTCAAAAAGAGGAACTCAAATGGGAGTTCGTATGACCAAACAAGTTAAGAGAGTAGGGTGTGCTAACTTAAAGACTTTAATTGAGAGTGATAAAATGCCTATACAAGATTTTAATATGATAGAAGAATTATCAACCTTTGTCAGAAAAGGGCAACACTTTCAAGCAGAGGAAGGTGCAAATGATGATTTGGTTGCGTGTCTTATTATCTTTGCGTGGTTGTCAAATCAAAGATATTTCAAAGAATTAACAGACCAAGATGTCAGAGCAAGACTATATGAAGAACAAAGAAACGCAATTGAACAAGATATGGCACCTTTTGGATTTAAAGATGATGGATTAGAAGAGGAAATTATCCAAGATGATAAGGGTGAAGTATGGCATCCTGTACGAGTAGATAAGGGTCTAGGATAAGAATTTCATAAATAAGAGTAGAGATAATTGATACTTATTAGCTAATAAGAAAAATAAGAGGAGAACATATATATGGCATTTCAAGTTTCACCAGGCGTTCTCGTAAAAGAAAAAGACTTAACAAATGTAATACCAGCTGTTGCAACATCTATTGGTGCAATAGGTATTCAATCTACAAAAGGTCCCGTAGATGAAGTGGTATCTATTAGTTCTGAAAAAGATTTAGTAGAAACATTTGGAAAACCTGATTCTTCAAACTTTGAATATTTTTTTACTGCTGCTAGTTTTCTAGCATATAGTAATAGTTTAAAAGTTGTACGAGCAACAAATACCGGCTTGCTGAATGCTACAGCAAACGGAAGTGGTCTTTTAATTAAGAACACTACACACTACCAAGACAACTATTCTGATGGTTCAGGCTCCGTAGGAGAATGGGCAGCAAGAACAGGCGGTGCTTGGGGTAATAACTTAAAAGTATCCATTTGTGCTTCCTCAACGGTTTATGAAGAAACAGATAAGACAACGGTTTCAGATAGCTCAATTGCTGTCGGAGACACAGGACTAACTCTTTCGAGTGGTACTGGTTTTAGTGTTGGAGACATCATAAATTTTGGAGAAGATGGCGGATACGAATATAGAATAACTGTTGTTTCTGGAGCGGACATTACTTTTGTAAGACACGACGGAAGCGACCAGGGAGGACTTCATACTGCAATATCTAACGGAGCAAATGTTAGACGTAGATGGAGATATTATGATTTAGTTGCAGGCGCACCAGGAACATCAAGTTATGTTTCTGATAGAAGCGGAAGCAATGATGAATTACATATTGTTGTGATAGACAATGATGGAGACATCACAGGTAAAGCTGGAGAAGTTTTAGAAGTTTATGATTCAGTATCAAAAGCTTCTGACGCAAAAACTCCACAAGGTGATGATAATTATTATCCTAATGTTATTTACAACAAATCAGAATATATCTATTGGATGGATCATATAACAAGTGGAACTAATTGGGGTACAGCAGCTGCAAATACTACTTACACAGCAGTAACCGTTATACACGAAGCTAATTTAGAAGCTGGTGCAGACGGGTCAACAGCAACTACTGCTCAATTAAAAACTGCTTATGAAAAAATGCAAGACGCTGAAACGGTTGATGTTAATTTAATCATCGCTGGTCCAGGGGATGCAACACACGTAGATAATTTGATTACAATTGCAGAAAATAGAAAAGACGCAGTTGTTTTTGCAAGTCCAGAAAGATCGGATGTTGTTAATGTCGCAAATTCAAATACACAAACTGAAAACGTTAAAGGATTCTTTGACGCTGTAAGAAGTTCAAGTTATGTAGTATTTGATTCAGGATACAAATATACTTATGACAAGTATAATGATGTATTCAGATATGTGCCATTGAACGGAGATACTGCTGGATTGACTGCAAGAACAGATTTGATTGCTGACTCTTGGTTTTCACCTGCTGGATTTAACAGAGGTGTTATAAGAGGCGCAGTTAAATTGGCGTACAATCCAACTAAAACGGAACGAGATACATTATACAGAGCTAGAGTTAATCCGGTTACAACTTTCCCAGGACAAGGTACGGTCTTGTTTGGAGATAAAACAGGCTTAACAACACCAAGTGCATTTGATAGAATTAACGTTAGACGTTTATTCATTACTTTAGAGAAGGCAATATCAACAGCTTCTAAATTCCAACTATTTGAGTTCAATGATGAGTTCACTAGAGCACAATTTAGAAATATGGTAGAACCTTTTTTAAGAGATGTACAAGGTCGTAGAGGAATCACAGACTTTTTAGTAGTATGTGACGAAACTAATAATCCAGGATCTGTTGTTGATAGAAACGAATTTAAAGCTGATATTTTCGTTAAACCAACTCGTTCTATTAACTTTATAACATTACAATTCGTGGCAACTCGAACAGGCGTTGCTTTTGAAGAAGTAGTGGGAGCGTAAGGAGATAAACAATGCCAAATATTTCAGACTTTAAAAGTAAGTTAAGAGGCGGCGGCGCTCGTGCTAACCAATTCAGAGTCACAATGCCGTTCCCAGGGTTCGCATCCGTGGGTGGTGAAACAGAAACTATGAGTTTCTTATGCACCGCTTCATCTTTACCAGGTATGACAATTGGTGAAGTTCCAATTCCATTTAGAGGAAGAAATCTATATGTTGCAGGAGATAGAGAATTTGCAACTTGGACGACTACCGTTTTAAATGATACGGACTTTTCAATTAGAAATGCTTATGAAAGATGGCTAAATGGTATTAATAATATGTCAGATAACGAAGGGTTAGTTAATCCTGCTGATTATCAAGTTGATGTGTTTATTGACCAATTAGACAGAAACGGAAATGTGATTAAATCATACACTTTCAGAGGAATGTTTCCAACGACAATAGATGATATTGCGTTGTCCTATGCAGACAATAATACGGTAGAAAGTTTTACCGCTACGCATAGATACCAATACTTTGAAACAAATACAACTACTTAATATACACATAAATATTAGTAGAAGGAAATTGAGGTAAATTATGGCCGAGCTATTTGGGTTTAAGATTGAGCGAATAAAACAGCCTACATCTGATCCAAGACAAAACATAGTACCACCACAAGCGGATGACGGAACACAAACCGTCCCCGCTGGTGGGTTTTTTGCGTCTTACGGAGGTTTTGACGCAGGTGCTAGAAATGAATTAGACCTTATTAGACGATATAGGGAGATTGCTTTACATCCAGAATGTGATATGGCAGTTGAAGATATTGTTAATGAGGCTATAACGTCTAATGAAAATCAGCAATCTGTATCTTTAGATTTAACCAAAACACAATATAGTAATGGTGTTAAAGAAAAGATTAGAGAAGCTTTTAGAGAAGTTTTATTATTATTACAATTTGATATTAAAGGACACGATATTTTTAGACGATGGTATGTTGATGGAAGAGTTTTTTATCATAAAATCATAGACGCAGAATCTCCAAGATTAGGAATAACAGAATTAAGATACGTTGATCCACGTAAGATTAAAAAAGTACGTGAGATGAAGAAAGGCGTTCCAATGCCTATCCCTGGTATGCCATTTACGGCTGCAGGAAAATTCAATGAGTTTTACTTATTCAACGAAAAAGGAATACACCCGACAGCCGCTAGTAATGTTGGGGGTATCAAAATCGCACCTGATTCAATAACATATTGTCCATCAGGTTTAGTTGACCAACAAAGAAATATGGTCCTATCTTATTTACATAAGGCGATTAAACCAGTTAATCAATTAAGAATGATTGAGGATGCTGTTGTTATATACAGAATAGCAAGGGCACCTGAAAGAAGAATTTTCTATATTGATGTAGGTAATTTACCTAAAATCAAAGCGGAACAATATTTAAGAGATATTATGTCCCGATATAGAAACAAATTAGTTTATGACGCAAGTACAGGTGAGATACGTGATGACAGAAATTATATGTCTATGTTGGAAGACTTTTGGTTACCTCGTAGAGAAGGTGGTAGAGGAACTGAAATTACTACTTTACCAGGTGGACAAAACTTGGGAGAGATTGCAGACATAGAATATTTCAGACAAAAACTTTATCGTTCTTTAAATGTTCCAATCAGTAGATTAGAAAGTGGACAAGGGTTCAATCTTGGTCGTGCAGCTGAAATTAGTAGAGATGAATTAAAATTTACTAAATTTGTAGGCAGATTAAGAAAGAAATTTACAATGTTGTTCCACGATTTATTGAAAACACAATTAGTTTTAAAAGGTGTTATTACAATAGAAGAATGGGATGTTTTACAACAACAAATTACATATACATTTTTACAAGATGGATTCTTTGCAGAATTAAAGAATGCTGAAATAATGAGAGAAAGAGTTGCTCTTGTAAGGGAAGTAGAACCTTATATTGGTAAGTATTTTTCTAATGAATATGTAAGAACAAACTTGTTAAGACAAACGGAACTAGATATTGAGAAACAAGATAAACAAATAGAAGTTGAAAAACCAGAAGAACCTGAACAAAATCAGGGAGAAGAGGATATAAATAATAACAATGAGTAATGACGATATTAAAAAATTTGTAGATTCACTAGGAAAAGGTGACAACGATTCTGCCCAAGCAGCTATTAAAAATGCTTTAGCAGATAAAGTTGGCGCAGCTCTTGATGACAGGAAAGTTGATGTGGCAAAAACTATAGTACAACAACCTGCTGAAGAGGTACCGAGTGATGAAAAATCTTAATCAGTTAAAAGAAGATTTAATAACTGAAAGAAACGATTACAAGCGGACTAGGCAATATAATAAATTATCGCCTAGATTAAAACGAGCAGTTGATATGATTTTTCGTAATGCAGATGATGACGCTGATGTTATCGCAGACTTTGAACTTAATATAAAAAAAGCTGCAGAAAAATTTAATGTAAAAATTAAGGACCTTATGAAATATTTTGATAAGGAAACTTTAACAATTTTAAGAAGGTAAAAAATGACACAAACATTTATAAGCAAAGGCGCACTAGTTGCTGGAACATTAGCCGATAATGACATCGGTCAAGCACACTTTGTAAGAATAACTGCTACTGCTGGAACAAATACAATTACCGTAAAGACAACAGGTGGTGCTGCTACCTTGGGTACTTTTTATTTACACGCTGCTGGTGATACGGTTATAGTTGAAAAAGGTCCAACAGATGAGTTGACTTCAAGTGGTAATGTTCAAGCTTCAGCTGTAGGTTCGCCTAGAAGTTAATTATGACTATATCAGCTGCACAATTAGCTGATGATAGTTTTAAAACTATTATATCAGCGTCTGGTGTTGGTAATGAAACAAAAGGTGTTTTACTAGACGCTTCAGAATTAACAGGAGCAACAGCAAGTCCGAACTTGTCTATTGCAAATATTCATTATGAAATTCTCGGTTCAGGGAATTTGACATTTTATTTTGACGCTGAAACTGATGAAGAAGCTAAGATTATATCTGGTCGTGGAAATTATGGACTAAAACCAGATGAAGGTAAAATTAAACAAGGTGACACAGGAGAAACTTTAGTAAATCCAACAGGAGATGTTTTAGTTTCTACTGCTTCTACCATAACAAGTTATAAATTGGTAGTTGAATTACATAAAGAAAAGGGATTTAGTATATGAAAATATCAGACCAAACAGCAATAAGTATGCCAATGAGGAACTTATTGTCTATTGTAGCTGCAGTTGCTGTAGGAGTTTGGGCTTACTTTGGTGTGATTGAGCGATTAAATAATTTAGAAACTAAATCTACTTTAGCAGAAAAAGATTTAACTAGTGAAGTGCAAAGAATTGATAAAGATATTGAAGGTTTGATAACAGGTGATATTGCACAAAATAACGAATTTAGGATCAAATGGCCAAGGGGTGATTTAGGTTCCCCACCTGCTGATTCAGAACAATTTATGCTTATAGAATTTCTTTCAGGTCAAGTGGAAAGTATTTTAAAACAACTTGAAGGAATGATGAACAATAAAGTTAACATTGAAAGGTTACAAACTGATATGGAAAAGGCTTTAGACGATATTGAAAAATTAAAGGACAAAATAAGAGCACAAGCAAACGGGACTATTACAGGAGAATAAGGTATGGATGCAACAACATTAGTGACCATTATAACAATGTTTATTGTGACCGATACTTCAAGCGAATTTGTTAAGTATGATGGATTAATGGATTGTTTGAAAGAGAAAAGAAAGATTGAAAAAATGAGAGATGGTCGTAGAGTAATTTGTGGACCATCTATGGCTGAAATAGACGCTGATGGTAATATTGTTAGTATTAAAAACAAAATGCCTGACCAATCAGGTAGTTTAAAATTAGGCGGAACAGCTAAGTCATTAACAGAAAAAAAGAAAAAGAAACAAACGAAAGTATTAACACAATAGGATGATTATATGAAAAAATTATTAATGTTATTGATTGCAACATTTTTTTTAGTAAGTTGCGCCCCAACAAAGAGTTTTAAAGTAGAAAAAGAATTAGGTTTGCTTGATGAAGTAAAAGCAAGAGGTTATGTTATATGTGGAGTTAATGCAGGTTTACCTGGATTCTCTGCTCAAGATGAAGAAGGAAATTGGAGTGGTTTAGATGTAGATTTTTGTAAGGCAATTGCCGCTGGTATATTTGGCGACTCAAGTAAAGTAGAGTTTGTAGGTTTAAACGCTGCTCAAAGATTTCCAACATTAGCGTCTGGCAAAATTGATGTGCTTGCTAGAAATACTACTTGGACAATCAGTAGAGATGTTAATTTAATGTTTGAATTTGCTGGTGTTAACTATTATGATGGACAAGGATTTTTAGTACCTGTTGATTTAGATATTGAAAATGCAAATGAATTAAATGGTGCGTTTGTATGTATTACAAAAGAAACTACAAGTGAATTAAATCTAAATGATTATTTTGCAGAAAACAATATGGCATATAAACCAATATATGTTGAAGGTAATAAAGACGCAAAAGCAAAACTATTTGCTGGTGAGTGTGATGTATTTACTACAGACGCTTCTGGTTTAGCAAGTGCTAGAGCAGGTGCAGAAAATCCAGATGACTGGATGGTCTTACCAGAAATTATATCTAAAGAACCTTTAGGTCCACTTGTAAGACAAGGCGACCAAGAGTGGGAAGATGTAGTTAGATGGACACATTTCATTATGGTTAATGCTGAAGAGGCAGGAATCACTAGTAAAAATGTTGATGAAATGTTAACTGCTAAATCAAAAGAGATTAAAAGAATATTAGGTGTTGAAGGTTATATTGGTCCTATGTTAGGATTAGGTATGAAGTTTGGTTATAATATTATAGAACAAGTAGGGAACTACGGAGAATCTTACGAAAGAAATGTGGGAGAAGAAACACCACTTGCTTTAGAAAGAGGATTAAATAATCTTTGGAAGAACGGTGGCATAATGTATGTACCACCAATTAGATAGAGGAGAGCTATGTTTAAAAAATTATTTTTAGCAGTATTGTTTAGTTTATTTTTTAGTACACTAGCATATGCAAATTGTAATGGTTGTGGAGAAGATGACCATACAAATAGTTGCCACGAAGAAGCAGGACATACACACGATTTAAAAACGGAAGTAGTTTTTGCAGTATGTGTTTTTGCAGATGGTTCATTGATTGACCATAAAGGTGCTGATAGTATGTCAGATTGCTTAAAGACAAAAAGAGAAGTAGAAAAAGCTTGGAGAAATAAATCCCAAGAAATGGATAGTGTAGAAATAAATGGTATCACTTATAAAATTGATGGTGAATCATTAGCATTTATGTGTGATTTAGTTGACGCTAATGTACATCATTATGAAGATGGCTCTTGGGAGATAGTACAAATTTTAGGCAAACACAAGAAGGAAGAATAGATGTTAAAAGAATTAAAAAAATTTTTAATTAATATATCAAAAGAAATCTGTAGTGAAAGTACAAAGACTGCAGGTAAAATTTGTGATGAAACTAAAAAAGCAAATAGTCAATTAGTTAAGGCTATAATGGAGAATATTTAATGGCTGACGCTGTATCAGTACAAACTATTGCAGATACATCTGGAGTAAAATATGTTTGTAAGTTAACTAACATATCAGACGGAACAGGTGAAACTTTAGTCAATAAAGTGGATGCTAGTGCATTAACTTTTATGACCGAAGATGGTAATAGAACTATTGCTAGAGTATATTGGTCAGTAAATACTGCTAATTCAAAATCAGCAGTGGAGTTAGTTTGGGATGGTGCAACAAATGCTACGGCATTAGTATTGTCTGGTCAAGGTTTTATGGACTTTAGAACAGATGGAAATAGTATTCCAAACAATGGAACAACACCTACAGGCGATGTTTTATTAAGTACAAAAAACTTTGCAAGTGGGGATAATTATACGATTATTGTTGAGTTTAGATAATAATTTGTATAAATAATAAAAGAGAGATAGATTAAGATGAAATTAATCACCGAAGAGATCCAAGACGCACAATACATTGTAGAAGAATCCAATGGCAAGAAAAACTATGCCATTAAGGGGATTTTTATGCAAGCGGATGTAAAAAATCGAAACGGTAGAGTCTATCCAAGTGAAGTATTACAAAGAGAAGTAGTACGATATAATAGAGAATTTATAAACAAGAATAGAGCATTTGGTGAGTTGGGTCATCCAGAAGGTCCAACTGTGAATTTAGAACGAGTAAGTCATATGGTGAAAGCTCTCTATCCTGACGGTAAGAACTTTTTAGGAGAAGCTAAAGTTTTAGATACTCCTTATGGAAAGATTGTGAAAAATTTAATTGACGAAGGCGCAAAATTAGGTGTTTCAAGTAGAGGAATGGGAACACTATATCAAAAGAATGGCGCTAATTATGTCAAAGACGATTTTTACCTTGCTACGGCTGCAGATATAGTTGCAGACCCATCAGCTCCAGACGCCTTTGTTGAAGGCATTATGGAAGGCAAAGAGTGGGTTTGGGACAATGGCCGATTAAAAGAGCAAGATATAGACAGATTAAAGTTGCAGATTGTACAGGCAAAGAGAACACAAATGGCTGAAATTAAAGCCCGAGTATTCGAATCTTTCCTTAAAAACCTGTAATTTTATAAATAATAACAATGATTTTAAGTCATTGAAATTATTTTTAATTAACCATAAAAAAGCAAATAGAGGAGCTCAAAATGGCAAATACTAGTGCGGATGCACCAAAGAGAAATGCAGCCCCAGCTGAACCTTCAAAAAGTTTAAGTACGACTATTCAGAACGTAATCGCTAAAGCGGTAACGTCTCCGAATGATCCAAAAATAGATTTTGCAGTAGGAGTTAACCACATAACTGGTGACGCTCATCAAAAATCTGCAGGCAAAGCTGACGCAATGCAATCTCTAAAAGCTCATACTGAACACGACAAAGGTGATTTAGTACAAGAGTCTGAGGATGCTGACAAGAAAAAAGAAATCAAAGCCAATGCTGAGAAAGAAAAAAAAGTGACAGCTGAACAAGACGAAAAAGAAAAAGAAGTAGTCAAAGCTAATACAGATGATGAAAAGAAAAAAGAAATCAAAGCAAACGCTGAGAAAGAAAAAGAAAAAGTTGCAGAGCAAGACGAAAAAGAAAAAGAAGTAGTTAAAGCTCAAGACAAAAAAGATGATGAAAAAACTTTGAAAGCAAATGCTGACAAAGAAAAAGAAGTTAAAGAGCAAGATGAAAAGAAACCAGAAGAAATCAAAGCTAACGCTGAGAAAGACGCTGAGAAAAAACTTCAAGCTCAAACAGGTGACGATAAAAAAGATGTGAAAGAACAAGATGATAAAGAAAAAGAATTGAAAGCGAATGCCGATGCTGAAAAAGCAAAGGAATTAAAAGCTCAAGAAATTAAAGATAAAATGAAAAGTGTTGATGTAAAAGAAGATGTTAAGGCTTTAGTTGGAAACGAATCTGATTTATCAGATGAGTTCAAACAAAAAGCTTCTACAATATTTGAGGCTGCAGTAAGAAATAAACTTGCAGACGAAGTTATCCGATTAGAAGATGAATACGCTGATAAAGTTAAAACTGATACTGAAACTGCTAAAAACGAAATAGTAGAAAAAGTTGATGGCTACCTTAACTACATAGTTGAGGAATGGATGAAAGAAAATGAATTAGCGGTTGAAAAAGGACTTAAAAGTGAAGTTGCGGAAGACTTTATATCTGGCCTCAAAAAACTATTTGAATCTCATTACATAGATATTCCGGAAGAGAAATACAATGTGATTGAGGATCAAGCTGCTAAAATTGATGAGTTAAACAAAAAACTTAACGAATCTATTGAAAAGAATGTTGAACTTAATAAAGAGAATGCTAAACATACTAGAGATGAGATCCTATCGGATGTCGCTTCTGATTTAGCTGATACTCAAAAAGATAAGTTTAATGGTCTTGCAGAAAATGTTGAATATAATGACGCTGCTGATTTCAGAAAGAAAGTAGAAACTTTAAAAGCTTCTTACTTTCCTAAAGATAAAGCAACGAGTGATGAAATAAATGATGTGGCGGGAACACAAGACAATGTTGATTCCGATATAACAGAATCAATGGCTGCATATACCGCTGCTATAAGTAAACAAAAGAAACTGGACATTTACAATAAAAAGTAAATGTACTTTTTTAGTTAATTAACTAGGAAAATATTAAGGAGAGATTAATATGTATTTATCCGAAGCTATACAACAAAAGTGGCAGCCAGTTTTAGACCATCCAGAATTACCAAAAGTAACGGATGGCTACAAACGTGCGGTCACTGCTATGGTGTTAGAGAACCAAGAAAAGGCTCTTAAGGAAGACGCTGCTTTTTTATCAGAAGCTGCTCCTGCGAACCAAACTGGCTCTAATGTCCAAAACTGGAATCCTATTTTAATTAGTCTTGTTAGACGTGCTCTACCTAACTTGATTGCATATGACG
>LULX01001404.1_pt1 | contig 12839 bp, 19 predicted proteins | sample 729511 | NCBI WGS metagenome assembly LULX01 (sample SAMN03860278, study PRJNA289734) | marine metagenome | biome: seawater column; feature: ocean; material: water; isolation source: Red Sea water column Station 91 - depth 500m | place: Saudi Arabia: Red Sea | collected 2011-10-15 | depth 500 m
ATATTTCTCTATTTTCAGACTGTTTGTAAAAATTCAATTCATTTTGAAAAGATTGCTCCAAAACTGAGTGAGTATCAGCAAGATGATATTTAAGCCAGTATCGCTGTTCAGCATTTTTAAATGTATATAAACGTCGACCAAATTCATAACTTTTATTTTTTGTTTTTAAAGTTAATTCAGTGGCTTGAAAATTATGATCAAAGATCGACGTAATAATACTCATTGTGCTGCTTTTCTTCCTGCTTACGTAGTGATGCTAAACAATGTTCAATGGTTTTACCAATACGTGCATGCGTTTCGATTGAGGCAATCTTAGGCCATGTCGCTCGTTCACCTTCCTGCTGCAATATTTTAAATAGTTTCGGACGAGGATTTTTAAGCATATAGCTATAATGGCGCAAACCATAACGCGCAATAATATTCACATCACCATAATAGCGTTGCCCTAAGATACCGTAACCATGATCTAAAACACGACGGATTGGGAAAAAACTCCCCATATAATTCCGAGTTAAATCCATCATATCCATTGCGATTGCTTTACCTTGATGGCGGATAATTCTTTCAGGCCAGATCAAGACATCTCGACGGAATCGCTCTGTATCACTTTGCATAAATGGCACGATATGCGGATTGACCTGACTCGCTATCGTATAATTAATATTATACAACCGAGCCATTTTTTCCTGAGGGAAATCACTACGCATACTGCCATCTACCCATTTGGTATTTGCCATATAAGGCGTATGCTGACCATCGTAGCGCTTGCTCGTCAGATGTACAGGCGGAAATAAAACTGGCACAGCGCACGAAGCCAAGACTGCACTCCACACCAAAACATTTGGTGCGGTTAAGGCATTCATAATACGTGGGTTTTGAGCTGTGTTATAAGGTGCGACTACAATATTGATATGGCGTTTAGATTGTTCATAAGCTTCTGCAAAGGTAAGATCACCCAAGTTTTGCATTAAAAACTTTTTAAGAAACATCACATCTGCAATTCCGCCATGTCCTTTGATCAAATCTGAGATTTTTCTAAACTTAAAAGCATCACTAAAAAAATGCTCTCCATCCAATAAATCAGGGACTTTATCACTAGCGGATACACCTAACATCCCCGTCATAATTGCCCCAGCACTTGAACCAGAGAGTACTCTTGGCATCAAATCTTGTTCGAGTAATGCCTTGCAAACGCCAGTATGGAACAAACCAAGTGTTGCCCCACCTGAAAACATCAGCGCTGGCTGACCATAGGCTTTATGGCATTCATCAAAGAACTGGATTTTTTCTTTCAATTGGAAGGTAATACATTCACTCGATGCGAGGTATTGCAGACAATTACTGACTTCTTCTACATAGTTTTCAATGATTTTTTTTGTACCAATATAGGTTTCTGCAAACAACATTGGATGACCGATATTAGCAAAATCATAAGACAAACCTTCACGAAGAACATAAATCAGATCCAATATACGGCGTTGAGTACGGTATTTTTTTAATAAGTTATAGCGTTTTGAAAGGACTTCCGCATCAAAATAAGGCGATTGATTATCGTACTTCCATTCTTCTTTACCTGACTCTTCATCTAATTTAAGTGCAATCTCTTTCCATTCTGCATAATTGCTTGCATGCTTTAAACTTTCATGTAGGACATCAATTCTATGTTTTTGATATGTATTCTTTTTTTCTTGAATTTTAACTAACATGATTGATCCTAATTTGTCTTCATATTTTTTCTATTCTTGCACCTATACAATGCAAAAAGCTCGGACAACAATCAAGTATAAAATCTATTTATTGCATTCTTTTGATGATATTTCCTTTATTTTAATGATAGCAGTGATAGTATCCATATTCATTGATCACTGAGTTTGGTTTGTATTTATGGCTATATTGGAATTACCTGAATCTATTCTCCAATCGTTATCCAGTGTTTTAACACAGTTGCAGCAAGTCCTCCCAGCACCAAAACAAGCAACAGATTTTTCAGCGATTGCATTTCGTTGGGAAAATCAACAATTACTCGCAGTACAACAACCTAAAAAAATGCATTTGGAAGAGTTAAAAGGGATTGAACGCCAAAAAGAAAAGATTATTCAAAATACCTTACAATTCCTGAATGGCTTACCTGCAAATGACATTTTATTGACTGGATCACGTGGAACAGGAAAATCTTCTATCGTTCGTGCCCTGCTAACCGAATACTTTGATCAAGGTCTACGTTTGATTGAGATCGAGCGTGATGATTTATCCGACCTTCCTAAAATTCAAAAACTGATTGAACATCGTCCTGAGAAATTTATTGTCTACTGTGATGACTTAGCATTTAATGCTGAAGATGAAAACTATCGTAGCCTCAAAAGTGTATTAGATGGTTCGCTACAATCTGGTTCAAGCAATTTTATTATTTATGCGACCAGTAACCGTCGTCACTTACTGCCTGAATTTATGCATGAAAATACCCCTGTGCGTAAAGTAGATGTGCCGAAATATACAGAGTTACACCCTCAAGAAGCGATTGAAGAAAAAATTTCGCTTTCAGATCGTTTTGGGATGTGGCTTTCATTCTATCCAATGGATCAACAGCTTTACCTCACCATCGTCGAGCATTATATTCATAAAGCACATTTAGAATATAACGACGAAGTTCGTGCTGAAGCCTTGAGATGGTGTCAAGCACGCGGGCAACGTTCGGGTCGTGCAGCCTATCAGTTTTCAAAGCATTGGATTGGTTCGCAAAAGTTAGAAAAATTGTCTAACAATCAAAAAGGATAATGTCCTGAAAAGCCGTAGCGTTGTCCTTATTTCCGCTTAGCAAAGGCAATTGTTTCTCATACCCTACTTTTCGATAAGGAAAGAATTAAGGAAACAAAGATGAAAAAACAATTGCCACCGTCTTCCCTGACCAGCAAATTTTTAGGCAAAAGCCTGTTGTTGGCACAGGGTGCTTTAGATCAAGCCGTAAAATTCTCTACTATTCCATTTTCAGAACCCGATATTATTCGCCCAAGAACTCAAGAAAAATTCTACACTTGGACACACTATGGCATTTTCTTTCCTTTACTGCCTGAGCCACATCGTTATTTAAATATCATGATCCTATTGGGCACGCCTGGCGCACTCGCTTTTGACCATGATGACATCACGCTCGGAGATCCGAGACAAACTGCAACATTATTTTCCAGTACCGCTGCTGTTGATGAGCATCTGTTAAAAGCCTACATCATTCCTGAACAAACCAATATTCAAGAAAATGGCAGTTTGATTGAACTCGGTGAAGAAGTTTCAATCAGTGGAACATTACCAAATATTCATCTACAGGGTGCATATCATGGTTTGAGTTTTGATTTTGAACTTGATGTCAGTAAGCAAATCTCATGGTTTATTAAAACACCTATTTACGATCATTTTAGTTTATTGGCAAATTTCAAAGGTCAACTTGAATACAAAGGACAAGTGACTCCAGCTGAAGGCTTATGTACCTATGAATACGCACGAGCGACGGGCGCGCATGGCCTCGTTAAAAAGCTGCTACCTGTAGCATATAAATTGCCGTTAGATTTCTTTACTTATCAAATCATCAACTTAAACGAGACAACGCAACTACTCCTCACCAAAGCAGATATCCTAGGTCAACCCGCTGCTTATAGTTTACATGTTCGTCATACGGATAAAGCTGCTGAAATCTATACCAATGTTGAATTTAAAGTCATTGCTCATCAAGTAGATGACTATGTTTCGCCAAGCGGTAAAAAGATGCGTCTACCACAGCTATTCTCTTGGTCTGTAAAAGATGCTTCAAATCAAAAAGTCTTAGAAATTTCTGCGGAGATTGATAGTCCATACCGTTATGGACATGGCATTGGCTATGCAAGTGCTTATACTTTTACAGGTGAATATCGAAATCACCCAATTCATAGACGTGGTTATATTGAATATATTGATGTAGAAAATCAAAAAGCGTTTAAAGAATAAATTCATCCAAATTTTGCAATAAGATCGTCTTGTCCTAAACGAGACGATCATTCAAAGCATCACTAGATTAAGAACTATAAATATCAATCACTTGGTTAATAGAATCCTTTATATTCTCAGCAACTTTTGCATCATAACCCTCAACCAAAAAGCGACTGATTAGACCTTCAATTAAGGTATAAATCATCTCAACTAAACTGTCAGTTTTTGGATTACTTTGAAGATAACTGGTGATCAGATTTCGAATCCAAATCTTATGAACTTTAGACACGCCAATAATATCTTGATCAGTATAATGTGACTCTGCTACTGCTCGAACAAATAAGCAACCTTTAAAGTTATCCTCTTGAAACCACAACAAATGCCAATCAATTAATTTATTCAACGCCTCTCGTCCTTTTGCATCAGCCACATAACTAAGCAAACTTTGTCGAAATTTTTCGTCTCTAGCTTCAAGAACAGATTTCACCAACTGATTCTTATTTTTAAAATAGGTGTACATCGTTGTTTTAGAACCGCAGTATTTAAAATTTTAGTTGCTGATTTAGACATAAAATTTTACCCAATTAAAAATAGTACAGATCTGTACTATTTTTAATTTTAGTTTTATTATCACTGGAAATCAAGACATCAGTGAGAAAACCATGTTGGCTTTATTCAAAGGTAAAGAACATCTAGCACCACTACCCCAATATATTGATATCATTAGAAGTTTAATCGGCGGTACATTAAGTATTTTGATCTTAATTCTGCTCAGCAAATTAACAAATAACTTATTTATCATGGCACCGTTTGGCGCGACTTGTGTCATCTTATATGCAGTATCTCAGTCGCCCTTAGCTCAACCACGTAACGTTATTTTGGGACATTTTGTCTCGGCTTTTATTGGTTTATTATTTTTAAAGATCTTTGGTGTTTCAGCATTAAGTATTGCATTATCAGTTGGTTGTGCAATTTCTGCCATGCAAATTCTTCGCTGCGTGCATCCACCTGCTGGTGCAAATCCACTGGTGATATTACTCACTGCACATACCATTCAGTACCAGTGGAGCTTTCTATTTTTCCCAGTTCTTTTAGGTTCAATTGCTTTGGTACTCGTCGCTTGGCTAGTCAATAACTTCAAAGCTGAAAAGAAATGGCCAATTTATGGGTTAGCAATCATTCATAGTAAAAAACAATCATAAATAAATCTTCGAGTTGATTAAGAAGATACACGTTTTCTTAATCAACTTTTATTCCCTTTCCTTCCATCAATTGAATTTTATCTTGCTAATTCATTTACTTTTCCATAATATTAGGTAGATCGGTATACCTAATAAAATTTTATTATGAGCACGAAATCAGCAAAACAAAAAATCTTGGATGCAGCAGCAACATTATTCTATAACGATGGAATCGCAAACACAGGTATCAACAGCATTACAGACAAAGCTCAAGTGGCAAAAATGTCGCTATATAACAACTTCCCCACCAAAGCTGATTTGATTAGTTGTTATATCGAAGCTCGTCATCAAGAGTGGCTAGATTTATACGAACAAAGAAAGCATCAGATCAAAACACCTATTGATGGAGTTCTGGCAATTTTTGATGCTTATCAAGACCATGCCGAATTTGCCTATGAAAAAGGCTTTCGTGGTTGTGGTTTATTAAATGCAGCAGCCGAATTTCCAGCACACAGCCCTGAGCGCTTAGCAGTAAAAAATCATAAAGATGAAATCGAAAGTATCGTTGCGAATCATTTAAATCAAATGATTACTGATCCACCACGAGTACAGGAATTGGCTTTGCTTATTTCATTTATCTTAGAAGGTTCAATTGCTCGTGCTGGTTTAGAAAGTACCAGCACTAAAGTATTTGCAGCGAAGAAAATGGTTCAGACCATTTTAGAACAAGAGATTTCAAATTGAATAGCGCCCTTAACCTCAACTCATATTATGGATTTATTGCTGTTTTAGTTGCTTCAATTTTATGGGGAACGACTGGAACAGCTGCATCCTACGCACCGAATCTTAGTCCTTTAGCAATTGGAGCAATTGCTATGGGTGGCGGTGGCTTATTACAAGCCCTATTAGCCCATAAAACGATTCTGAATCATTTACCGCAAATTCGTTCATATTATCCTTTACTGCTGATTGGAATGATTTCAGTTGCGATTTATCCACTCGCCTTTTATACATCTATGCGAATGGCAGGTATTACCATTGGNNCCATTGGTACTGTTGTTTCGATTGGATCAGCCCCTTTATTTACAGCATTATTAGAAAAATTTTTCGATAAAAAAGCACTTTCTGGAAAATGGTTCATAAGCTTTGTCTTTGGCGTTGCAGGCGTACTTTTATTATCGCTTGGAGAATCTCATTCACACGGAACAACGCAAACGATTGCAACAGATCAGAAAACCCTAGGCATCATTCTTGGGCTAATTGCAGCACTCACTTATTCTTTATATTCGTGGGCAGCTAAAAAAATGATTGATCGTGGAGTCGACTCTAGAGCATCAATGGGTCTTATTTTTGGTTTTGGCGCATTAATCTTATTACCAACTCTATTTTTTACAGGCTCAAATTTATTTGATGAGCCAATTAATCTTTATGTTGTTGGTTATATGATGCTGATCCCAATGTTCTTAGGCTATTTACTTTTCGGCTATGCCCTTAAGACAATTTCTGCTAGCACAGCAACGACACTTACTTTATTCGAACCACTGGTTGCAGCTTTATTTGCTGTGTTACTGGTTGGCGAGCAACTGGCACCGATTGGTTGGTTAGGTATGGCTTTGATTTTTGTTTGTTTAGCCGTGTTGTCTAAAGCAGACAAGATACAGTAATTAACCGCCTGATAAGAGCCATTAAAATGTGTGAATGTCGAAAAATAAAATCTTTTTTTGCTTGCCCAGATGATTTTAATAACCTTTTTAGTTTTAATTTTGATGTAGTTGAGAACTTTCCCAAATACTTCAGAGAAGATGCTCCTACGGATGAAGTCATACCTGAGTTTGACTATTCCATAACATCTTATCGATGTTTAGAGTGTCAACAATGGTGGTATTTTGAATGTTCTCCGACGGAAAGTCCTTACCCGATGTTAGGTATTAAGTTAAAAGCTCAAGAACATTCGTTATCAAATGCAGAAGTGAAAGCGATAAAACAATTTCTTATAATTTTAGCTCATGAAGGATTCTCAGCAGAAGAATGTGTTCATTATGGATGCTCAAATTCGGCACTTAAAAATATTAAAATTTGTGTCAGCCACTTTTGTTAAAACAAGCTCACCTATCAAATAATTGATGCAGAAAAATCAGCTTTTTCTGCATCTTACTTTTATTCGTACTAACGTACTAATATCAATATTCTTCAGCTAATTTTTCCAATGTAATGAGCATTTTTTTCACGATTGCTCTTTTATGTTGCAACATATTCTTGATATTCGCTGGATTGAAACCTGTCAGTTTTGCAACACCTCGACTCGTCATGTATTCACCAGTTTTCTCAAAATGCTTTTCACTCAAAAGTGTTTTTGCATTAGAGAATCGAACTGCTAACTTATAATCATTGAATTCAGACCATGCACCTGTCTTATATTCTTGAAAATCAAAATCTTTCTTCTGTTGAACAGGTTTATCTCGAAGAATATTATTCAAACGATTGATCAAGATTTTTTCTTCACTTTGTTCAATCAATTGATAAAGTTCAGTTTCCTCAAATGACCGTCCCACAGAAAGATCTTTTTTATATTGTTCAATGACTTTCTCTTTTGATGCCGTCTCCTCACCTTGTTGAGTGAGGCATAGAATCTTGTATAAAGACTCTAATCGACCACATGTAAAAATATAAGAAATTTTCAACTTACAACTCCATTATGAACGGATGTTCATAAAAATATTTTCAAAAAAAATTTTGACGTATAAATTCGCTATAGAATTCATTTAAAGGCAAATCAAAATCAGCAACTAACTGCCTTCTTGTCGTTTGTGTAATTTCACCAGATTTCGGATTTAGACCCGATTTTTCAATTTCTTTCCAATAAACACCTGTACCACGCTTTTGCCAAGTGGGAAGTTCATTAAAATTAATTTGCTGTGAAAAGAGTAAATCATGCTTTTCTTGACGATTTAGCCCTTTAACTTTTTCTGTTGCTTCACCTGCTGCATGACCTGACTTTCTTAACATCCAATAGCAATGTGCATTTAATGCATTTCGATGAGCATCCTCTTGTCTCCATCGGAAATAGTCATCTACTAACTGTACATTGGGTAAAATACAAACTCGGGCATCAAATGTAGCAATTTGACCATGCATAACAGAGAATTTTGCACTAGCTTCACTTGCTAATATAGAAAGAATTTTACGTTCTTTACGATTAAAACTTTCTTCTTTGTAATGAAATAAAAGAGAAATCTCATCACTTTGGGTATAACCGTAGACAATATTAAAATTAATCTTGTATCTAAATCTTCAAAGCGCATCTTTATTCTCTTTGTCCAATCAACCGAACATTAAAGTCATTTTCTTGATCAATTGAAACTCTGTAAATTTCATCAAATCCCTCATCGAGTTCTGGCTGTTCAAGTTTTTTGAAAGTAGAAATTACGCCAACTCGAGGAATTTTTGCTTTACCCTTACGTTGTTCATTACGTAAAAGCGCATCATCTAAAAAACTCTCAAAATAGTAAGCAATCACTTTAAGATCAGCATTTTTTGCTTGTTGAATATAGATTTTCCGATCTAGTTTACTTGGATTGGTATTATCAACAACAAACTTTGGTTTCGCCTCTAAACAAGCCTGAAAAAATATCTTTTCACGGTGACGCGTTTTCAACATGTCCAAATTTAAGCGAATATGGGTATCTGAAAAGTATTGCTTAAAAAAAGTGGATTTACCTGAAGCCTGACAACCAACAAATATTATGAGTTCCATCTTAGGTTGGCTTTAACTCAGTCATCGGCCATCTTGGTGTCGTTGTTACAGCTAAACCATCATGCTGACCAGCTTTCAAACGCTGATAGCCTGCAAAGGCAATCATTGCCCCATTATCTGTGCATAATGCAGGTTCAGCATAATAAACTTGCGCTTTGACCTTTTTCAAAGAGGTTTCTAATTGCTCACGTAAGCGAACATTGGCACTCACACCACCCGCAATCACTAATCTTTTTAGACCTGTTTGCTTAAGCGCTTTGACAGATTTTTTAACTAAAGTATCCACAATTGCTTCTTGGAAAGATGCCGCAACATCAGCATCACGTTCAATTGAACAGAAACAGCTGTTTTTAAACCACTAAAAGAAAAATCTAAGCCCTGGTGTAAGATCGGACGTGGAAACTCAAAAGCTTGTGCATCACCTTGTAAAGCTAATTTTGCAATATTTGGCCCACCTGGATAAGGTAGCTTCATCATTTTAGCGACTTTATCAAAAGCTTCACCTGCTGCATCATCAATAGATTCACCAAGCAACTCATATTGACCAATACCATAAGCAGCCATGAGTTGAGTGTGGCCGCCTGAAACCAATAATGCGACAAACGGAAATTCCGGTGGAGTTTCTGAAAGTAATGGTGCAAGCATATGACCTTCCATATGATGTACACCGATCGCAGGTTTATTAAACGCAAAAGCTAAAGTGCGACCAAATAAAGCACCTGTCATCAATGCGCCCATGAGTCCAGGGCCACGCGTATAAGCAACAGCATCTATCTCTTGCTTAGTAACACCACTTTGCTCAAGCAATTGATTTATCAATGGAATCATTTTACGAACATGATCACGTGAAGCCAATTCAGGCACAACACCACCATATTCCGCATGCAGTTTGATCTGGCTATAGAGAACCTGTCCACGTAAGCCGAGCTCGCTATCATAGAGTGCTAACCCAGTTTCATCACACGAAGTTTCTAAGCCCAAAACAATCATTAAACTGCCTTTACAACGATCAAAAATAATATCGGAGCTATTATAGACGGATTTTACATGCCACAAGTTAAGTTGAAAGAAGGCGAACCAGTAGACGTAGCTATCCGTCGTTTCAAGCGTTCATGCGAAAAAGCTGGTGTTTTAGCAGACGTTCGTAAGCGCGAATTCTATGAGAAACCAACTCAAGAACGTAAGCGTAAAAAAGCTGCTGCAGTTAAGCGTTATCAAAAGAAATTGACTCGCGAATCTGTACGTACTACTCGCCTTTACTAATTAATTTGTGATTGACTGCTGAAAAGACTATGACGACTTTAAAAAACCAAATTACTGACGTGTTAAAAACTTCAATGCGTGCCAAAGATATGGCAACAGTAACGGTTATTCGCGGTCTACAGGCAGCAATTAAGCAAATCGAAGTCGATGAGCGCATTGAGCTTGACGATGCTCAGGTTCTTGCGGTCATTGAAAAGCAAATTAAACAACGTAAAGAATCGATTAAGGCCTTTCAAGGTGCTGGTCGAGAAGATTTAGCTAGTAAAGAACAAGCCGAAGTTGAGGTTATTTCTCAATTTCTACCAGAAGCTATGACTGAGGAAGAGCTTGATTCTATCATTGAGCAAACGATTGCTGCTCAAGAAGCTACTAGCATGAAAGATATGGGTAAGGTGATGAATTCTCTACGTCCGATCATAGCCGGGCGTGCCGATCCTGCACAAGTATCTGCTAAAATCAAAGCAAAATTAAGCTAATCTGCTTAACTCCTTTTTTTATATTCCCCTATTTTTAAATTGGATTCATTTTAACAGTGAACCCAAAGCTTCCTTATTATTTAAAATCACACTGAACATTATATTTTGCCAGCATTTGCATTTCTTTTGACTCAACCACTTGCTTGATTAAATCTTGCTTGGTCATACTCGCGTATTGTTGTGGTAGTGATGATCGATTTTTCTCAATTACATCTGACATATCTTGAATATAACGCTGATTAATCTGGCAATATTTAGCCTGCTGCTCAGATGTAAATTGTGTTGTTTGAGGATTTAAACTTCGTAAAAAACCCCGAATATCCTGTGCGTAGACCCCGCGAATTTTCTCAACTGAATTTACATATTGCTCAACTGATGCTGCAATACTCATCCCCGCCGCACTGAATGCGAAAATAAAACAAAAAAATTTCTTCATAAATATTGTAACTTCTCAGCTTTTCTTTACGCCAAATATCTTAGCTTAATTCAATAAAATTTGGCTTATGCTCGGTAAAAAATTCTTCAGTTGGTGCAGGGATATTTCCGTCTGTCACCGTACCTAAACGTAAGCGAATGATATTGGGTAAATCCTTACGATAAGAATAAATTGGACTAGCACAGTTTAGACAGAATACTCGTGCTTTATTCGGTGTATGAAAATATTCTTTCAACTGCTCCTGTCCAGAAATGAACTCAAACTGATTTTGATCAAGTGGACTATTCCATCCGCCTAATGTACCTTGAGCTTGTTGGCAATCCGTGCAATAGCATAGGATACTATTTTCAATCTCACCTTGATATTGATATTGCACAGCCCCACACAAACACTGTCCTTTGATCATAATAATTTCCTCCTCAATTTTATAACGATAAGTTATCTTTAAGCTTTATAATTTAATGTAAGTCAAATAAGGTATTGCTTTAGTTCAAGTATTTCACCTGGAAGCCCATCATAATCTTTAAACGCTTTATGAATAAAGCCCTGGCTAGTTAATATTTTACGTGAGGCTATATTTTTAGGATCAATAATCGCAAATATTTTATTAATCAAATTTTGGCTTTTGGCATCTTCAAGTAAATTCTGACTAACTTTACGAGCGATACCTTTTCCCCAAAAACTTGGTAAAAGCATATATCCCAGCTCAGCTTCTCTGTCACACAAACTCTTAATTTCTAATTTAGCTAAGCCTATATATTCATTAGTATTAGCATCTAAAATCTTAAAATGACCAAAGTTTGGATGTAACTGATTATTCGCTAGAAGTAATTGAAAATCGCGCTCAGCCTCATCTATAGGTAACGCTCTTTCAGTGATCATAGCCATCACGTCTTCATTACCAACCAGTTGAAAATAATCATCAAAATCTTGAGCGTGAAACTTTTCTAATTTGATATTCATAAAGCTGTTCAGTTCTCTGACCCGAGTATATTCTGAATGAAATAACTCAATTTAATATTTTCGTTTAAAGTCTCATCCGACGTTCATCTTGCATCTGTTTTAAACGAGATTCAATCTTTGCTGACATCGCGATATTACCTTTTGCTAACCGTTGTGCATGTAGCATCGACTTAATCGCAGTAACGATGAACTTTTATCTAGATTCGCAGCTTGTTGCAACAACTGCCAACCTTGTATGTCTCTTTGATTTTTATGGATAAAACGCTGCACTAATGTTTGAGCTTCCATAATTTGCCCTTGTCTAATCAGAACCTCAGCCAACTTATAAGACAACGCTCTATTTTCAGGCATTGTTTTTTGAACAGAATTAATACTATTAAATGCCTGACTTAATTTATTTTGCCCAAGATAAATATCAGTTTGAATCAAAGGAACAAGCACATGATTCTTGAGTTTAACCTTTACTAAATCCAAATTCGCTTGTGCTTGAGTATAGTCACCTTGCTCAAGATAGAACTTACTTAGCGCTAATTGTGCTGCGGTATTTTTCTGATTCGCCAGCGACTGTAATTGAATTTCAGTAGCCTGATTTGAAACCACCAAGGTATAGAGTTTTAGGATTTCAAAATCGAGATCATAAATTTTAGATCTGACTTTAGGTAGTTGATTAGCGCGTAAACGAGCTTCGCTCATTCGCTCAGTCGTTAAAGGATGAGTAAACCAAAAGTCAGGTAAGAAGCTGACACGACTAGTAGCACGATGCATGGTTTCAAAATAATCCGCCATACTCTGAGGGTTATAACCTGCAG
>LULX01000660.1_pt1 | contig 12821 bp, 13 predicted proteins | sample 729511 | NCBI WGS metagenome assembly LULX01 (sample SAMN03860278, study PRJNA289734) | marine metagenome | biome: seawater column; feature: ocean; material: water; isolation source: Red Sea water column Station 91 - depth 500m | place: Saudi Arabia: Red Sea | collected 2011-10-15 | depth 500 m
CCCAGTAATCATCTTGATATGCATTATCAGGTCGTTATGCTTGGGAATTTGATCGCCGATTGGCGCAATCGCAACGGCGTAGTGATTCTCGTGATGCACGATATCAATCTTGCACTGCGCTTCAGTGATCATTTGTTGCTGTTGTTCGGGGACGGGTGTGCCGAGTCAGGTCCAGTAGAAACTCTGGCAACTGAGGCGATCCTCTCACGGGTCTATAACCACACCATGCGCATGGCTCATACTTCTGACGGCACATGGTTCTACCCCGGGTGAGGTGGGTTGACTTAAACGTTAATTCTATTTATCGTTCGTTGCTCCTTGCAGGTTCTGTGCCAGCCAATTGCTGCGCAGTTAAATGGGAAGCCGGTAAGCACTAGCTGAAGCAAATCCGGCACTGCCCCCGCAACGGTAGGTGAGTTACGTAGAGCAACACATAGCCACTGTGGTGCTAACCATGGGAAGGCGTTGCCCTAAGCGTCGTAAGGACGCGCGCTCACGAGTCCGGAGACCGGCCTGTAGTGGACCCTTTGAATTGACCGCGTGGGGCGGTTGTGGGCCATTAACTGAACCGGTCGACTACCCCCTGCTTAACAGTACACGGGTGGTGTGCCGGAGACAAACAGTGATCCGTTTTTACTTTCTGAAGTTCTTGGTTGCTGTCCTATGTTTAATCGTGGTGAGAGAGCCAAGCACGGGATCTGGGAGAGCTTTTATCCCTGGTTCCGGGCATAGAATTTACGCGCAATGGTGGTTATGGGAAGAACACCAGCATATTCATGCGCGGAACCAATTCCGGACATGTTCTGACGTTGATAGATGGCGTCAAACTCTATTCGGCAACAGTCGGTACAACAGCGTTCCAATTTCTGCCACTGGATCAGATCGATCGTATTGAGATTGTCCGGGGCCCACGGTCGAATCTGTATGGTTCCGAGGCGGTCGGCGGAGTAATCCAGATATTCACCAAGGATGGTTCTGGAAAGACAAGTTCACACGCTGAAGTGGGTTACGGGAGTTACAACACACTCACTGCGGGTGCGGGGTTTACTGGATTCAGTGACGACTCCAGCTACAGTGTGAATGTGAGTTACTCCGATACCGATGGTATAGACAGTCAGACGGGCGCTCAGCCAGATAAGGACGGCTATGACAATACTTCCCTGACAGTTCGATGGACACGATATCTGGATGCTGAAAACGATCTGAATGTGTCGCTGCTGCACGCCGGTGGCAATACAGCGTTTGACAATGCGTGGGATGGAGAGTCCGTTGTCCACGACTCCAACTATACCCAGCAGGTTCTGAATATCCGGTTGGATCATGCGGATGAAGAAGGCTGGCAGGGCAAATTACAGTTCGGGAGAAGCCTGGATGATTCGGAGACCTTTGCAGACGGGGTGTCAGACGGAGAGTTTGATACCACGCGGTTTCAGTTGAATGGCCAATTAGACTGGCCTGTTAGCGGTCAGCACTTGCTCACAGCTGGTTCAGACTACTCTAAGGAATCTGTTGACAGTTCGGTAACCTACGATATCGATGAACGGTCAAACCTGGGTGTGTTTTTGCAGTGGCAAGGTATCTATGGGGCGCAAAATTTTGTGGCCGGCACAAGAATTGATGATAACGAACAGTTTGGTATGCATACGACTGGAAACGTTGATTACGCACTTGATCTAATAAGCGGTCATCGTCTCAACATGGGTTATGGGACGGCGTTCAAATCGCCGAGTTTTAATGACCTTTACTATCCCGGTTTCGGTACTCCGACACTGGATGTCGAAACGTCATCCTCCTTTGAGATCGGATTAAGCGGGGATAGTTACCGTGGTCACTGGTCGATAAGAGGCTTCCAAACACGGATTGAAGACTTAATAGGCTATGACCCCGTGACCTGGGCGTCAGTCAATGTCGATAAAGCCAGGATAAACGGTTTCGAGTTTGAATGGGATGGGGCTGTCAGAGCCGGGTTGCTGAAGAACTGGGAGATGGGGACAAGTCTGACGTTGTCTGATCCCATTGATAGAAGCACAAACAAGCAGTTGCCCCGTCGTTCGAAGGAAGTTATCCGGTTGGATCTAGATCGTCAGCATCGATCGTCACGTTACGGCCTGAACCTGCAGTATCACGGGGGTCGGTACGATGATAAGTCCAACAGTTCAAGACTCGATAGCTATGCATTGATTCATGGCTACTTTGTGTACGAGTTGAACAGGTCCTGGGCCATCAGAACGGAGGTAAATAATCTCCTGGATGAAGTGTATGCCACTGCAAAAAACTACCGTGAGCCAGGACGGGTCTGGTTTCTTCGACTACAGTATCAGGCAGAGAAGTGAGCTTCTCCCGTTGGGGTCACTGTCGCGCCTGATCCAGAATCTCACATAGTTCCCTCAGGCCAAGGATGATCCGTGGGGAGTGTCTATGTAGCAGATCAGCATTTACAGAAAAAAGATGTCCGCGGGCGACCGCGGTGATATGACCCCAGGCTTCCCAGTTTTTCAGCCACTTAGGCGCACCGTTTGGTGTTCCGCCAACAACGATGACCTCTGGATTTCGTTTGATGACTGACTCTAGAGATACCACTGGGGCTATGTCCGGGAGATCCGAAAACAGGTTTGTTGCGCCGCAACTGTGTAGCATCTGACTGACAATATGTTTGCCGTTAAGGGTAATGATCGGATCATGCCAGACCTGATAAAAAACGGTGAGGTTTTGTCTACGGCCGAATTCTTGCTTAATCTCATTGGCTTCGATCAATAACTCCTGACTTCGTGCCAATCCTTCCTGAGCGCTTCCGACCACCTTGCCGATCTGCTGTATTGTGGCTGCCAGGCTTTCAAGTGTGCCGGGTTCCACACGGTAAACAAGCAGTCCGAATTTCTCAAGGCGGCTCAGTTGATCCGCCGGATTGCCACTTGCCCAGGCAAATATGAGGTCGGGTTGGAGTGCGAGTATGGCCTCAAAATCAAACCGGTCGTGTGCACCGATGCGCTGAATCTTGCGTGCGGCTGCAGGATAGTCGCTGTGCTCAACTGTACCGACCAGACGATTCCCGCCGCCAACGTGATAGATGATTTCTGTCAGTGCCGGAGCAAGACTGATTACCCGCTGGACAGGGCCTGACAGCGTAATGGCATTTCCAGCATCATCAGTGACGTAGATTGGTTCAGCCATTAATGGACTGCTACCCACGAGAACCATGACTACGAGCAGTAGTCTGACCAACCAATGCGATACGGTAGACACCAGATAGCAGTGTGGGCGTGCGACTAGATCCAGTGTGCAGTACCCGTCATAACCCGACTGGCAAGGCGCATCAGAGATTTTATAGGTAGGGGCAGTTCGGAGGCACCAGCCCGATACGCGGTTTCCCCATGTTGTTTTTCATCTTCTTTCATGGCGCTGACGACAGCTCGGCTAGCGAGATCTTTTTTCGGTAGCCGGTCCAGGTGAGAGTGAAGATGGCCTTCAACCTGTTTTTCAGTTTCTCTAAGAAATCCCAGATTAATTCGGTCCCCGGCAAAGCCGGCAGCGAGTCCGATCGTAAATGAACCCAGATACCAGGCTGGATTCAAGAGGCTTTTTCGTCCGCCGAGGGAATTGATGCGATTCTCACACCAGCGTAGATGGTCTTGCTCTTCGAGCGCAGCCAGGCTCAAGGTTTTTCGTACGCTATCTGAACGGGATGTCAGGGCCTGGCTTTGGTACAGGGCCTGCGCACAAATTTCGCCAACGTGGTTAACCCGCATCAGTTTTGAGGATAGATTTCTCTCTGCTGGGGTTAAATCCCCTTCGGCAATTCCGACCGCGGGATCTGGCCGGTTCGTACCGCCCCGGTGGCCGAATAAAACGGCTAGAGTGTCGTCAGCAGCACAGATCAGACGGTCTAGAGAAGAAAAGGTGCGCTCAGCCAAGGGTCTGGGTTCGGGTTTCTTAGGTCTGGTGGTGCCAGTTTAATGCTTACAACAATGTTAGTGGAAAGATTATACAATCAGGCGCCGTCTGACCAGCGCTACGGCTATCCAAGCGCCAACGAACCCACAAAATGCCAGTACACCGGCATGTAACCAAGCATCTGTCACGGGTTGGCCTACGACTAGCGGCCTGATCAAGGCCACTGCATGCGTGAGGGGCAAAAATTGAACGAATGTCTGCATGGGTGCAGGGAGACTGGTCGTGGGATAAAAGACACCGCACAAAATGAACATGGGTGTCATGACCAGTGTGAGATAGAACGTGAAGAATTCATATCCTTTAGCCAGCGCTGTCATAATGAGCGCGGGCGTTGCAAAGCAGAATCCGGTCAGGAAAATTACGGGCAAAGCCAGTACGGCCTTCCAGTCAGCAACGGCACCCAGTACGGTGGCGACAACGAGGATCGCCGAACCACTGACCAGGCTTTTGCTGGCACACCAGAGTAGTTCCCCAATCACAATATCGTCAACGCGTGTGGGTGTTGCGAGAATAGCCTCGTAGGTTTGTTGGGGAACCATCCGTGTATAAACCGACCACATAGCCTCCATGCTGGCGACGTTCATGGCCGACCAGGCAATAAACCCTGACGCCAGAAACGCAAAATATGAGATACCTGCCATCTCGCCTATAAACCTGCCGAGACCGTATCCCAATCCAATAAGAAAGATAAAGGGTTCGCCGAAGTGCATCAGTACACTCGCGCCGATCATCCTCCTCCAGACTAGGGCATTCCGTCGCCAGACAGCCAGTGTCTCCAGTCGTGGTATAGGTAGCCGCCAGTCCATCAGTGACGCAGTTCCCGTCCTGTTAGTCTGAGAAAAACATCTTCAAGTCCTGATTGGCGATGCAGGCAGGCGAGTTCAGGGAGAGCAGCGGCAGTTTGTAAGAGTTCAGCGGGGTCGTCACTATATAAGTAGTAAGTATCACCTGCTTGTTCGAACCTGCTGCGCTTGTAACTGAGTTCCGTAAACAGTCGGTCGGGTAATTCACCGCGGATCTCAAGAACTTCCTTTTGGCAGTGAATACGAATCAGATCCTTAGGCGCGCCTTGAGTGAGGAGTTTGCCGTGGTCAATAATTACGATTTCATCACACAGACGCTCTGCTTCTTCCATGTAGTGTGTGGTGAGTAAAATAGTTTTACCATCACGTTTAAGGCGGTGGATTTGGGACCAAATCATGTGCCGGGCCTGAGGATCAAGGCCCGTTGTCGGTTCGTCAAAAAGGAGTAGATCGGGATCATTTATCAGTGCTCTGGCCAGGATCAGCCTGCGCTTCATACCGCCAGAGAGGGTCGAAATACGATCTTTTGCCCGGTGATCCAATTCAACCAGTTTGAGTAGCTTGGGAATACGGTGTTCCAGCAATGAGGACGAGATCCGAAAGTAAAGCCCATATATCCGCAGGTTTTCAGAGACTGTAAAATCTGGATCGAGGTTGTCGGCCTGGGGAACGATCCCTGTACGTTGTCGAATTTCACGCAGATTGCTCTCAATACTTTCACCGAAGACACTTAGAACCCCCGAAGTTCTCGGTGACTGCCCCAGAAGCATACGCAAGGTTGTTGTTTTACCGGCCCCATTGGGCCCCAGTAGGCCAAAACAACTGCCGCGTGGGATGTCAAGGTCGAGTCCCGAGACAGCCTCCAGGTCGCCGTATACTTTGCGCAGGCCTTTGCACATGATTATCGGCTCGAGCTGCGTCTGAATCACCGGAGTAGAATCCACTGGGTCTGGGAACGCTTTCAATTGTTCTTCAACGGTTGAAGTTGGACCTGTACCACTGGGGTAGATCCGCTATCGAGTCCAGTATCCAATCACAGCCGTTGAGAGAGCTGCTTACCCCATTACCTGTGCGAACCTGGAGGGTTCTCAGCCCTGCACCCGCAGCGCCAGCGATGTCTGTCTGCGGGCTGTCGCCAATCATGATTGTGTTTGACCTTGGGTAGCCTGCCCGTGCGAGAGCCGTTTCAAAGAAAGTGGTTTCCGGCTTGCCGATCAGTGTGATCTTCCTAGCGATTGCTGATTGCAGCGCGGCAACGATGGGGCCCAATCCGATCCGGGTTATGCCTCCGTCTGGCCAGGTAGGATCCTTGTGCATTGCCACCGGTTCTGCACCAGCTTCGACCAGACGCCTGGCAATATCGATTTCTCCAAAATGGGCCCATTGCACATGCCCGATGATTACCAAATCAACGGGTTCGTCGCTTCGAGTGACTGTGTGGCCATGGCTTCGAAAGAGTGAATCAAGGTTTTCATCACCGATCAGGAAACAGTGCGCATGACTGTACCGGGAATTCACGTATTCCACTGTAGCTTGTGAGACAGGGAAAATCTCTTCGCTACTGATTTTGTAGCCAATGTCGTTGAGTTTGTATTGAATATCTGAAGCAGACATTCTTGTGGTGTTGGTGACGAGCAAAAACCTGCTGTTTTGGGAGCGGAGAAACGATAGTGATTCCGGTCCACCGTTAATCAGGTTCGGGCCATCGCAAAGTACACCGTCGATGTCGATAAAAAAATCGGGCTGCGCCACTGTTCATCTACTGGGTTGTGTTGAAGGTGGGCTAGTCTAACGCCAGAACACCGGAAGTAGAACGTTAGGGCAGATTTTGGGTCGGTAACACGGCTCTTGGGTCTATTGTTAATTACTGTGTATAAGTGCACAGTAAGATATTATGGACACTCAGGCGGAGGCATTGCAGCAGAGGTTTTTAGGATGGCAATGCCGCTTGCGCCAGATCGCGATGCGTCAAGGCGAGGGCCGGCCCAGTGAGGGTATGCAACCTCGTGTGCTACTGAGAGAAGATGGTCTTTATTCCACTTCAATTACTGTGCTTATCAATAGATGCTCGGCAGAAAGCGATGCAAGCCAGTTCCGATACCTGGTACAGAAAACCCATGATCCGGCAGATCGATTTGCCAATGGTCTTAAGTTTCTCTCAGCGACTCACTACCAGAGACCACACGAATTCTCTGATGAGTTAACGGCGTTGTTTCAGTCTGGTGGCCTCTTGGTTCGAGCGTTGCTGGCTAAGCGGGCCTGCACGCTGGTGTTTTCCCAGTTCAGTGCAGCTTACACCTTACCCTGTACGGTAAGGCAACTGTTCGACGATACCCCTGCCTATCAAGCAACTTATTGGCACAATCGGTTATTCAATTCCCGAATGCCCAAGGATGTGATTGTTCTTGGCTTTAAACCCGACTGGAACAAGGCGAGCACCACAGTTTAACCCGCACTATCAATATACGGTCGGTCCGTATTCTATTTTCTGCTTGCGCCAATGAGATCGGTGCGTGCGAGATCGAGATGTTCGTATATTGTTGCCAATGCGGTATCGATATCACGGCTTGCGATCGCATTGTAGAGTCGCCGGTGTTGGGCATTGTATTTGGCGATACGCTCAGAAGTTAGAATCCTATCCTTCATGGAAGCCCATTGTGAGTGGGTACGTGTTTCATTAATCAGTTGATAGAGCCAGACCATTAGTCGGTTGCGTGTGCATTCTGCCAATGACAGGTGAAACTCGCTGTCCGCCAGCGTGAAACTTTCCGGGTCATTCTGTGTTGATTCTACTCGTGCAAGTGCTTTGTGAAGTCGTTCGATATCAATTGCCGTGGCGTTCGAAATTGCGAGCCTTATCATTTGAGGTTCGATACCAAAACGCACGTCGATCAGTTCAAGTGGGCTGGTGACGTCGGCAATAGCGGCTTTTTTAGCAAAGAGCTTCCCGAATCGTTCCCCTGGAGACGTTAAACGTTTCGGCAAGTTGCCTTTCCGCGGGTAGACGGTCACTGAATTCATAGACACCTTCAAGAATTGAGCGCCGCAACTGCGCTGATATGCCCGCGGAACCGCCAACGTCGGCCGCATCGGGGATGCGCGAGACTGTTTGAGCAGAGTGGCTGGGGTGTGTAACAGTTAGACTCGCCATGACGTGGTTTAAAAGGTATTAAGTTGGTATTAATCGGTTTGAGATTAACCAGTATTGAACTGAATTTCAAGAAAATTTGAGGTTGGGATAGGATGGTTGACACTGAGTTATTGCACAAGTTAATGTTTGAGGATTCGGGTCTATACGTCATCCTTTATAGGTCCAACATTGGTATAACTACAGAACACACCAGTCCAGCTGAACACTAAAGGAGAGAAAAATGACCGATCTAGAAGCCCATGTAGCACAGCCAGGACGCGACGATCTAGTCAAGCAGGTCAGCGAAAAAATTAAGGAAACCGGCGTCGACTACATCTATTACCAGTTTATTTCAGTCACCGGACGCATCGTCGGCAAGGGTATTCCGTCCGCACATTGGGAGCGCCTCGCCGAAAAAGGATTCCAGCTGGTTTATGGGTCAACCGCAAATCTATTTGTTGACCGCCATGGTAACTATATTGGGTATGGCCCTGAATCCTCTGAACTTGTTGGTATTCCAGACCCCGAAACTTTTTGTCAATTGCCTTGGGACAAACGGGTTGCCCGTGTATTTTGCACACTGTTTCGCAATCGCGAGGAACGCGAGAATCCAGGTGGTGTATTAACTTCGGATTGCCGTGGTAATTTACGCCGCATTCACAATGCATTCCAGGATAAGCATGGACTGGATATGCGTTGCGGCACTGAGCCTGAGATGATGTGGCTGAAGCGCGGTGATGATGGCAAGCCAGACGGTGGTGTGACCAAACCCAATTGCTATCATATCGACCAGTTTGAAGAACTTCGCCCCACTTTCATGAAGGTCATAGAGTATTCGCAACAAATGGGTCTCGATATTATCCAGGGTGATCACGAAGATGCACCCGGACAACTCGAGTTGAATACCCAGTTCGATGATGTGCTGCGGAATGCGGATCGGCTGACCACTTACCGCCAGATCTGTGCCCAGGTTGCTCGCGAGGATAACTTAATCGCCTGTTTCATGTCGAAACCATTCATGGGTGTATCGGCTTCGGGCTGTCATCATAATATGTCGCTATGGCGCGGCGGTGAAGATATGGTCAATAGGCTCGGGTTTGATGCCTTACCCGGTATGGAAGGGGCTTTTAGTTACCGGGTCGGCGGTGAGAATACCTTCATGCCCGATCCATCGATTGACGAGCATGCGCCCGGCCCGATTGGTTTACAGGCGATTGGCGGTGTCATCAAACACTTAGGCGCGTTGACCTCGATTGGTTCTTCTACGGTTAATTCCTACCGCCGTCTCTGGGATACAGGTTTCTGGGCACCGATCTTTGCTGACTGGGGTTATCAGAACCGTACCTGCGCATTGCGTGTATCTGCACCAGGCCGATTCGAGTACCGTTCGGTTGATTCGATGGTGAATCCTTACTTGATGGGTTCCGCGTTGCTGAAAGCTTTCGACGACGGTATCGAGAACGATCTGGATCCTGGTGAAGCCGAGGAACGCAATATAAGCCCTGGAAGCACTGGATGAAGACGAGGTCATCAAATCATCAATGCCTGGTGAAATGTACAGGGTGTTCGAGCATTACAAACGCGACGAGTGGGAACGCTTTATGCACACCACGACCGAATGGGACCTGGAAACGTATTTGGATTGTTTGCCTTAATACCTATTTGTTCCGTAGCGAGTTGATGCGCAGGACAGTGCTCACTCGGTCAGTTTGATAGATCAACTACATTTTGGAGGGATTTTCTATGTGTGGTATAGCCGGGCTGATTCATCGCGGTAAGAGTGCGGATGTCGGTAGCGAGCTGACTTCCATGTTGCAGGCACTCAAGCATCGTGGCCCCGATTCAACTGGGTTTGCCCTCTACGGTAATCCTCGGGAAGACGAATATGTGATGCGATTCAAAGTTGCAGAACAGGAAGATATGCGGCATGGATTTCTTATTCACGATCAAGTTAAGGAAAGAAAAGGAGAAGTTGACAGGCGCCTTGAGGAAAGCGGCGTGCGAAAAACTGAGGAGTTAGAGGCAACGGAATATGCATTTCGCTACCGATTTTCATTTGACGGAGACATGAAGCGTACCGCTGATTATGTCGAGGATATTGACGGTGTCGAGATTCTTTCTTTAGGAAATGCGCTTGAGCTGATCAAAGATCTTGGAGACGCAACGGTAGTATCCAAGCAGTATTCACTAGGTGGGTTTGAAGGTACTCATGCGATCGGACATACCCGGATGGCGACAGAGTCGGATGTTGATATACGATCCGCTCACCCGTACTGGGCCTATCCGTATAACGACATCGCTGTGGTGCACAACGGACAACTGACTAATTATTGGGGGTTTCGTCGTGAAATGGAGCGGCGGAATCACCGGTTCATGTCCAACTGTGATTCCGAACTGATCGCGGTTTATATTGCAGACCGGCTGGATCGAGGTGATGAATTGGAAGAGGCGATGACGCGTTCTGTAGATGAACTGGATGGCGTTTTTACCTATGTCGTTGCCACTGAAGACAAGCTTGGTATGGCGAAAGATGTGATGGCAGCCAAGCCGATGGTGCTTTATGAAAGTGACGAATTTGTGGCTCTGGCATCAGAAGAGGTCGCAATTCGAAGCGTGTTTCCACATGAAATCGATACTTACGACCCCTATGAGGGAGAGGTAAAAGTATGGCAGAGCTAAAAACGACTGACTCATCTCTTGAGATGGGAATGCACACCGAGCAGTTATCGGGACGCACACAGCAGGTCTTTTTCTCTTCGGAAGAGGAAGATAACTATACCTATCCTTGGGCCGATGAGGTGGACCTCGATAAGGCGACGCAAATCGATGCAGAAGGCCTCGACAGTAAAGCGGTAAATCTCAAGATCAGAGAAGCGATGGGACAAGGATATGGAACAGTTAGTGTTCTGAATCCGGCAGCCAAGCATTCGCTGGGTGTGGGTATATTGAGCCGTTTAAATCTGCGATTTGAAGGCAGTCTGGGTTATTTTGGATGCGGTCTAGTGGACGGTCCGAATATTGTTGTCACGGGCCGGGTGGGTTGGTCTTGTGCTGAGAATATGATGGCAGGAACAATTCTCATAGAGAAGAATGCCGGTTCCACATTTGGTGCAGCCATTCGTGGTGGTGACCTGGTATGTAAAGGCGATGTCGGCAGTCGTACTGGTATCGATCAAAAGGGTGGAACAATTCTGGGCGATGCCGGCAAAAACCTGGGCGATTCAATGTACGACGGTACGATCTATGTGGGCGGTGCGATTGAGGATCTGGGGGTAGATGCGGTTGAGGGTGAGATGACACCTCTCGATGCGCAGTGGCTCACCCGGAAGCTCGGTCAGTATGGCCTGGAGGCGCCAAACGGCGTTGAGAAAATGACCAAGATAGTTTCAGGCAAACAATTGTGGAATTACGACAATCTCGAGCCTTCGGAAAAGAAACTCGTGCTCTAATCGATAAGGGAAAGAACAATGTCAACCAATAGAAATACAGATGTCATCGGGCAGAGTTTTATTTTTCCGCCTGAGGTCATTGACGATATACACATCAAGTCTGAGCTGGGTCGTTATCGCATGCGGGGGTTTTCGCTGTTTAAGAAAATTCCAAGTTGGGATGATCTGACATTTCTTCCCGGTACGCTAACGCGATTTGTGATCGAGGGTTACCGGGAAAAATGCTTGACTAAAACCGTGATTGGGCCGAGGGCAAAACGACCGATCGAGCTGGATATTCCGATTTACATTACGGGCATGAGCTTCGGTGCATTGTCGTATGAAGCAAAGACGGCGTTGGCTCGTGGTGCAACAATGGCCGGCAGTGCCACGTGTTCTGGGGAGGGGGGGATGATTCCGGACGAACGGCGCTACTCCGAAAAATGGTTCTATCAATGCATTCAGTCGCGTTATGGGTTTAATCCACACCATCTACAATTGGCTGATGGTTGCGAATTTTTTATTGGCCAGGGTTGCAAGGTAGGTTTGGGTGGACATTTGATGGGCCAGAAGGTGACTGATCAGGTGGCTGAAATGAGATCCCTGCCCGCAGGTATCGATCAACGGTCGCCAGCCCGCCATCCCGACTGGCTGGGGCCTGATGATTTGGCGTTAAAGATTCAAGAAATTCGAGAAGCGACCAATGGGGAAATTCCTATTCAGCTCAAGCTTGGTGCTGCGCGTGTTTATGATGACGTGCGAATGGCCGCGAAAACGGATCCAGATGCGATCTACATCGATGGGATGGAAGGTGGCACCGGCGCGGGCCCACACTTGGCAACCGAGGAGACGGGTGTCCCAGGTATAGCAGCGATACGTCAGGCCAGGAGAGCACTCGAGGACGTGGGTATGTCCGGTGATATCACGCTGGTGTATGCCGGTGGAATTCGAAACGGTGGGGATGTCGCAAAAGCACTGGCGCTGGGAGCCGATGCGGTCGCGATTGGTCACTCGTCTTTGATGGCACTTAACTGTAACAAGAATATCCCAGAAGCTGATTATGAGCGTGAGATCGGTGTAGAGGCAGGTCATTGTTATCACTGTCATACAGGCCGATGTCCAGTAGGGGTGGCGACCCAGGATCCGGAACTCAGAAAGCGGCTCAATCCAGACGATGCAGCCGAGCGTGTTTATAATTTTTTGCACACGCTCGCCATTGAATGTCAGATGCTGGCCAGGGCATGCGGCAAGACCAACGTACATTCTTTGGAGCCCGAAGATTTAGCCGCGTTGACGATGGAAGCGTCAGCTTTAGCTCAGGTGCCGCTGGCTGGTTCCCAGCATACAGTTGGCCGGCCTGACATGACCCGGTTCTGAGGAGAAACTTATTATGGCAAAAGAAAACGATGTTGATCATTTCATCAATACAGATGGGCTAGATACAGAACGAGAGCAGACCATTGGTCAGCACATCGGTTATCGGTACGATGTAAATCTGGTGCCAGACTA
>LULX01000363.1_pt1 | contig 12814 bp, 7 predicted proteins | sample 729511 | NCBI WGS metagenome assembly LULX01 (sample SAMN03860278, study PRJNA289734) | marine metagenome | biome: seawater column; feature: ocean; material: water; isolation source: Red Sea water column Station 91 - depth 500m | place: Saudi Arabia: Red Sea | collected 2011-10-15 | depth 500 m
GCAGGCCCGGCAGGTGTATCGGCGGCGGACCACCCAGAGAGTGACCCGCTTGCCGTGGATGGGCAGATCACGATAGGGAACGTCACGCTTGCCGAACCGCACGAACTCACCCTGCACGCCGCACCCCTCGCAGGCTACTGGTGTAGGTGCTTCAAGCCGAAAATGTATGTCTTCATTCTGCTCATCAGAATCCACCAACTGGTACCCAGGAAGGCTTAACGAATTAATCATCTCCCGCCTTGATCAGAAAAACAGGTAGGTGGCGTAACCGGCAATCATCGCCATAGCAAAAATGACTGCTAAAAACGCCGCTAAAAGCTTCAGCGTGAACAAAGAGCGCAACAGAATGAGCTCAGTCAGGCTGGCTCCGGCACTGCCGATGATCAACGCTAGCACCGTCCCGGCACCCACGCCTTTGGCCATCAGAGCCGCTGCCAGAGGTATGACGGCTTCAGCGCGAATATACAACGGCACGCCGATGACAGCGGCAACTGGAATGGCAAAGGGATTATCTGGGCCTGCATACTGCTCCAATAAGTCAGTGGGCATGAAACCATAGATCACGCTGCCAATCGCAATACCGATGAGCAGGTAAGGCAACACATCGATAAAGTCCGACCAAGCTTCCCGCCACACACCACTGTACTTCCCTTCTTTCTTAACCGTGACAGTGGGTTGACTGTCACAGCATTCGCTAGACGTAGAGACTGTTGTCTTCCTATCAGCCCCGCAAGAAGCCGTCTTCGGAGTGGTGTCGCAGCTGTTGGTGCCGCAACTCGATGCGGTCGATGTAGCACTGCACGGGCTTGCTGATGAACTACATCCACTGCTCTCTTGTGTCGCCGTCCGGCGCACATAACGCTCGAAGCCAAGCGTGTGAAGCAGCCATCCGGCACCTACCGCGACCACCAAAGCGGCGAGCACATAGATAGCAGTAAGTGTCCATCCAAACGTGGCAACCAGCAGGCCGACGACGATAGGATTCAGCAACGGAGATGAGAAAAGAAACACCATCATCGGCCCAAAACCGGCCCGTGCCCGAATCAACCCTTTCAACATGGGGATAGTCGAGCAACTACAGAAGGGCGTTATAGCTCCTAAACCAGCAGCAAGAAAATAGCCTCGCTTCCCACTGGAAGTCAGTAACGCTTCCACCTTGGATGGTGGGATGTGACGTTGAAGAACTCCGACCAGCAAGCTAATGCCAATGAATAAAACCGATAGCTCGATAGCGAGAAAGGCGAACATGCCTAGAGCGTCTTGGAGTTGAGATGACATTCAATATTACTCCTATATTTCTAGTATTGTCGAAATGATGTACGCAGCCTACTTGCGTTTATCCGACCTGTCAACTATAATTCTAGAAACATCGAATTATTGGGGCGTGCTATGGATCACGAAAAGGTTGCAGCCAGCTTAGCTGAGCTAGGGAATAGTCACCGACTGTCCGTGTTCCGCTTTCTGGTCAAAGCTGGCCATGATGGGGCTTCGGTCGGAGATATCCAGAAGGGGCTGGGTATTCCTGCTTCGACGCTATCACATCACCTTGCGCGCATGGCCAAGGTAGGGCTGATCCGGCAGGAGAAACATAGCCGCACGATTGTCTGTATATCCGAGTATGGGCACCTAGAGAATTTGATCGGTTTCTTACAAGAGGAATGTTGTGCAGGTGTCCGGATTGCGCATGAACCAGAACCGCTTTGACGCTTGCCCAGCTCTCGCTGTCCTCCCTAGTCAGCATCGCTATGAAGACTCAGGCGAAGGTGGAAACAGAAAATTGGCAGTAGAGTAGGCTGAAGAGGATCAATCAGATAATCCGCTGAGAAAGATTTTCTTCTTTACATCTTTGGCATTTTATCAACCAGAAATTCCGGATACCCATTTTTTTTGAATCTCTGATCTCAGGCCAATACCGCAACAAACTCTCCAACGACCCTCAAGTCGTGAAGATCATCGTCTTCAATAACAATATCTCGATATCCATGAGCGCTGGTAACAGGCTTCAATATCACTCTTTCGTTAACGAGTTCATCGCCGGACATCGTTTTTTCGCTGCGATAAAGTTTAACGGTGAGGCAACTCCCGTTGTCAGGATCTTCAATGGCCCGATGTTGCACCAACACTATCTTGCCATTTCGAGTCCCCCCTGGGTTTTCATTGAAGAGACACCATGCGCCATTCGGTATACGTTTATTCATGGACTCACCAACAACCTGAGCGACAAATTGGCCGGGTCTGGTTGCAAAGTGCTCGGGCAGCTTTACCCATTGAAATTCATCAGCCGATGACTGGAAGCCGCTGAATTCGCCGGCTGCCGCCTGCAGGTCGAACACGGGAACAAATCCGTCGTATGGGATCGCTGATTCAAGATCAACTACTTCATAGGGCAGGCGCTGCGTTGTGACGCTATCGGTCTGCTCCATGAGCTGGGTTTCCGCAAAGCTACGGAAGTGTTCCCTAGTTTCTGCATCCGCAGAGTAGATGAAGCACCCTTTCATACCCCGCGTCATCAACGTACGGTATGTGTTCTTGATGATCATGTCGGCATCCGCGAGGGCACTCTCCCGATCCTCTTTGAGCCTCTTTTTGTAACCACGTACAGATCGGTCGGATCTTGAGCGAGCGGCGGCGTTCGTGACCGCAATGCCGTCACGGATTACAAAATCCTCCCCGATAATCACGCCTACGTAATCAAGCTCTAACCCCTGGCATGTGTGGATACAACCAATCTCACTTATCGAATCCTCGGCGATTAACCATTTTGACCCGTGTTTGTCCAGATTCCATCTTGCTCTGAAATCATGCTCAGGTAGTTCAATATCAAACCTCTCTGGATCCTTTTTGCTATTCCAGTCCCAGCAGTATCCAGCCACCAACCGCGCCTTATTGGCCCGGCGATTTTTCCGTTCAATGACACTTCGCAGCTCGTTCGGATCGTCAAAGACCCGAAAATCGTAGTCAATGCCTTCCAGCGAAGTATTTGCCGTTTCCCGGATTCGAAGGACATGATCAACCCAGGCCAGATAACCATCAGAGCCATTGCAGCGGAACTGTGAACTTAACTCCAAGACAGTGACTTCTGCCCCCAATTGCCCGGCAAAGTGACGGATTTCTTCGACCGTACCGATATCCGCAAGAGTGACGCGCTGGTCTTCATCAATGAAGAAAACGGTGGTTTTGGCGCTAGTTATGAGTTCCTTTATCTGGTTCTCGCCCAGATTGCCGTATAGGCCAGATTTTTCATTTAATCTGTGGGCTTCATCAACCACCAACATATCGAAATAGTTGTTCTCGGTATCTGTATAACCACCAGAACCGCGAAAAAGGTTGTCGATGTTGGTTTTGCGCATTGTGCCTGTCAGACGAGCTTTGAAGACTTCCCGGGGTGCTGCATTCTTGCTAACAAACTGGGTCAGCATCTCTCTATTGGTTGCTTCAACGATAAGGTTAATTGCAACAACCGATTTCCCGGTGCCCGGTCCACCCTTCACAATAAAGGTCTGTTTTGGTTTTTCGCGGCCTTTTTCGGCAAGATCCAACGCAGTCTCGTAAACCAGTTTTTGCTCATCAAGCAAAATGAATTCCCTGTTGCCACGAAGCATCGAGGCAAGGCAATCAGCAAGTCCTTTCGACGGTTTAATTACACCATGTTCGATCCGGTACAGGATGTTATCGCTGTCGCCATACCGGATATTGCGCCTGAGGAACTCCGACAGCTTTTTCGCATCGCTCGAAATATAAACCGGCGCTCTTTCAGTGTGCTCAGCATAGCGGGCGTCGTTAATAGCCTCGCCACTATCCATATTGTGGAGATAGGCGCAGGGTTGAAGGCTGATGCGCTCCTCTCGGACTGTTTCGTTGTAATCCTCAATCAGGGCTGAATACGACCACGCTTGGTAGGACGGATGGTTAACTTCTCGGATAGACCCGTTCAGAAACGTTCGGACAATTGCGTCTTTATCGGTAACCTCTGCTTCGGACCACTGCTTCAGTTCGACGATGATTGCGGTGTCATTGCGCGAAGAATCTTTCCCCGTAAGGATAAAATCAACTCGGCGACTGGTGAGTGGAATCGTATACTCAATTGCAACACCGGCTGACGGCGGTATACCTTGATCCAGCAACGCGTTAAACATGTACTGAAGCGAGTTCTTCCATGACTCAATTTCGGATTTTGGGGTTCTTCGCTTGAGCTTTCTCCAGACCTCTTCCTCAATAACCTTCTCGATCTGATTGAACTTCACATGTTCAACAAATTCCGCCTTGGAAGCCGAATAGACGATCACGAATAACCCCTACAACTCGTTATATTTACTAGACCTGCCTTTAGCTTTAGCAACAGGATATTTGACGGCATTTGCCTCTATTTTTCGGGCGGATTCTTTAGCAATATCGACGCCCAAAGAATCTGCCAGTAGAACAAGGTACAGCTGGATGTCCGCAATCTCGTCTTTAACTGCTGCCAAACGTTTTTCACTGAGGTTTTTCGAGTCGTCTTCGCTAAGCCACTGGAATTGTTCTGACAACTCACCCGCCTCACCACAGAGGGCCATGGTCAGGTTTTTCGGTGAGTGGAACTGGCGCCAATCGCGTTCTTCAGCAAATTGCTTCAGTTTCAGGCGCAACTCTTCCAGCGAATCCATTTTGGTTAAACTCCCCTTTCTCGTAAGAAAACCATTTGCTTTCGATCTATTTGCACATTAACCAAACTCAAGTGCACCGGTCCACATAATCCATTATGAACATACCAGCTAGGCGCTCAGCTCCTTCGAAGCCTCAATATCCACCGGCGGCACCCCCAAGTCCTGCCACTTCTCCGGATGACAGGTAAACAGCAATATCTGATGCCGGCTGGCCGCATCGAACAGGATGCGCTTCATGTCTTCCAGGCGGTCGCTGTCACTGTGCACCAGGGTGTCGTCCAGTATCACCAGCGTTGGCCTTCCTGCTTCCCGCAGCAGATCTGCGTAGGCCAGGCGGCTGATCAGTCCCATCTGTTCCCTGGCGCCAAAACTCAATTCGGTGATCTGCCCCAGTTCGGTGCCCCGGCTGAAGGTGCCCGGCCGTAGCTGTTCGTCCACTTCCAGGGAGGCTTCCGGGAAGAGCACAGAGAGATAGTGGTTGAGGTGCTTTTGCAGCGGCGCCTGCAGGCGGCGTGTGAGGGCCTGGCGTTTTTCGGTGAGCAGGTTAAGCAGCAGATCCAGCGCCTGGGCACGGCGGTGCAGTTCCTCGTAGCGGCGATTGCACTGGTCGTACTCCGCCCCTTTCTCGTTGAGCTGCTCTTCCAGCCCTTCCGCGCCCCAGGCTTCCAGCCTGACTTTGATGTCGCGCAGTTCGCGGCCCCGGTTTTCCTGAGTTTGGCGCAGCTGATTGACCGCATTCTGGTAGCGTTCGATGTCCTGTTTCAGAAACTCCGGGCGGGCATCGCGGATTTCCCGTTCGCGGCGTTCTAGGCTGGATTGCAGTTCGGCCTGCTGTTTCTCGAGATTCGCCAGGTCGGTGGTTATCTGGCGAAGTTGCTGCTGCCTCTCGGGGCTTTTTTCTTCATCGGCCAGCCGCTGCCATTCGGTTTTGGCATTGTCGCGAGCCTGCTTCAGGGCAGACAGCCTGGACTGGTGCTCACGTTCATCGGATTCGGCTTTATCCAGTGTGGTGCCAGCCCGGGCAAACGCCGCTTCCGCTTCTTCCAGAGCCAGCACCTCCTCTTTCGGATCCGGTTTGGGGGTGGCTTCCAGTTGGCTTTTGGCTTTGTCCAGTTCGCTCTCTGCCTCGTTCTGCTTGGAGAGAAGTTGCTCAATGCCGGCCGGTGCCACCGATTTCAGCAAATCTTCGGCGTGCTTCTGGGCTCTTCCGGCGTTTTCAAAGGCAGCAAGACGTTCATCTGCCTGCTCCACAGAGGCTACACCAAGGGTCTTCAACTGTTCTTCCAGGTTTTCCTCAAGGGTTTTGAGTTTCCTGCGGGTACTGGCCAGTTCCTCGCCGCCTGGTGTTATGCCGAGGGTGCCCACACCGGGGATCACCAGTGTGGATTCTTCCAGAAGCTGCTGTTCGCCCTGCCCCGTGAGCGCTTCGTTGTTCAGCGTGAGGGATGCGCCGGCCTCCAACTGCCAGCTCAATCGGGTAGCGATGGTTCGTGAGCGGATGGTTTCTTCGTTCAGTTGGTTCCCGGTTGCTCGCAGCTTCTTGACCAGCTCTGCATCGATGCGATTCTCCCGGGCTTGTTGCCTGGCCTGCTCAAACTGCTGGTGGTATTCCTTTGCTTTGGCAAGGTTCTGGGTCAGCACCTGTTTTTGCTGTTCAAGCCGGCGGACATCCTGCTCCAGCCGCTGTCGCGTTTGCAGCAAGCCTGCGAGTTTGCGTTGCTTTTCCGCTTGCTCATAGGCGGTTCTGGCTTCTTGCAAACGGCCTGTAACCACGGGGATTTGGGCTTCCGCGGTGGAGAGGTCTCGCTCCGCCCGGTCCAGTTCGGCTTTTCGGCCTTCAAGCTGGCGACTTAGCCCTTCCAGGTGTTCCTTGTTCTGCTGCAACAGGCGGTGGTTTTGTTGCAGCTGGCTGAGGGTGGCTTTCTCCTGGTTCTGTTGCTGCTCCAGGCGCTCAACCTGTTGATAGCGCGCCCGGGCTTCCTCCAGCTGGCGCTGGGCGTCTTCCCAGGGGCGCTCGGCCTCGGCCTGATCATAGTCATGGGTCAGTTTGCCAAGCCGGTCGACCTGCTCCTGGTATTTGTGTACCCGCTCCTTCAGTTCTTCAATTTCAGCTACGTATTGGGCGCGGTCTTTTTCCAGTTTCAGGTAATCGCCTCGGGGCTTGCCGGTCCCGGTCAGCAGGGTGTCCCGCTGGCTGCGAACCGTTTCGATCAGGTCGTCGCCGCCGGAACTGGCCACCTCACCGACCATGGAATTCAGGGCGGATTTCAGGTGATCGCCGGCGTGTTCTATGGCCTGTTCGATGTCCTGTCCGGTGCCCTGCTCAACCCACAGCAATCCGGGTATACCCCAGTGTTCGGCTTTGCTGGCACCCCGCTTCGGGTACTGGTAGCCGAGCAATTCCGCCAGTTTTTCTTCGGCGTCGTCTTCACTGTAGGTCTCGGTTCCAACCACCAGGTCGCACCGTTTGCGCTGGAGAAAGCTCTTGGTGAGGCGCCAGGAACGGCCTTCGTGCTCAAAATCCAGCTCGATGGTGGGCGCCGCCGCGGAGTCACCCCAGGGGCGCAGGTCGTCCACCGCTGTGGACCGATAGCGTTCGAAAAACGCGGCACGGATGGCACGTACCAGCGTGCTTTTGCCGGACTCATTGGGGCCGTGAATCAGGTTGAGGCCGGGCTGCAGGTTGTCCAGAACAAAGGGTTTGCGGAACTGGCGCAGCTGTTCGATGCGCATTCGCTGCAGCTTCATTGCCCCGCCTCCTGTTCACGCTCCCGCAGTAATCCCGCCAGGATAGCCAGCGCATCCCGGGCGGTGTCATCCTGCGTGCCTTCTTGCCTCTCGCGCAGGCTCTCAACTACTTCGCCCACATAGCCATCAGCTTTCAGGGCCGCGATATCCTCATCGGTGGGTGCAAGTTGAAGTCCGCTCCGCTCGCAGCGAAGGCTGCGGAATCGTGCTTCTGCGACCGACAACGCCTTCAACAGGGTTTCCTCGCCGGCCAGGGTCACCGAGCCATCAAGGCGCAGATCGACAACGGCGGATTCGGGCAAGTCGTTCAAACGTTCCAGCAGTTGCTCAAGATCGGAGTGCACTGCGAGGGTTTCCCGCCATTGGTGCCATTGATACCGCCCGGTTGGTAGTCGGGTTACTGAGGGAGTTGCGGCGGGCTCGAACACGTCAACGATCAAGGCATTGCCCGCTTCGTTGTTGCGAAACCGTTCCGGCTCGGGCGTCCCGCTGTACCAGGTGCGTTCATCAATCTGTTTGGTACCGTGCCAGTCGCCCAGGGCGAGGTAGTCGAGCCTGCTGGCTTCGGCACGGTTCGGCGCGATGGGGTTGGTGGAATCAATCTCGTCCGGCAACAGGCCCTGGACACTGCCATGGGCCAGGCCGATTCTTATGAAACCTTCAGGCGTTTCATAGCCACTGAATGGCTCGGTCAGATCACCATACGTGTGGCGCTGGGTCAGCGGTGCGCACAGGATGCTGAGTTTCTGGGGGGCCAGATCAATCACGCCGGGCTGAAGCGCGGGATGCACATTCTCCGGCACCGCCCCTAGGCGTTGGGCCCGGGTCCACACGCTTTCTGCCAGTGCAGCGTCGTGGTTTCCGGGGAGCATGACCCAGGGGCCAGTAAAATCCTTTGTGGCGTTGAACACCCGGCGAATGGTTCGGTCGGAGACGGTCTGGGCATCAAAAACATCACCGGCCACGAGGACCGCATCGCACTCGTGTTCGTTGGCCAGTCGTGCAAGCGTTTCAATGGCCTCGAACCGGGCCTCGACCAGGGCGGCACCGTCCTCCGTTTCGAAACGGGTAAATGCGCGGCCCATCTGCCAGTCTGCCGTATGCAAAAACTTTGGCATTTTATCTACCTGAAAGATCTGGAAATTTTGGCGTTATTCTAGACCAACTGCGCACAGTTTACAGACGCCATGCGACGATGACTGTCGCTCGGGCAGAAGTTGAGCAGAATTCGAACAGAGCGCGGGCAGAGACAGTTGGCTTCGACGACTAGGCCGGGCTCAGTCGACACGCGGCGTACTTGAATTCCGGGATTTTGCCGAACGGGTCCAGGGCCGGGTTGGTGAGCACGTTCGCTGCCGCTTCCACAAAGGCGAAGGGTACGAACACCATGCCTTCGGGCATGGTCTGGTCGGCCCGTGCCGTCAGCGTGATGGTGCCGCGCCGGGTGGCAATTTGAATGTCATTGCCCGGTGCTACGCCCATGCGTTCCAGCTCTGCTGGTGCGAGATACGCCGCCGCTTCCGGTTCCCGCTCATCCAGCACGCGGCTGCGACGGGTCATGGCGCCGGTGTGCCAGTGCTCAAGCAATCGCCCGGTGGTTAGTACGATGGGATAGGCCTCATCCACCGGCTCGTCCGGCGGTAGCGGGCTGGCTGGTGAGAATCTGGCGCGGCCTCCCGCTCGCGGGAAGGCATCGGAGAAGACAACGTCGTTGCCCGGGGCATCGTCGGCCGGGCATGGATAGGTAACAGACCCTTCGCGCTCCAGGCGGGACCAGGAAATATGATCCAGTGAGTGCATGCCCTGCTTCATTTCTTCAAACACCTGCTCGGGGCCGGCGTAGTTCCAACCCAGTCCGAACCGACTGGCAATTTCCTGGATAACCCACCAGTCGGGCTTTGCCTCTCCCGGCGGCGCAAGGGCGGCACGCCCCATCTGCACCTGCCGGTTGGTGTTGGTGACGGTGCCTGATTTCTCTGACCAGGCGGCGGCAGGCAGGATAACGTCGGCAAACTGGGCGGTTTCGGTAACGAACAGGTCCTGTACCACCAGATGCTCAAGGGCAGCGAGGGCCGCCCGGGCGTGGGTCAGGTCCGGGTCTGACATGGCGGGGTTTTCACCGAGGATGTACATACCCTTGATGGTACCCGCCCTGATGGCGTCCATGATCTCTACCACGGTGAGCCCTGGCTCCGGATCCAGTTCAGTGTTCCAGAGCTCTTCGAAAGCGGCCCGCAGCTGGGCATCTCCGACCGGTTGGTAGTCGGGCAATACCATGGGGATCAGGCCCGCATCGGAGGCGCCCTGCACGTTGTTTTGCCCCCGCAATGGGTGCAAACCAGTGCCAGACCGGCCGGTGTGGCCGCAGGTGAGCGCCAGGGATATCAGGCAGCGGGCGTTGTCGGTGCCGTGCACGTGTTGGGAGATGCCCATGCCCCAGAAAATCATCGCTTTATCAGCCTCAGCGTAGGCGCGGGCCACTTCACGAATGGCATCGGGCGCCACGCCGCAGACCGGGCTCATCACTTCCGGGGTCATGCCTTCGACGCTGGCCGCCAGCGCCTCGAAACCTTCGGTGTGGGCGTCAATGTAGGCCTCCGGGCGAGAATCGCAGGCTGCGCCATGCATAGCCATCCAGCGCCTGGCCCCGTGGATCAATGATGATCAGTTTGGTGCCGTTGCGTGCCGCCTGCTTGAAGTAGGTGGCGGCTACCGGGTGGTTTACCGCCGGGTTACAGCCGGTGAGGATCACCACATCCGACTCGAGCGCCTGCATGAAGGAGGCCGTTACGGCGCCCGAGCCCAGGCATTCCATCAATGCGGCCACGGAACTGGCGTGGCAAAGCCGGGTGCAATGGTCCACATGGTTAGAGCCGAAGCCAGTACGCACCAGCTTCTGGAACAACCAGGCTTCCTCGTTGGAGCACTTGGCGCTGCCGAAGCCTGCAAGCGCGGCGGGGCCGTGTTGTGTTCTTAAATCGGTTAATCCGTTTGCAGCAAAATCGAGGGCTTCTTCCCAGCTTGCTTCCCTAAAGTGCGTTAGCGGATTGGCCGGATCGAAGTCCGGGTCCAGTCCCTTGGGGACGCCCTGCCGGCGAATCAGCGGCCGGGTTAGCCGCGCCGGGTGCGAGGGATAGTCGAAGCCGAAACGGCCCTTCACGGCAGGTGTTGGCGCGTCTTTCACGTGATAGGTCAGTTGGCAGCCCACGCCGCAATAGGGGCAGACGGAATCGACTTTGCGATCAGCAGTGGCGGAGTCTCCGCGGCCCTGGGCATCGATCAGGGTGGCCGGCATAAGCGCCCCGGTCGGGCAGGCCTGCACGCATTCGCCGCAGGCGACGCAGGTGCTGTCGCCCATGGGGTCGTCAAAATCAAACACCACCTTGGACGCAGCGCCACGGTGGGCCAAGCCGATAACATCGTTGCCCTGCACTTCCCGGCAAGCGCGCTCGCACAACCCGCAGGTAATGCAGGCATCCAGATTGACGTTCATGGCGGAATGGGAAGCGTCATGCCCTCCGGCGTGGGCCAGCGAATCCGACCTCGGCTCTACATGATGAACCGTGGGCTCATTCCGGTCCGAGCGTGCCGGGATGCGTTGGCGCACGGCACCTGCATCGATAGCCAGTTGATCCGCCGTTTCCCACAGGTGGCTTGAGCGGTCGGGGCTGTTATCTCGTTCCGGTTGATCCGCCAACAGCAATTCGAGCACGCCTTTGCGGGCCGCCTGAACCCGGGAAGAGCCGGCGCTGCGCACCACCATGCCGGGCGCGGCCTCGCGAATGCAGCTTGCGGCGAGCACCCGTTCTCCCTCAACTTCCACCATGCAGGCCCGGCAATTGCCATCGGCCCGGTAACCCGGCGCGTCTTTGAAGCACAGGTGCGGGATGGTCTCGCCAGCGCGCTTGGTCACCTGCCACAGGGTTTCGCCGGGGAAGGCCCGAACTTCAACGTCGTCGAGTGTCAGGGTGAAGCTCGTGCTGGAATCGCTCATGGCTGCCTCCCCTAACCTTTCGCTATCAGGTTGCTGCTGGCCAGTTTGCTGCGGAAGTCCCGCAGCAGGCTCAGTACCGGATTGGGTGCGGCCTGGCCGAGGCCACAGATGGACGCATCGGCCATAACACTCGCTAGTTGTTTGAGAGTCTCCTCATCCCAGGTTTTGCGTTCCAGCAGGGTGAGCATTTTTTCGGTGCCCACACGGCAAGGCGTGCACTGCCCGCAGGACTCATCGGCGAAGAAGCCCAACAGGTTGACGGCCGCGGCCTGCAAATCGTCCTGATCAGACAGAACGATCACCGCTGCGGAGCCGATGAAACAGCCGTGTTCCTGAAGAGTGTCGAAATCCAGGGGAATGTCCCCTTTGCTGGCCGGTAGAATGCCGCCAGAGGCTCCACCGGGCAGATAGGCCAGCAGGCGATGGCCTTCGGCCATGCCGCCGCAGTATTCCTCGATCAATTCATTGAGGGTGATGCCCGCAGGCGCCACATGCACACCAGGTCGTGCGACCCGACCGGAGACTGAAAAGCTGCGAAGCCCCTTGCGACCATGCCGACCCTGGCTGGCGAACCACTCCGCGCCCTCGGCATGGATGCGGGGGATCCAGTAAACCGTCTCGACGTTGTTCACCAGGGTGGGCTGGTTGAACAGTCCCTTCTGGGCAACGAACGGTGGGCGATGCCGTGGCTTGCCGGGCTTCCCTTCCAGGGATTCAATCAGGGCGGATTCCTCTCCGCAGATGTAGGCACCAGCGCCACGGCGAAGGATGATAAAACCTGGCTTGACGATGTCGGCCGCTTCGAGCTCGGCAATCGCCTCTTTCAGAACACGGTGAAGGCCGGGGTATTCGTCTCGTAAATAGATGTAGAGAGCTTCCGCCTCAACAGCCCAGGCGCTAACCAGTGCGCCTTCCAGGAATACGTGCGGTTCACGTTCCAGGTAATAGCGGTCTTTAAAGGTGCCCGGTTCGCCCTCGTCGGCGTTGATCACCGCGTAACGTGGCCTGGGTTCCGCGCGAACGGCCTGCCATTTGCGGTAGGTGGGAAATCCAGCGCCACCGAGGCCGCGCAGGCCTGCATGCTCCAGTTCCTCGGCCAGCGATTCAACGCTCACCCGACCTTCATGGCAATCAGCCAGCAGGCCATAACCGCCGGCTGAACGATAATCCGCCAGTCCTTGCCATTGGATGTCTTCCGGGTGAATCTGGCCCTGATCTATTGCCGCACTCACATTCCCAACGTTGGCATGGCACACGTGATGATGGCCGACCTCTACCACTGGGGCCTTGTCGCATCGCCCCATGCAGGGAGCGCGCCGCAAACGCACCTGGGCGGGATCAGCGCCTTCAGACAGCGCCTGGTGCAGCGCCTCGGCACCGGCCAACTGGCAGGAAAGCGAATCGCATACCCGCAGCGTTATTGCCGGTG
>LULX01000460.1_pt1 | contig 12806 bp, 11 predicted proteins | sample 729511 | NCBI WGS metagenome assembly LULX01 (sample SAMN03860278, study PRJNA289734) | marine metagenome | biome: seawater column; feature: ocean; material: water; isolation source: Red Sea water column Station 91 - depth 500m | place: Saudi Arabia: Red Sea | collected 2011-10-15 | depth 500 m
CAGATAGCCTGCATGGCTTTAACTCGGTCGACCATGACTCGAAACCGGTCTTCATACCGGGTGCCGTGGTTCTGCAATTCGTCCTGGTTCCATCCGGCGCCTATGCCAAACTCAAACCGCCCTTCGGAAATCAGATCCAGGCTGGCGACGGCTTTCGCCGTCACGATAGGGTCACGCTGGCTTACCAGGCAGATTCCAGTACCGATACGCAGCGTCCGGGTCACGACAGCGGCCGCCGTCAAGTCGACGAACGGATCCAAGGTGTTGGAATATTCCCGGGGTAACGGTTCACCCCCTGGAAACGGTGTTCGGCGGCTGAGCGGGATGTGCGTATGTTCGGGCACAAACAATGACTCGAAGCCTCGTTCTTCCAGAGCACGGGCAAGGTCGACCATCCGAATCGAGTATTCCGTGGAAAATATAAAAACGCCTGTTTTCATGATTCCAAACCTTTAGGGAGATTGAATGCTCATATTATGTTTTTATCGCGCAACCCGTCTATACGCTCTTTGCTGTAGCCCAGTTCGTCCAGAAGATCGTTGGTGTGCTGGCCCAAACCTGGCGCAGGCTGGGACGGAGTCTCACCCTCGCTGCTTCGAACAGGGTTGGCAACCATCCGGTAGGTGCCATCGGTCGGATGAGTGAGTGACTGCAAGCGGCCCTCCCCCGCCACGAACGGGTTGTCGAGCGCCTGAGCAATATCATTGACCGGCGCGACCGGCACGGTACCGGATAGGATCTCGAGCCATTGCTCCGTCGATCGCTCAGACAGTGCTTGATCGAGAATTCTTGTGATCTCGTCTCTGTGCTCCAGGCGCTCAGTGAATGTTCGGAAACGCGAGTCGCCTTTCCACTCCGCATGCCCAAGCGCATCGCACAAGGCAGTCCAGAACTTCTCCTTGTTGCACATGATGAAGATCCAGCCGTCGCCAGTGCGGTAGAGCTGACAGGGCACCAGCGATGGATGCGCAGATCGAGGCAAGCGCTGCTGGCTCTCACCCTTGTTGAGATACCAGGTCGCAAGGTAATTGGTGGTACTGAGGGCAAAATCGAACAGGCTGACGTCCATGTCCTGGCCCCGACCGCTGACCCGTACTCCGGTGAGTCCGGCGAGCACGGCATAAGCCAGTCCCAGCCCCGTCATGAAGTCAACCACCGACAGCCCGAAGCGTGCCGGGGGAGACCCTGGTTCACCGGTCAGCGAGAGGAAACCAGCCTCGGCCTGCATCAGGTAATCATAACCCGGCCAGTTGGCACGTGGCCCTGCGCGACCGTAAGCACTTAAGTGGGCACAGACGACCTTCGGGTTCCAGTGCTTGAGGTGTGCGTAGGTCAAACCGAGCTTTTCCGGCACGTCTCCACGCAGGTTCGAACACACGGCATCGGCCGTCGCGACCAGTTCGTGGAACACCGGCCGAGACTCAGGCCTACCGAGATCCAGCGTAAGGCTTTTCTTGTTACGGTTCAGCGAATGGTAGAAAAGGCTGTCATGTGGGCCGAAAAAATGCGGCCCAACACTGCGGGCCATGTCACCACCATCATTCGGGTTCTCGATCTTGATCACCTCTGCGCCCAGATCAGCCAGAAACATCGTCCCGAACGGACCAGCGCCATATTGCTCAACGGCAACGACTCGGACAGATGTCAGCGGCAACATCAACGGATCTCTAAAGAGCTAACGGTCATACCTTATTTCGGGCTACCAGTTGCTTGGAGATGATGATTCGCTGCAGTTCGTTGGTGCCCTCACCAATCGCCAGAAGTGGCGCATCCCTGTAATAGCGTTCAATATTGAACTCACGCGAATACCCATAGGCACCGTGAATACGCATTGCGTCAACACTGTTGCTGATGGCCGCTTCAGACGCATGCAGTTTCGCCATGCCGGCTTCCATGTCACAGCGTCCGCCGCTGTCATACGCCCGCGCTGCAGATTCTGTCAAGAGCCGGGCAGCCTCTACCCTCGTCGCCATATCTGCCAGCTTAAGCTGAATCGCCTGATGTTCGCATATGGGTTTGCCGAAACTCTTACGCACCTGGGCGTAGGTGATCGACTCCTCAAGACAAGCGCGCGCTATCCCAACACCCCGAGCCGCAATGTTGATTCTTCCCAGTTCAAGTCCTGACAGTATCTGCTGCAGCCCTCGTCCCTCTTCTTCACCAACAAGATTTTCACGTGAGACCTTGCAGTCCTCAAACAACAACTCTGCCGTATCTATTCCCTTGTATCCCAACTTATCCAGCTTTCGCACAACGTTAAAACCTGGCCCTTTTTCTATTAGTAGTAGGCTCATACCCCGGTGCGCAGGCTCCGCACGAGGATCGGTCTTCACCAATACGGCCAAAATGCCGCCCTCGGCACTGTTGGTTATCCAGGTCTTGACCCCATTGACCACGTAGTGATCATCCTCACCGACAGCCTGGGTTCTGATTCCCTGCAGATCAGTTCCACAGTCGGGCTCGGTCAGTCCGATTCCACCACGCAATTCGCCGGATGCAAATTTGGGAAGATAGTATTTTTTCTGGCGCGTGGTGCCAAACCGCTGAACAGCAGCAGCCATAATAAGGTGGGAGTTGAATATTCCTGATACCGACATCCACACTGCCGATATCCGCTCAATAATAGACGCGTAGGTAGTCGCAGACAGCCCCAGTCCACCATACTCAGTGGAAATCGTCGCACCGAACAGTCCCAATTCAATCATTCGATCGACAATAGCCTGGGGATAGGTATCGCTGGCTTCTAACTCCCTGGCGACGGGACGCACATCACGCTCTAGAAACTTGTCAACGGAATCCAGAATCATCGTCTCTTCACTGGAGCGTATTTCTACACCACTCATGGATGGTTACCTCTTGATGTCCTGAGCTGACAACTGGTTAATCGTCTGCTGCATAACCTCGTTTGGGCACCAGGAAGGCTCTCTGGTAGGTCATCACGATGGTTTCGTCGGCCTTCATGGCTGTGGTCCTGGCGGACACGATTCCCTGGTTCGGACGGCTCTTGGACTCTCGCTTATCCAGCACTTTTGATTCCGCATACAAAGTATCTCCAGCAAATACCGGCGCGGTCAGGCTGATATCCGTCCAGCCGAGGTTAGCGATTGCTTTTTGGCTGAGATCACTCACGCTCATGCCAGCGACGATAGATAAAGTCAGCGCTGAGTTCACCAGCGGCTTGCCGAATTCTGTTTTTGCTGCATATTCCGCATCGAAGTGGATCGGATGTGTATTCATCGTCAACAGCGTAAACCAGGTGTTATCAGCTTCCGTAATCGTTCTCCCCGGCCGATGTTCGTAAATATCACCGATCTGGAAATCCTCAAAGTAACGACCATAGGACTCCCGATATCGACCAGGCCCCACCTCTTTTCTTTCAACAACCATGAAAGATGCGATTTACACAGCCTTGAGCGTTGCTGCCGGTTGGGCACGAGTGAGATCCAGCATCCCGTGGATGTTCTTCTGGTCATCGAGTTGGAGTATTCCTTTCGCCAGTTGGTCAAGCGAATCTGGGTCGAGATAAGGCGCAACAAGCGTATCAAACTTACCCCGCATTTCAGCATCGCTCAGGAAATTATTCGGCTCGCCTTTCGGGTCAACTACCATCTGCTCAAAGCTGGTGCCTTCGATATCAACTCGCGCCACACCGCTCATGTTTGTCGGATAATGCGCCTCAGCCCGGTCATCAACCACCGCCTTGATTTTCTTGCACAGTGCCAGGGTGTCCTGATCATCAAGATGGGTTTCATAATCATCCCATCCCATCCGCCCTTCCCGAATAGCCACCGCACCGACGAACGCCATTGAAAACTGGCCATCGACGTAGTTCTTCGGGTTTTGCTTTTCACTTTCCGGATCACCAATCAGGTTCCAACCGGTCCGGGGCAATCCGACTTCTATCGCCTCGACGGCACGATAGTCGACATCATTGGCTGCCCTTATCGCAATGAGTGCATCGATCGCGGCATGGCCATAACGACACGAAGGATAGGGCTTTACTGCGATGTTCATGGTTTCATAGGCTTCACCCAATCCTGCAATTACCTCAGTGGGGTCGGCATCGGGCGCATAGGCCTTGAGAAAACCACCTTTAGCGCCTTCCAGAGACTCCTTAGTCCCAATAAAACCTTTAGATGCCATCACCGCAGACACCAGTCCACCCATTGCGGCATAACCCACATGAAAGGGCTTGTTCCAGGCCCCATCAACGAGAAACTGCATCGAACCTGCTGCCTGGCTCCCGCAGAGCCCGAATGCACTGACGATCTGGTCGGCCGTCAGTCCCAGAATACTGCCAGCGGCAGCCGCAGCACCAAACACACCACAGGTTGCGGTCGGGTGAAAACCCCGGTTGTAGTGTTCTGTGGGATTCAGTGCAATGCTAAGACGGATCTGGACTTCGTAACCTGCCACAATGCCCGCAACAACCTGCTGCCCATCGGCTCCAGTCATCTCTGCTGCTGCCAGTGCTGCAGGAACGATAGGTGCGCTGGGATGGATCGAACCACGCGCATGGGTATCATCAAAATCAAGTGAATGCGCAAGATTTCCGTTGTAAAACGCCGCCGCCGCAGGCGAATAACCCCGCTCATCTCCAATCACCACCGCGTCACCACCCGAAAGCCCAAGCGCGTCCAGGGAGTCTGACATGGCAGAATTCAAAGCCGCTGCATGCCGGGCCCGCAGCGCAATACCCACATGGTCCAACACCAGCAAGCGGGTGCGTTCAACAACATTTTGTGGAAGCCTGCTGAACTGAAGGTCAGCGACAAATTGTGCAAGGCTGGCAGTTTCTGATTTCATTTTGGTCACTCCGTAGTCTGCTGTAACAAAATCGTAACGGTCGAACGCCCGATCATAATCGGCAATGAGCGCCGGGTCCAACAATAGCAGACCCTACACACTCAGCAGGCCGACCGATATTCAGCGTTTGCCGGTCAATCTCTCCAGCATTCATGACTATTCCAACACACCTGATTTTTCCAGTATCGCCTGTAACATGACGTTAGCACCAGCAGTGGCCCATTCGGGCTTGATGTCCTCAACCTCATTGTGGCTGATACCGTCGACACAGGGAATGAAAATCATCGATGTAGGCGCGGTTTGGGCAATAAAGCAGGCATCATGTCCGGCACCTGCAACGATCTCCCGCGCTGAATATCCCATCTGATCAGCCCCTGCCCGTACAGCCGAAATACACCCCTTGTCGAACGGAACCGGCGCATAGTAGAAGATCTGTTCCAACTCGTATTCAAGTCCTGACTTATGACAAATATCAGCCACACTATCACGTAAGGCACGGTCCATCTGACTCAACACATTATCATCGGGGTGGCGGAAATCCACTGTGATAAATGTCCGGCCGGGAATAACATTCCTGGAGTTAGGGTAAGCATCTATCATGCCGACTGTCGAACAGGCCAGCGGGGCATGTGACAAACCGATCTCGTTAACTCGTGCGATGATCCGCGCAGCGCCAACCAGTGCATCTTTGCGCCGATCCATCGGTGTCGGGCCGGCGTGAGATTCCACCCCGGTCAGAGTGATTTCGTACCATCGTTGCCCCTGTGCATCGGTAACGATGCCAATAGTCGTTCCTTCTTCGACGAGAATTGGACCCTGTTCGATATGCGCCTCAAAATAGGCGTGTAAAGGGCGCCCCATGGGAACCTGACCGGCGTAGCCGATTCTTTGCAATTCTTCTCCCATGGTGCGGCCCTGATCATCCGACCGGCTCAAACCATAATCAAGCTCGTAAACCCCAGCGAAAACACCCGAGGCGACCATGGCCGGGGCAAAGCGACTGCCTTCTTCATTGGTCCAACACACGGCTTCCACGGAATGCTTTGTCTGTAACCCTAGGTCATTCAGTGTACGAATAACTTCCAGCCCGGTCAGCACCCCGTAGACCCCATCAAATCGCCCACCGGTTGGCTGGGTGTCCAAATGACTGCCCGCAACAACTGATGGTAATTCGGGATCATTACCCGCACGGCGCGCAAATATATTGCCCATTTGATCCACAGAAATACTGCAGCCTGCTTCCGTACACCAACGAACAAAAAGATCACGCCCAGCCTTATCTTCGTCGGTTAATGCAAGCCGGCAAGACCCGCCTTTGTCTGTGGCTCCGATCTGGGCCATTTCCATTAGGCTCTGCCATAAGCGCTCGGCATTTATCTGGTGCGGTTTATCATTATTCATACATCTACTCCTGGTGACTCGATTCAGGCATCACACCATCCTACGCCTGGGCAACAGAAAGATTCTAGCCACGTCAACGTTATGATTGGTGAAACCAACGTTGACTGGCTACACCGGACATTCTGGATTCGAACGATCTTTCTAGCACTTGTTTCAACACGGGTCAATTTCCCATCACAAAAGGGCGCAATGATCCGGGCCTGGATTAACAAAAAGACTCTATATCTTTTGTCGAGTTTGCCTAAACCGCCATAGTGCATGAAAAAACAAGGCTGCTACAACAACACTACCACCCAAAAAAGTCCTAATACCAGGCTCCTCTCCAATCACGATCCAAACCCACACCGGGCCTATGATTGTTTCTAAAAGCGTTAGCATGGCTACCTCCGGTGCTGGAAGATAGCGTGGTCCAAGAGTTAGGAGTGCGAGCGCTACAGGCAATACAACGCTTGCACCAATCACCAGGTAAAACCACTGATCGAATCCTAGAACAGGAAACTGGGCAAAAGGACAGGCGACCACCGCAGCCAATAATAGCCCCAAGCCAGCAGCAGGAATCATATTGAGATTGCGGCTATAACGTACCACTGTATACACGCCAGCAATAACAACAGCATTAATCAGTGCCATTAGATCCCCCAACCAGTTACCCGTAGCCAATCCAGCGCTTGCCACAACCACAAGACCAAGCGCTGCCGCCCAGATAGCAACCCATGTGGGTCGTTCAATCACATCAGCCAAAAATAGTCGGGTCAGCAGTGCGGCAATTAATGGCGTACTTGCAAATATGACGAGGACGTTTGCCACCGTTGTTCGCTCTAGCGCCAAGTAGAAGGTCCAGCTTGCTGCTCCCTCGAGCACTACCACCACTAGGCCTCCGACACCAATCATCAATATGTTCCGAAGAAAATCTCGTCCACAATAGAGGGAAAACCCCACGAGCATTACGAGACCACCAATGGTGCATCTATAAACAACAAGCGTGAAAAACTCTACATCGACAAGTCGGATCAGCAAGGCGTCTGGTGTAAAGATCAGAACACCTATGAATGTCAGCCAAAACCCTTTACGGTAGTCAGAACTCAAAATATTCTCCATCTTTCCCAAGACTGAAGCCCATGCTGCCATCCCTGCATTGGATTAAAGACACGCATGACCCAACGAATTGCTATTGGCCCACTAAGTCAGAGGATAACTACGGTCAGTTAGAACGCTGTGCAATAAATGCCTCGATCGAATCGACCGGAACCGGACCGGTTTGAAAAGCAACGAGAATTCCACTGGGGTTAAAGATCATTATAGAGGGTGTACCCTGGAATGGCTGACGACTATGAAGTAAGACGAACTCTGCAACCTCGTCTACTTCCCCGATCAGTGACTCAAAGTCGTTACCTAGCTCTTCCAACAGAGCCCAAGCATCACCGAAACCGACGTCACCATCTATTGATAGACCTACGACTGTAAAACCTCGACTCTTTTGTTGACGGGCCAAATCTGCGTAGGCTGGTAATTCTTTCTGACAGATTGGGCACGTAAATGACCAGATCACCACAACAAGCCAGCGCTCTCCATCAAAAAACTCTTCGATTGTTGCGGGGCGACCCTCAAAGTCGCCGAACGTCTGCTGCCCAGATGACTTCGCCGAACAAAATACCAGCAATGCCGTACAGACAACAACCGCCAATATAGATCGCATCTCGTTCATGACTCACATCACTTGTTAGATGGAGCTACAGACGATTGCGGCCCGTATCGAATAACAATCGCAATACCCGCCACAGCAATTGCGATACCCATCAGCGTTATCAAGGACAGATCTTGATCAAAAAGCAGCCAGTCGAACACAGCGGTAACTGGCGGCATTAAAAAGAAAAGGCTGACCACGTTGGTTGCCGCCTTTCGACGAACCAGCCACCATAATAGTGCATAAGCGCCTACGGAAAGCACAAAAACCAACCACATCAAAGCAAACACGAACGTGCCAGTCCACTCGACGTACCCGGTTTCAAACCAACTTGAGATGCCCCACATCAGCAGGGCGGCAACTATGAGCTGAATCATCGTACCGGAACGCAGATCTACACTAGCGCAAAATCTTTTCTGGTACAGTGTTCCGACACTGATACTCACCACACATAGAAGAGATAGATACACTGCAGGGGCGCCACTGCCAAAACCAATACTGGAAAAATTAGCCACAATAACCAAAATGACTCCGACGGTTCCTAAGAAGAACCCACCCCATTGCCGAATATTTACGGCTTCCCCCAGAATCGGGCCAATCAACACAGCTGTAATCATCGGCTGCATACCCACAACTACCGCGATTGTGGTCGGTGTTAGTCCTGCTTTTATAGAAGCAAACCCACCATATAGATATAAACCGTGAACCAAAGCTCCAGCGACGGCACAGTGAATCCACTCTCGAAAACTTGTCGGCAGCGGCACTCGACAAGCAACGACGAGCGCAACCATAAATGCAGCCGCCAGTGCGAATCGCATCATCAAAAATGTAGCAGCTTCCGCATAGGGTAAACCTAGCCGCGCACCTATATAGCCCACCATTACTCACATCGCGCTTGATTTGTAGATAATACCAATTACAGTCCCCAAGAGATCCGCCTACAACATCTCATTACCCCAATATCAAACACATGACAGATGAATCCCTATCAATAGATGCTACACAAGATACTTTTTCCAGTGAGGTAATCGATCGATCCAAAGACCTGCCTGTGTTGGTCGATTTTTGGGCGGAATGGTGTAATCCGTGCAAAATGTTAGCACCAATACTTACTAAACTAGCCAGCGAACTTGTTGGCAAGTTTCACCTAGTCAAGGTAGATACAGACAGCGAGCAACAGATTGCGAGACAGTACGGTGTCCGCAGTTTGCCAACGGTGAAACTCTTTAAAGATGGGCAGGTTACCGACGAATTCATTGGCGTACTTCCCGAACATGCTATTCGTGAGTTCCTGGAGCGACACCTTGATAGGCCAGCGGATGAAGTTCTAAAACAAGCCACTGAACTCGCAGACCAAGATAATTATTCTGAAGCGATTACAGTGTTGCGGCAGGCTCTTATCGACGATCCAGACTACGACAAACTCCAACTTAGACTGGCATCCTATCAACTTGCTAACGGAGATCCCGGTGAAGCAAGGGCAACGCTTAAAACAGTGGCACTGCCTAGACAACAGGATACTGATTACAAGGCACTGCTGGCGACAATTGAAATGAACGAACTCGCGGGATCAGAAGCCACTGTCGAGTCCCTCAGAATGGACATCGCCTCTGCACCTGAAAACCACGAAGCACGCCGACAACTCAGCACACTTCTTTTTTTGGAGGCCGACATCGACGGCGCCATGTCCGAGGCACTGGAGATCGTAAAGATTGGTCGTGAAAAGGATCGAGACTCCGGGCGTGAAGCACTGCTAAGAATGTTCGAAGCGCTGGGCAATTCAAACGAGTATGTCATTCGTTATCGACGCCTGCTCGCCCAGGCATTGAACTGACGCCAGAAAGGCAGGCTATCAGACCGTTCTGACAAACAGTGACTGATACAGTTGCAATTTCAAACAGTATTAGTAGATTTTTCCATCCATGTACCAGTCAACAATCCGCGGAACCTCTGTCCGGCCTCTGGCACCACCAAAAGCAGTGCCTCGCCACACTCTGCCGGTGACCAACTGAAACGGCCGGGTGGCTATCTCGGCACCTGCAGGTGCGACACCAATAATGATACTTTCGCCCCAGCCCTTGTGGCAGCACTCCAGCGCCTGGCGCATGACTTCCACATTGCCGATACACTCAAAACTGTAGTCTGCACCGCCCCGCGTGAGTTCGACCAGGTGCGCAACCAGATCACCTTCTACCTCGTTCGGATTGACAAAATGGGTTAAACCGAACTTTTCACCGAGAGACTTACGCTCGGAATTTAGGTCAACACCGATAATCATGTCGGCACCAACGAGCCTTGCGCCCTGAACAACGTTCAGGCCTATACCGCCTAGACCAAACACAACCACGTTTGAACCGGGTTCCACCTTGGCAGTATTGATCACCGCGCCGATACCGGTGGTCACACCGCAACCGATGTAGCAGACCTTGTCAAACGGTGCATCAGGACGGATTTTGGCAGCAGCAATCTCGGGTAATACTGTGTAGTTTGAAAACGTTGACGTACCCATGTAATGGAAAAGTCTGTCATTGCCGAGCGAGAAACGACTGCTTTCATCCGGCATCAGGCCGCGACCCTGTGTTTCACGAATCGCCTGACAGAGATTTGTTTTGCCCGAGGTACAGTATTCACAAACGCGACATTCCGGGGTGTAAAGTGGAATGACGTGGTCACCCTCACTCAACGTTGTCACTCCTTTCCCGACTTCAACCACCACACCCGCCCCTTCGTGTCCGAGTATGGCTGGGAAAAGTCCTTCCGGGTCATCTCCAGACAGGGTAAACGCATCGGTATGACATATTCCCGTCGCCCTGATCTCTATCAAAACCTCTCCTTCCCGGGGCCCGTCTACGTTGACTGTTTCAATACTGAGCGGCTTACCGGCCTCGTGGGCAACTGCGGCACGACTGGCTATCATGATGCGACTCCTGATCTTTGATTAAGCGAGATATCCCGGGCAATTATAGCGATCCTAGGTTGTAACTAGAAACCGGCAATAACCGTACGACCTCGACCACTTCCGTACCCAACTTGGTCCAACCAGCTATCCCTGATTATCCACGCGGATGATGCTCAGCGTGCAGCGACTGCAGGCGTGCCCGTGCGACATGGGTATAGATTTGTGTTGTTGAAAGATCCGAATGGCCCAGCAGCATCTGCACACTACGAAGATCTGCGCCATGATTGAGCAGGTGGGTGGCAAAGGCATGACGCAGCGAATGTGGTGATAATGCCTCGTTCACACCGGCGACGGTCGCATAGCGTTTAATCAGTTGCCAGAATGCCTGGCGCGACATCGGACCGCCTCGACGCGTAACAAAAACTGCTTCAGACACCCTATCTCCCAGTAACTCGGGTCGGGCATCGTTGAGGTACTGCGCCAGGTACGCAAGCGCCTCCTGGCCAAGTGGAACGATACGCTCTCGCCCTCCTTTGCCTGTCACCCGCACCAGGCCGGCAACGGCGTCGAGCCCACTTAGTGTCAGGTTTATCAGTTCTGAAACCCGCAAGCCAGTGGCATAGATCGTCTCAAGCATTGCTCGATCGCGAATTCCGAGTGCTGTGTTTTGAGCCGGTGCTGCCAGAAGTTGCTCTACACTGGATTCAGACAATGTTTTAGGGAGTGTTTTGCCGATGACCGGCGATTCCAGCTCAGACGTTGGATCTGACTCAGCAATTCCCTCCCGAACAAGATAACGGTAAAAACGGCGCAGGCTCGATAGCTGTCTTGCTGAAGATCTTGCACTGACCCCCGAGCGGACCGTGTGCGCCAGATAGTCAAGAAGCTCAGACTTGGAAGCTTTATCCATAGAACGCTTCTGTTTTTCCAGCCAGTCCGACATCTTCTTCAGGTCTGTCCGATAGGCCGTCAGGGTGTTGGCGCTCAACCCGGACTCCAGCCAGATCGCATCTAGAAACTGATCGATCAGCTGAACATTTCGGTTTTCAGGCACCCTTACTGACTCCAGGACTGGCGCAGATCTAGATCCTGAATTTTCTGTTTCAGAACCAACTGCTGATTTCGGTCGTCAGCCTGCTGCAACAAGTCGAGATAAATCATCCGTGCGTCAGTCAACAGGCCGGCCAGTGTCAACTGTACGGCCGCCTTGAATCGAGCACTCTGGCTCCACCGCAATGTCGTGGCAGATCTGGTATCGACCGCTGCCGAACGCAGGAACAAATCCGCACTTCGCACATATTCATTCAGTGCGGCGTGGGATTCGGCCATCCAGAACAATAATTCCTGCCGCTGGCGAGGCGTCTGGATAAAATTAGCCACCTGTCCAAACCCCTTCAGTGCGAGTGCGTGGCGGCCAATAGTCTGAAGATCAAAAAACACTTGCAGGACACGGTCAAGCATTTCCTCCGACAACTGATCGATCCCCGACAGCCAATCTACCACTGCCATCAACCCGTCATCTGCCCGCCCTGCAAATATCTGGATCCGTGACCGTCGGAGCACCCATTCTCCTTCGCTCATATTAGGGGGCGGTGCTCGCATCTTGCCCGAAAGGCGAGCAGCCAGCGCATAGCGCTGATTCTGTACCGCTTCCTGAGCCAGAACCTGTAGAAGGTCATCCTCGATATGACTCTCTGATCCCATCGGGGCAGTATCTCCATACAAGAGCAGAACCAACGGAGATAATTTTGTTTCAATCAAGGACGTCACCAAAGAGCGCGTCAAAATCCCGACTGCATCTTCCTCGACACCTGCACGCAAGATGGTTACCAGCAATGCCCGCTGTCCCTCGGATCCGACGCCGGCACTCTCTACGGCGTTAATCCAGGATCCCGGATCCTGCCCCCCGAAAGGAATTGCTGGAAGAATGTCCGCGGCGAGTCTGTTATAAGCAGCCAGTAACTGGACCCGCGTCGGTGTCAGCAGCGGGGCCTCTATCTTCACATCGGACACTAA